>Ga0210033_1002951_pt1 | contig 14120 bp, 8 predicted proteins | sample CryGeymeta201501_FD_185465 | JGI IMG/M metagenome (GOLD analysis project Ga0210033, IMG submission 185465) | Groundwater microbial communities from Crystal Geyser aquifers in Utah, USA - Crystal Geyser metaG 2015-01 (SPAdes) (version 2) | ecosystem: Environmental > Aquatic > Deep subsurface >... | reverse complement strand
TTTCTGAGCTGCCTGTGCGGCAGTGAACCGATTCCGCGTGACCGCGTCGGGCGGCAGGATTTTCTGAGCTGCCTGTGCGGCAGTGAACCGGCTGGACTTGCGCAGCGTGCAGCTCGGCATTTTCTGAGCTGCCTGTGCGGCAGTGAACTGCTGGCTCACTACCGCATGCTGCCGTACTGTTTTCTGAGCTGCCTGTGCGGCAGTGAACATTTTCAAGGAGCAGCGCGCGGGTTTCAACCCTTTCTGAGCTGCCTGTGCGGCAGTGAACCCCCAGACGTACACGTTGGCCTCGCGCGACCATTTCTGAGCTGCCTGTGCGGCAGTGAACGTAACCCGGCAAAAGGGGAACGGATTGACCGATTTCTGAGCTGCCTGTGCGGCAGTGAACACTAGGTAATCCCTAGGTTCCGTCGCCAACCTTTTCTGAGCTGCCTGTGCGGCAGTGAACCACGCGACGACGCCATCTTGATCTACCTGCTTTTTCTGAGCTGCCTGTGCGGCAGTGAACCTGGTGGCAAGAGATTTTCCAAACCACTTACTTTTCTGAGCTGCCTGTGCGGCAGTGAACGCATCCTCGATCTCGCCGCGTACCTGCTGCTCTTTCTGAGCTGCCTGTGCGGCAGTGAACTTCGTCGTCATCATCGTCGGCTGGTGGCACCAGTTTCTGAGCTGCCTGTGCGGCAGTGAACACAGGTGGAACAGTCTGTCCGTATCTGTTGACTTTCTGAGCTGCCTGTGCGGCAGTGAACAATTAGTCGGCGTGGTGCCCATCGTCTTGAACTTTCTGAGCTGCCTGTGCGGCAGTGAACACACACCAATTGAGCTTGGCCAGCCGTTATCATTTCTGAGCTGCCTGTGCGGCAGTGAACATCGGTGGAACGCGCTCAGCGTTTCACCAGAATTTCTGAGCTGCCTGTGCGGCAGTGAACGCGCAACGCGAGCAGATCGACGCAATCGGCATTTTCTGAGCTGCCTGTGCGGCAGTGAACTCCACCACCACCGGAAGCGAGGGCGGTTATACTTTCTGAGCTGCCTGTGCGGCAGTGAACACATCGCCGTCTGGTCCACTGCGATCGCAGCGTTTCTGAGCTGCCTGTGCGGCAGTGAACGCTGTCGATCCCGCGTATCGCCGTGGCAACCATTTCTGAGCTGCCTGTGCGGCAGTGAACGAGCCCGTCAACATCGACAGTGCCGACGACTGTTTCTGAGCTGCCTGTGCGGCAGTGAACGTTTGACTTCGCTCGACTTGTTTGCGGGCGCGTTTCTGAGCTGCCTGTGCGGCAGTGAACTTGCCGAATGTGTCGGCGGCGCCACTGGCAACTTTCTGAGCTGCCTGTGCGGCAGTGAACATCATGCCCGGCATCGGGCTGTATCGCATCCATTTCTGAGCTGCCTGTGCGGCAGTGAACAATGTCGTTGATGAACGCATTTGCACGAGTCCTTTCTGAGCTGCCTGTGCGGCAGTGAACATCGTCGATGACTACCGCTCGCGCACAAACATTTTCTGAGCTGCCTGTGCGGCAGTGAACCTCGCGTCATTTGACGGGCTAACAATGGATCATTTCTGAGCTGCCTGTGCGGCAGTGAACTCGATGTCTGCTGTAGATGCTCAGTTGCTCGATTTCTGAGCTGCCTGTGCGGCAGTGAACGATCCCGCTGACTATCCCACCATCAACAGCGTTTTCTGAGCTGCCTGTGCGGCAGTGAACGCGTAGTCGCCCTCAAGTACAAGCATGCCATCTTTCTGAGCTGCCTGTGCGGCAGTGAACTAGCCGCCGAGGGTCACCATCTCGTAGCCGCTTTTCTGAGCTGCCTGTGCGGCAGTGAACAACTCGAACGCAAACTCGACAAGGCCGGCCACTTTCTGAGCTGCCTGTGCGGCAGTGAACCAGAGTCTGTGCAGACTAGCTGTTTGTTTTCAAAGAGCAAGTGGGCATTTGCGTCGCTGCCACCCTATTTGAGCGGGGCGACGCAAGTGTCTGTTTTTGCTTGCGCCTGGCGGCGCTGGGAAAAAAGGGTTTTTAGAACCAGGGCACGGTGCCGCCCTTGCTCAGGCCGAAGGTGTTGAAAGTGTCTGCGGTGGGCGTGGGTCGCAGCGGGCCGTGGCGAAAATAAAGCGGGAAGCTCGATTGTCTGGTGCTGCGGCTGTTGAGTTGGACGAAGGGCAGGTGCAGGGTTTCGGCTGCGCTATCGGGGATACGCTGCCGGGCAGCGACGGCGTCGATGCCGTGGCGACGCATGGCGCGGCGGCGCAGGCGTTCCGGATTGCTTTTGGCTTGCACGCGCTGTACCTGGCGGTGCTGGGCCCGTGCCGGTACGGGTTGAATGGCGGTTTGCCGCAGCAGGCCGGTCAGGCCGCCGAGCCAAGGCAAGGCGGCTAGTGCGGACAAGGCGTCTGCGCTGCCGTGCAGGCGCAAGTGCTTGCCAAGGCTCGGTACGGTGTCGTCGTGACCAGGCCAACTGATGCCGATGTCGTTGCGACCCAACTGCACCAGGGCACGGTGCAGCTTGGCGTAGAGCGCGCTTAGCAACTGGTGCGGCGGAAGCTCCGGGTCGGGCAGTAGGTGCAGATCGAGGTAGTGGTCCATGGCTCAATCTGCCTTTTCACCAAACACGCCGCCACGGATAAGGGTGGCGATCACGAAGTGCTGCTGTTCCAGTTCGGGCGCCTTGTCCTTCAACACCCAGTGGTCGAGCAGCGTGTAAAAGTCGGATTTCTGCTTCGGTTGCCGGTAGGCTTTGCCCTGGGTGGTGACCGAGCCATACGGCTCCACGGCAATCGGACCGAGTTCGTCGGCGCCTTCGTACCAGGTGTCGATGGTGCGGATGGCGTTGCCGATTTTTTGCGAGTGGATGGCGGCGATGCCATCCACGTCGTAAAGGGTCTTGCTCTTGTCGCCGCGACCACGGTCGAGAATCAACTCCTGCGAGGGAAACACTTCCTGGCCCGCGCCCATGCGCACGAAGGCGGTGATCCGCAACAACACGTGCTGTTTGTCAGCGAGGCCATCGGCGATGAGATGGGTCAACGCATCGAGCTTGGTCAACGTATCCGGATCGGGATTGGATGCATTGAAATCGCGCCACGGCAACGACAGCGCGTCGACGGTCCAGGTGGTTTTCGCTTGGCCATCGACCCAGTGCGCGACCTGTACTTCCACCCGCTCGGCACCGATGCGGTTGCGCCACAGAAAGCGACCGTTGGCAAGGTTGAGGGCGTAGCGGCGGGCCAGTTCGGTAAACCCGTTGGCGTTGGCATAGGTTTGCACCGTCGCCAGTAGCTTGTTGCGGTAGTCGGCATCGTTGCAGGCCGAAGGGGTGCCGGTGCCGCCGAGTACGCGCAGGGTGAAGCTCACCTTCAACGTATCGGCGGTCTCGGGCAGGGCGGCAAAGTCGACGGTCTGAAGATTGGGGTTCTGGATCGCCGCGTCGAGCTTGGCTGGATCCTGTTCCTTGGTCTTGAGGCGGTTGGAGATGGTGCCGCGTACCGACTTGGTGTTGATGGCGACAGGCTTCCAGCCTTCAGCATGCGCGCGGTCGTTCCAGCTGCCGGCATGAAAGCGCGCATCGGAGGGATCGAGCTTGCGCTCGAAGGCAAGTACAGAGGCGGTTTTGAGGTCGTTGCTCATGGGAATATTCCTTTTGTGGTTGGGGTTCAAGCTTGGGTGGAAAGGTTGGCGGCGTAGTTGTTGCGGCAGCGATACAGGCCGTTGGCGGCATCGCTGTGGGCGTACCAGAGCAGTTGCTCGATGTGGTTGAGGCGATGTGGGCCGAGCCACTGGCCGATGGAGTACAGGCTTTCGACAAACCGGAATGGCGTTTCGGTGTCGCGCGCATTGGCCACCGTGCCGGCTGGTTGCAGTTCCGAGAGCGCGCCGTAACCGACCGAGATCGGTACGATCCAGCCTTCGCTGCGGTCGTGCCGCCAGTCGATCTTCGGCTTGGCGCCATCGGTGGCTGCATCGGGCTCCTCGCTGCGGTGCGAGCGCCAGTTGAAGCGCGACAGGTCGAGCAGGGCATCAAGTGCGGAGGCGGACGAATCGATTTTCTGCAAGTCGGCGGCGCGTTCTGCCAACAAGTCGTCGCGTGCTACCAGGGCGAAGCCTGGCAACCAGCGGCGGCGCAGTTTGCGGAACTGCTGACGGCGTGCCTCGAAGTCATCGGCCCAGCACTGAATCTGCGGTTGCGATTGCCAGCGCGGACCCGCGCTTGGCAGCACGCTGCCGCTGGCAATGCGCATGCCGGCCACCACCTCGGCCACGGCATCGGCCACCTGTTGTTGGCGTTCGATGGCGGCCTCGATCACCCCGCCGTCGATCGCCAACACCAGGGTGACCTCAAGATGGATGCGCCCTTCTTCGACGATGGCGGCGGTGCTGCCGTCCTTGTCCACCGGGTTGCGGGTGAGCCGGAACTTGCGTACGTAACCGTCGTCCGTGGTCTGCTCGTCGAAGTCGTGGCAGATCACGCCCACGCTGTGGAAGGTGATTGGCAGATCGCGGCCTTCGAGCTTGCGTTCGAGCGCCCACATCAAACCGAGAAAGGCGGTGATGGACGGGAAGCCATGGGTGAGCGGGCTGGAAATCGCGTTGGCGTTCTGAATGCGCAGGTGCGGCAGCACCAGCACTCCGGGACTCTGCGTGAGATGGGTGCTCATGCGCCGGGCCTCCGCGTGGGGAGGGTGCGGGGGGTGTCGAGATCGTGTCGCTGTGCGTGCAATTGCTGCGCCCAAGCGCCGTCGCTTTCATCGAGCAGCAATTCGCGGCGCCATTCGCGCTGTTCGGCGTCGCCCATCGCCAGGTCCTTGCCAAGCGCCTCGTTGAGCCAGTTGCCGAAGCGTCCGCCGATCTCGTCTGGCCAGTCCATGAATTGCCAGTGTCGATTGAACTCCTCGTCTTGCGCGGCCCGGCTGGGATCGAGCCACAGGCGCTCGCTCTCGACCAAGCGGCAGCGCGCATCGGCGCTCCAGCCGGGTGCCAGGCTGGTTTGCAGCTCCAGCGCGAAGGCGGCCAGCGCATCGATCAGCGCATCGAGATGCCGCTCGACGCGGTTGCGCGTATGCACATTCGCCGGTGGTCCATCACGCAGGAAACCGCGTAGTGCGGCAACTTCGGCGCGTACTTCCTCGCGCCCGCCAAAGCGGTACTTGTTGAATACCGTCTCGGCCAGCCACGGCTCCTTGATTGAGCGCGACTGCCAATGCGGCGGCAGTGAGCCGAGCAGGTAGTTGTCGCCGCGACGCTCGCTGTTGAGCTGGGAGATGTTCTGCGGTTTGGTGCCGCCCAGCTTCTGCACCGCCAGATTCGGGTAATCGCGATAGCCGGTGGGGTGTTCCTGGCCGTCACGCCGCGCCTGTCGCGCCTGCTTGGCAACCTCGCCAAAGCGATCTTCATTGAGGGTGAGATACACCGCGTGCGCAAGCGCGCTGGAATACAGCGGTGCCAGCAGATGGTAATGGCTGGCTTGCGTCGGGTCGTCGCCACTGAGCCAGTAGAGCTGCTTGGCGCGGGTGTGCGAGGCCAGCGTTTTGCTGCGCGGGCGGCTGATGGCGCTGAACGCCTCGATCCATGCCTGTGCCTGTGCGGCATCGGTGCTCAAGGCGGCCGCGAGTGCAGGATCGCCATCGAGCACCCAATCGAGCAAGGATCGGCCTGCCACCTCGATTTTGAGAAACTTGTGGACATCCAGTGCGGCGGCGTTGCCGACCACGTCGGCGGCGAAGCCCGAACCGAGGCAATGGCTGCCTGCTTCGACGTGCGCAGGCAGGGTGGCGGGCGGTTGGTAGAGACTGGTGCCGCGCGCATCCGGGTGGCTGGGCTTGAGTGTGTGGGTGACGAGCTGAATCTGTGGCGCCCGGCGTGCGGCGTCATCGATCCAGGTGGCGTAGCGGTATTGCGCGATCAGCGCATCGCGTTTGGGATCGTCATCGGTGAGCTTGTCCAGCTTGGCGTCGATGCGTTCCTTGAGGAATGCCTCGATGGCGGTGCGGAATACCGCTTGGTTGGGAGGATCACACTTCATAACTACTCCTTGGTTGGAATTCGATATTGTGCGAATCGGCGATTTGAATGTGCTTTCACCTCCTTTTGCGCAGTGTCTGGCTTGAGTATCATGTTTTCTTGTCTCATGGATTGAGATTCAAGAAATCTCAGCCATAAGAGTGAGTTTTCAAAACATTGTTGGCCCAAACGAGATTTTCATGCTTCTGCGGCCGCGGCAGGCGGGGTTGGGGTTATCGAACAGGCGGTGATGGAGTCGTCATCAGATGATTCGGACCAACGGAATGCTGGAAGTCGGCGACCGACTGTCAGCGTGGTCCCCCAACTTTTCTGCACTTCCCTCCTTGGCTCGAGTTTCTGACAATGCGAACGTCAATCTGTTGGCATTACTGCCGGGGCCGCGACGCCGCCGCCGACCGTAGCGCGGTCGCGGTTGCCGAACAAGCCAGGGCTTGGCTACCTCCGTTGGCCCGCTCGCTTACTGATCGAAACGACTGACAGATAGGGCCGACGCGCGCCACGGGGCCGAATCGCCAGCCGTCCGGACGGAACAAAAATCTTCGCCACCGATGTAGGATTTCAAAAAATCCTTTCCCTGGACAAAATTTCCATGCCCGCTGTCGGCTATGAACATCTCCGTCAGCACCTGCGGCTGAGCGCCTTCGCGCCACAGCGGCCAGCGCTGGTCAAGCCGGTGTTGCGGATCGATGCGAACGACACGTTCATCGCCGTGCCGGCGGCGATGGCGCCGAGTAACGACGATCTGCTGGGGCACGTGCTGTTCGCGCTGAAGCACGAAGGCACGGATCTGCAGATACTGGCCGAGGCACTGCCGCATCTGGACGCGGCGCAACTGGTCGCGGCGCTGCGCGCCACCGCCAGCGGCAAGTACCTGCGCATCGTCGGCTTTTTGTGGGAGGCGTTGCTCGGCCGACAACTGGACGACTTGCCCGCACTGGTGGGCGCTACGGTGCCGGTGTTCGATCCGCAGCAATACGTCACCGTGCCAGGACCGCGTTCGCCACGCTGGCGGGTGCAGTTCAATGGCCTGGGTTCGCTGGACTGGTGCGCCACCGTGCGGCGCACGCCGACCATCGAGGCGGGGCTGGCGGCCGACGTGCTGGCGCGCGCCAATGCCTTCGCCGCCGGTACGGAACGCGCGATGCTGGATCGCGCGCTGTCCTCGGCGTATCTGGGCGAGACGCGGGCTTCGTTCGAGATCGAGCGCGAAACGCCGGCCCCGGACAAGGCGCGCGCCTTCTTCGAATTGCTGCGCCATGCGCACGCGCAGCCGGTGCTCAGCGAAGACTATCTGGTGCAGTTGCAGGCGACGACGGTGACCAACCCGTTCGATCATGCGGCGGCATTCCGCCATCAACAGAATTGGTTGAGCGACGGTGCCGCAGGGGTGCTGGGCGTGAGCTATCTGCCGCCGCCACCCGAGCAGGTGCCAGCACTGATGCAGGCGCTAATGGCCTTCGCCAACCAGCAGGCGCGCGCTGTGGAGCCGTTGGTGATGGCGAGCGTGCTGTCGTTCGGCTTCGTGTTCATCCATCCGTTCATGGACGGCAACGGCCGTCTGTCGCGCTTTCTCTTTCATCACGCGCTATGCCAGTCCGGCCGTTTGAGCGATGGCTTGATCCTGCCGGTGTCGATCGCCATGGCGCGCCACGAGGACGATTACCAAGCGGCGCTGAAAAGCTTCTCGCAGCCAGTGCGCGAACGCTGGGACGTGCGCATGCTCGATGCCGATACCTTCGACTTCCGCTTCGATGGCAGCGCCAGTCTCTATCGCTACTGGGACGCCACCGACTGCGTGGCCTTCGGCATACGGATGGCGGGAGCGGCGCTGTCGGAAAACCTGCAACAGCAGGTGGCGTTCGCGCGCCGTTATGATCGCGTCGTCAAGGCGATCAATGCGCGCTTCGATATCCGTAACCCGGTGCTGAGCACGCTGGTGCGGTCGGCATTGGAACACGGGCGGCTGTCCAGGCGACCGCGCGATCAATTTGCCCATGCGGTGCCGGCGGGCGGGTTCGAGGCGATCGAACAGGCGGTGATGGAATCTTCGTCCGACGAAACGGATCAGCCAGTTGCTTGAAGTCGACGCCATCATCGCTTGCGAGTGAAGCCGAGCCATGGATGAAAGCGCCAGCCCTGGCTGGCGTCGGGAATGCTTACGGTGGCGAAGCGCTTGGCGCAGTCGCCCAGGGACAGATCGAAGCTTTCGGCATGTTCGCGCAGGCATTGCATGAAATCGTCGCTGCCCCAGGGCACGATGCCCTGACCGCGCACGGCCGCGTCGGGTATCTGATCCAATTTGCCGTCGATGGGCACGTAGAGCGTTTCCCAACGACGCGGGCCCTCAGTGACGAAATGCAAGACGAAGTCGTCTTCATCCTCGTTGGGCAGCAATACCAGGTCGGTGCTGGGCACCGGGTCGTAGCGGAACGGCTGTTGCTGCGGCAGCACGGCGGTGAGTGCGGCGTGTTGGCGCTGCCAGTGGCTGGCGGCATTGATCGGCGGCCACTGCGGTACGGCGGACTTGCCGCTGCGAACGTCGCGTTCGGAAAGCACTGGCAGGGTTGGCTGCTGCGTCTGCATCTGCTGGTGCAGGCGCGCATGTTCCAGATCGACCAATCGCTCGGTGGGCTTCAACTCGGCGCCAGAACGCGAGAGGATGCGTGGCCGGGCATCGATCACCTCCCGTTCGGACGCTTCCAGAAGCTGCGCCAGTGTGTGCGAGGTGAGTTTGCAGCCCGACGCATGGCTTTCGAATCCGGGTTTGCAGAATGCCGGCTCGCCTGGGTGTTCGAAATCGCGCAGGTTGCGCTCGAAGATCAGCAGATTGGGTTCTTCAATGGCGCCTTCGCGATGGCGGCGGATACGGCCGGCGAGCTGGATCAACGAGCGCATCGAGGAGGGTTCCACCACGGCCCAATCGTAATCGTGATCGCGCCCCACTTCAGTGACCGGCGAGCCGAGCACGATGAACAATTGATCGGGCTCGGGGTGGGCGTCGAGGCGTTGGCGGATGTCGGGCAGGTCGAATACGGCGTCGGGCGTTCTACGGTCGAGCGCGCGATCCAGGCGGTTCTCGATCGCCGAGCGGATCAACAACGGGAACCGCGAGTGATACACACACAAATGAATGCACATGCCGTCCGGGGCGCCGAGTTGGTACAGCGCCAGCGCCACGTCGAACAGCGGATCGATGTTGGCCATGCGCACCAGGCCGAAACTCACGCGCTTTGGGCTGCGCGGGTCGATGCTGTGATGCGGCGCGTGCAGGCGCATAGCCGCTTCGCGCACCAGGCCGGCGAATTCGCGGCGGATCGTCGCGCGCTCGTGGCTGCTGAACGCGATCGGCAGCAAGGCGCTGCGACGGCGCACCTCTTGCTGGCCCAGGCGGGTGTGGCGCTGTTGCGCGAAGCTCAGATGCGCGTCGGTAAAGGTCGCCGCGTCGCCACAGTCGCGTTGCATTTGCGCAAACTCGTCGAACCAGGCGCAACAGACCGCCGACGCCTCGCCCGGTCGTTCGCCGCGATTGCGCTGGAACACGGCGCGGCCGTCGAGATAGGCAGCAAACAGACCTTCGACCAAGGCGGGCGGCAAAGTGGCGGACGACAGCAGCACGCGCGCGCCGAGCAAGCCGGCCCAATGCACCAGTCGGGTCAGGGCGGGTAGATCGTCGAGGTCGAAGTCGTCGGGTTCGTCCAGCACCAGATCGCCGCTCATCAAGCGCAGCATCGGCACGATCTGGCGACCGCCGCGTTGGCTTTCGGTGGCCGGGGTCAGGTGGTCGATGGTGCAGACCAGCATCGGTGCGGCCAGCAGCTTGCGCGATTGCGGGTCGGGGGTTAGCCGTTGCAACAACGGGTGCTCGGCGTTGCCATCGAAGCGTACATGCCCGTCCTCCGGCAACAGCGCTTGCGAGGAGGCGGAGCCGGATTGCTCGGCGAGCGCTGCGTAGTGTTCGAACAACTCGCGATTGGCGGCGCCGCCGACCTGGATCGCCAAGTCTTCGTCGTCCAGTGTCAGCAACTCGCGGAAGGCGCGCCCGGTTTGCAGGGTGAGTGTGCGCAGGCCCATGGCGAAGGCGCAGCGCAGGCCCAGCGCTGGATCGGCCAAGGCGTTCATGATGCGCGCATTGGCCAAGGTCTTGCCGCAACCGGTGGAGGCCATGTTGACGATGAAGGCACCTTGTCTGGCGGCGCGTTCGCGCATACCGGCAGCGGTATCGGTGGCGTGGTTCTGCCAGCGGAAACGGGCATCGGCGCTGCGCGCGCGCAAGCCCTTGTGGCGGCACAGACGCGGCAACTTGGCAGCGAAATCGGGCAGCGCATGCACCACGGCGCCGGCATGCTGCTCAACGCCAAGCAGGTGCTCGTCGAGTGGTTGGTTCAGGATGCGGCGACCGGCCTTGTCGAAGCAGGTGTTGGCGTGGAGCGGGTAGTTCGCCTCGCCCTTCACCCGATCCGAAGTTTCGGTGAGGCTGGAGTAGTGGTGGTCGGCCAGCATCAGGCTCATGCGCGAGAGATGCATCACGTACGCATCGTCTAGCCAGTCGCGCCAGTCGGGGTGCGCGGTGCGCTCCAGCAGGCGCTCGGCGAAACGCGCCGCGCGCTTGCGCCAGGCGGGCGTGGTCACCGGCAATCCGTGCGGAAACGTCCAGTAAGCGGCGATCACTTTTTGGTCCGTTGTGGTGGGCAACTCGTTCCAGCGGCAGTCGATCCGTCGCAGCAGGTCGTCGAGGTCGCCGCTGCGAAAAGATGTCCGCTTGGCACCTAGCCAGGGCGGGTCGTCCGACCTTGGCGGTTGCACTGGCAGCCGATGGTGGGTAAGCACCAGCCAGCCGACGGCGCGCGCCAGCGGCGGCAGGTGGGCGAAAGGCGGCTGCTCGCAGGCTTGCTGATCGAGCCCATCGCGCAACAGGCGATCCAGCCAGCTCGCCTCATCGGCGGCGCTGGGGGCGATCAGGCGTTGCAACCAGCTCCGGTCGTCTGCGGCATTGCCGACAAACGCCTGGAATAGCCGCAGCGAAACCCATTCGTGGCGATATTGATTGCGTTCCGGTTTGCCTGACGCGTCGGCGACGAGACGATCCTGAAACGCCTTGCAAGCTTTGCCGAGATCATGCAGCAATGCCGCCAAGCCCGACAACAGATGGATGGCTCGCAGGCTATGCCAATCATTTTCATCAGCCTGCCGCAGGATGTCGCGTTGCGTGGTGTTGGTAGGCACGGCGCCCTCGGCGTTGAAGCGGCTGGCATCGCCGACGATCCACAGCAGCTCACTGTGGTCGCGACCGCGAATCCAGTGGCAGGCTACAGCGGTGTTCTTGCGCGCGGTTTGGCGCAACAGTCGGCGCAGCGTGGCCAAACCTTCTTGGGTAATCGGCGTTTGCCAAGTGCGCTCGCCGCGGCGTTCGCCGAACTGGTCGAGAATGCGCCGAGTTTCGCTGAGTGCGCGCTTGTCGCACTGGCTGATAAGCACGATGTTCATGCCGCCTTGCCTGCGGTCTCCATCGCCACGGCCTTCAGCGTGTCGATCATGAAGTCGAGCGACTCGCTGCGGGTGAGCGCTTCGATACAACCGCGACGGAAGGTCTGCTCGTCATCGCCACGCATCGCGGCAACAAAGGCTTGTGGCAGGATGCTGGCGTCCTTGACCAGATCGGCAACATCAAATACCAGTCCGCCGCGCCGGGTCTTGCCGTGCAATACCGCCAAGCCGTGCGGCAGACCCAGTACCCAGGTGGCGGTGGCGCCCAGACCGTAAGCGAGGTAATTGCCGTGATCGAGAAAGCGATTGGCGGGGTCGCTGCCGCTGCCGCGCTTGGCACGGGTGAAATCGCCGTAACCAACGGTATCTACCGCGAGTTTGAACAGTGCTTTGGTCAGCCGCGCTTCCTCAGTGAGCAGGGCGGTGTTATCGGGCGCCAGCTCAACCTGTCGGCTGGATCGCTGCAACAAATCATCCAGCCGATTGGCCTCGACGCCAAATCCGTTGTCGCGCAACCCGGATGATTGCCATAGCTGGCCGATCCGTTGCAGACGCGCTTGTTGAAAGTCTTTGGCCGCCGCCAATCGCAGGGATTCGCTGAACCAGAATCGTACCCATGCTTGCAGGTATTCAGTGGGGCGGTATTCGCTCTGAGGCGACAGCCAGGCCACCTCCACATCGACCTCGTTGGCGCTGAACAAGGGTGTACCACCGCCGCCGCAAAAGCCCACGAGCACACCGGCCTTGGCAAGTTCGCGCATGGCTGCCTGGGTAATTGAGGTGCCGGTGCCGAGCAACACCGTGGTGGTGTTGGCAATGGGGATGTTCCAATAGGCCGAGCGCTTGCCTTCGTCGGTGACGTATTCGACTCGACCGCCGTTTACCAATACGCGGCAGTGCTCCAGGTAGTAAATGTTGGCGCGATTGGAGTGCAGGATCGGCTTTAGGTCAGTCGGTGAGAGCGCGTGCATTATTGCTGTCAGCGCGGCGTGCTGGCGACTACGGCCAGCAGTTCCTGGGCGATGCTGGCGGCGGCCAGCGCGGTGATTTCGCTGACATCGAAGGGCGGCGCGACTTCCACGACATCCATGCCGATGACGTGCAAACCGGCCAGGCCGCGGATCAATTCCAGTGCCTGATGGGTATTGAAGCCGCCGATCACCGGCGTGCCGGTGCCGGGGGCGTAGGCCGGGTCGAGAAAGTCGATGTCAAAACTCACGTAGCAAGGATCATTGCCGACGCGGGCGCGGATCAACGCCAGCGCGGCTTCCACGCCATGCCGGTGCAGCCAGCGCGCGTCTACCACCTGAAAACCGTGGTTATCCGGGTTGTGCGTGCGCATGCCAAGCTGGATCGAGCGCGCCGGATCGACGATGCCCTGTTGTGCGGCATGAAAGAACATCGTGCCGTGATCGATGCGGTCGTCGGTATCGGCCCAGGTGTCCGAGTGGGCATCGAAATGGATCAGCGAGATGGCGCCGTGGCGACGCTGCAAGGCACGCAAGATCGGCAAGCTGATGTAGTGATCGCCGCCGAGTGCCAGCGGCAATACGCCCGCCTGCACCAGCTCGGCAAACGCCGCTTCGATCATCAACGGGGCTTGTTGCGGCACACCGGAATCGAAATACACATCCCCCCAGTCGATGATGTTGAGGCGTTCGCAGGGATCGAAGTCCCAGGCATACGGCGGTGCCCAGGCGAGGCTGGCGGAGGCGGCGCGAATGGCGCGCGGACCGAGTCGGCTGCCGGGGCGGTTGGTGGTGGCGAGATCGAAGGGCACACCGACCACCGCCACCTGGACGCCGGTCAAATCTTTGCTGTAGCGCCGCCGTAGAAAACTGAGCGCGCCGGCATAGGTCGGCTCAGCGACCGTGCCATAGGGTGAAACGCGGGTGAAGGCCAGGTCGCTTTGGCGGGGAATGCTGGCCGATGGCGGTTCCGTGGACATGGGCGTGGTTTGGGCATGACGGTAGCGGTGCGCACCGCTACCGCTGCGCTTTATCGTTCAGCCCAGGGCTTTGGCCGCCGGCACGTAGTGATGCCCCAGTGCCCGGGCGACTGCTTCGTAGGTGACTTGTCCGGCATGCACGTTCAGCCCGTTCAACAGGTGCGGGTCGGCAAGCAAGGCTTTTTGCGCGCCCAGATTGGCGATCTGCACGGCGAACGGCAAGGTGGCGTTGGTCAGCGCAAAGGTGGACGTGCGCGCCACGCCACCGGGCATGTTGGCGACGCAGTAATGGATCACGCCATCGACTTCGAAGGTCGGATTCTGGTGGGTGGTGGCCTTGCTGGTCTCGAAGCAACCGCCCTGATCGATGGCGACGTCGACCAGCACCGAACCCGGCCGCATCAGTTTGAGCTGTGATCGTGCCACCAGTTTCGGCGCTGCGGCACCCGGAATGAGCACCGCGCCGATCACCAGATCGGTATGCGGCAAGCGCTGTTCGATCGCGTCGTGGGTCGAGAACAGGGTGGTCAGGCGATCACCATAGAGTTCATCGAGATATTTCAATCGTGGCAACGAGCGATCCACGATGGTGACGTTGGCATTGAGCCCCATGGCCATGCGGGCGGCGTTGATGCCGACCACGCCGCCACCGATCACCAAGACTTCGG
>Ga0210033_1002946_pt1 | contig 14140 bp, 10 predicted proteins | sample CryGeymeta201501_FD_185465 | JGI IMG/M metagenome (GOLD analysis project Ga0210033, IMG submission 185465) | Groundwater microbial communities from Crystal Geyser aquifers in Utah, USA - Crystal Geyser metaG 2015-01 (SPAdes) (version 2) | ecosystem: Environmental > Aquatic > Deep subsurface >... | reverse complement strand
TTACGCTACGCTAAACTCGAACTAGCACACTATTTTGTTATTTTTCTACTTGCGAGAGCGGGGGGTTGAGGCTCTTACATTTTTAAAATTAAAAAACAGATAAATAGTAACACTACCCTAATTATCAGAGACAACACCTTTTATATAATTTTCCTCTTTATAAAGATTTTCACTCTCAGTATAGTATTGCCATTTTCCAGTTCTTACAGGTTCAAAATAAGGTTCAACTTTCCTTTCATCGTTACCATATTCATCTTCGAAAATGACATATTGTTTTAACGTATCTAAGGATTCCATATACCACCCTTTAGATTTAATACTGCCTCTAACCCCATTCTTCATATACCATTCTTCAACATATATTTTTCCTTCACATGACTTTAAATAGAAATTTACCTCAGATGTATCCGTTATTCTCTGTAAAGTATCATTTGGAACAGCATCTATTATAAATACTTGATAATCCTTTACTGTGATTGTTAACTCACATTTCTGATTTCCTCCTGTCCCTCTTAATGGGTACATCACCTGACCTTTTATAGTAGAGGATGACACTATACTTAAAAATACAAAAATTACTATTTTAATTTGCCGTTTCATCTTCTGTTATCCTTTGCTGGTGCGAGTTTAGTGAAACGTAACTCGTTCCATTAAAATTTTTACTATTAATACTTTTTAATTATTCATTTCTTGTACCCAATTTTAGTACGTTCGGTTTGTTGTTTCTTTTGCTTAGTATCTTCTAAGAGGTAATTTATTGCTTCGTAAACATCTTTAAATTGTTTGTTGTATTTGGTTTCCAATTCTTTTAGTTTGTCGGTTAAATCTTTGTGGGTTAAGGCGTATTGGCGTATAAATACAAAGGCTCTCATAATGGCAATGTTTACATGCAACGCTTTCTTACTTTTTAATACACTTGATAACATGGCAACCCCTTGTTCAGTAAATGCAAGGTGTAGCTGGACTAAATTTTACCCCTCCAGGTAGGTTATCACAATTTGTGATAAGCTCATGCCATTCTGTTTTAGTAAGTTGAAACATAAAGTCACTAGGGAAACGGTCAAGATTACGTTTAACTGCTTGTTTTAAGGCTCTGTTTTCAACTTCGTACATTTCGGCAAGGTCAAAATCTAACATTATTTTTTGCCCTCTTACTTCATAAATTTTGTTTTCAATTTTTAGTAGTTCCATTTTTTGACTAACTATTTTTTTTGATTTAAGCCGCCTTTAGTTAAGGGAATTTATTGTTTAACTAACTTAACAGTTTGGTTATTGTAGTTTAAAAAATAAATACCTTGAGCTAAATTCGTTAGTGAAATAACTTGTTTTTTTGCCGAATTTAATGCTGTTAATTTTACTTGTTTACCAGCAATGTCGGTAATCGTTAACTGTCCTGTTGGAAGTTGGCTAAATTCTATCGTAATACTTTCTTTTGCAGGATTAGGATAAATCGAAAAAGCATTAGCTTTCAACTCATCTACACTAGTGGTGATAAAATCTACATCTACCATTTCTGTTGCGATGGCACTTACGTTATGTGCAGTATCTATCGCAATGGAACGTATCATTCCACTTGTTGTTGGATTGTTTTCGTACCTTATGTCGTTGATTGCTGCCGAACCTACTAAAATTGTTTCAGTTCCAGTTCTAGCATGATAGATTCGGATTTCATCCACATCGTAAGCACAATCGCCACTTCTAAAGGAAACATAATTTCCAACCGAAAGTGGTGTAAGGTCTTGCCACGAATCAATATACACATCATCTACATATACTTCGGTGATGCCTGTTGTTTTATCATATATTATTTTGTAATCGTAGGTTTGTGCTGCATTAAAATTATAAACGACTTCTTTTTGTAGCGTAAATACATCGTTTACCACTTTGTAAAATTGCAATTTTCCGTTGTCTTGTCGAAACCAAACAAAGTAAGAGTTTCCTCGATTGGGCAAGGAAGCGTCATCACTCATGTAATGAAATCCTGCACGTTTATTAGTTCCTGAACCACTTATAGCTGCTTGGTAATGGTATAAAAATTTAGTACTGTTGTTTTGATTAAATGCAGCGTATAAATTGGTGTTGGTATTGGCTTGGTCGTTTTGATGGAGTTTTCCACTAATGATACTCCAAATTCCTGAACCATTTATCCAATCGGGATGAAGGATTGCATCAAAATTATCATTGAAAAAACCATTATTGTTGTTGGCTCTCCATTCTATGGCATCATAATCGGCTACTTGGTAAAATTGGTGCATCACTCCACTGCCACCAACATTATCAACATCGATAAAGTTACTCACAAAATCGGTAGTTGCAAAAGGTGTTGGAGATGCTGAAATGCTAGTTGTTGGTGGAATGGTATCTAACATGCAAGAATATTCAACTTTCCAACCTGTTCCAATTGTTGAAACATCGGAATAGAATTTGAGTGTTAAGGCATTTCCTGTTGAGTTGATAGCTGGCGGTAATGTTGTTCCAGAAAATCCTCCAATTAATGGGTCGGAGATGGATGTTCCATCATAAATCCAAAGCGAATCGTAGCCTACTTCTAAACCAAAAGATAAGAAATTTAAACTAACGGAACTTGCTCCAGTTGGTGCTATCGTATAAGTAAATGCTTCGTTATTTCTATAATTTCCAAAATTTCCTCCGGTATCGTACAAGGTATCGGAACAAGCGATAGCAGAACAGTCGGTAAATTTTTGTTCCAACAAATTCCATAACTCGGTGTAACCATCATCGTAACCCAACGCCCAAATTCCAATCCCTCCAATGTTGAGTAGTTTTACCCAATCGTACCGTTCCGCCAGACTTTGCTCATCACCCACAAATGCTTGTCGCCAGTTGCCACCAGTTTGGTAAGTGTAATAAGGCGTTTCGGATTGATAATCGTACTGACGATTGCCGTAATTCCCTGTTGAGTTGGTTTTTACATAGCTGTAAGTTCGTGAAGAGGAAAACGCACCTGTTGTTGCAGAAGGAATTGTTCCGGCTGTTGTTTCCCATTCATAACCGTAATAAGGTAATCCTATTAATAATTTGGAATTGGAAACACCATTATCTAAATGATAATTAATGGAACGAATTAAATTGTAAGAAGTCCAAATGGAGCCACTGTACAACACATCGGTTGGACCTGCAGTTCCACTTCCGCCATAATAATAACCATATCCCATAATAATAAACTGATCGACTACATTGTTTAACGCCACAAAATCGAACACATTGTTCCAATCAACCGAATAGGTTGCCATGGTTACTGTTGCTCCAGGAATTGCAGCTTTTAGTTGGACTGATAAATCAGTCATAAAACTGGTTAAATCGTTTCTATTACTACCCGAGACTCCTTCAAAATCGATGTTTACGCCATCGGCATTTCTAAAATTTAACAACACAATGATGCTGTCGATAAAGGTTTGGCGAGCAGTCATGTTGGTTAAAAAAGTATTATTATTTGCTGATCCAAAATTGGTAACGCACAATTCTACTTTTGTTCCTGCGGCTTGAGCCATCGTTACAGATGGAGTTGTTTTCCAACTGTGTATGGAAGAATAACTTCCTGTGGAAGGAACTAATTCGTAAGAAAAATAGGAAAATGTAGAAAGTAAATCAAAATCATAATTGTTATAGGCTGTACCCACCCAATAAGGATGCCAACCGTAAACAGCGTATTCTAAGTTACAGAGCGATTTGTTTGAATGCGAAGCAATTTTTGCAACTCCTCCATTGATAGAATCCCATTGGGCTTCGGTAAAATTATCGTTAATTTTATAGTACTCGTTTTGTTCTTGATGAATAGAAGTGAATTGTGCTGAAGTGATGATTGAAAAAAATAATCCAACAGCGAAAAGTAGTGTTTTAAAATTAGTCATCTTAGTTTTTTATTAAACGAATGGTTTCTATAGTATTTTCTTTTTTAATTTTAAGAAAATAATTGCCAGCACCAAGGTTAAAAGGTTTCATATCTAGCGTAATGTTTTTTTGTTGATAAGAAGTTTTTGTAAAAATAATTTTTCCACTTACATCAAAAAGTGTTAATTCCACTTCTCCTTTATTTTCTATATCAATGGTAATATTTTGATGAAAAGGATTCGGATAAATCGAGCATGTAAAAGTAGTTGGTTCACTTACTGAAGTTGTCATCATTACCCATATTCCATCAGCGATTATATTGGTAAATAATCCTGCTCCATTTTCAGCCCTAACACTTACATAATAATCTTGATTATAAATAAGGCTTAAGCTGGTTTGAGAAAAATTGGTAGCAGTTAAATTGTTTGTCCACGAAACCACATTAGAATCACCAGGTGTTGTTCCAATAGCATACCAATAACCAACTAAGGCTGAATGAGAATCTGAAGAAGCATTCCAATTGGCATCTAATTGTGTATTGATTAAAGTAGTATCAATATCGGCTGCCACGCCATCTTCAACAGTAAAAGCAGTTGGAGGAGTCCAATCGACATTTATCAACTGTTCTGCAATGGAAGAAATATTGTTAGCAGCATCGTTTACGATTGATTTTACTTTTCCTGCGGGTGTTGCTGGATTTGGATTTTGGTAACGGATATCGTTGGTAGCAGCAGAACCAACGCTTACTATTACTGAAGGATTTCTTGAACGAAAAACTTTTAGTTGGTTCACCGAAAGCGTAGCATTACCACTTCTAAAAGAAATAAAATTTCCAGTTGCTATTGGAGATGAATCTACCCATGAAGTAATAAAAGTATTGTTACGATATACCGTTATTTTTCCTGTAATTCTGTCGTAAATTACCTTATAATCGTAAAGCTGACCTGCAACGGTTGTTAATGGCATATCCAACACAGGAGGACCAAAAACATCATTGACAACTTTGTAAATTTGCAATTTAGCATTGTCCACCCTAAACCAAACAAAATAGGAATTTCCTCTGTTCGTTAACGTATCGCTATCGGCAAAAAAGTGAAAACCTGCTCTTCGATTGGTTCCAGAACCATCAATTTTTGCTTCAAAATGATACAAATAACGGTTGGATAAACTTTGGTTTAAAGCAGCCGCAATATTGGTGTTGCCTTCCACCTCATCCGATTGAAATAGAGAATTTGTGTTAATGCTCCAACTTCCAACCACACTTGTCCAGTCGGAATGAATAGCAGCATCAAAATTATCGGAGAAAAAACCGTTGTTGGCATTAGCTCTCCACTCGGTACCGTCATAATCAATAACTTGATAATAACTTTTTTCTAATCCACTTCCACCAGCATTGTCGGCATCCGTAAAATTAGTTGTAAAATTTCCAGTTACCCAACCAGAAGGAGCAGTAACACTTGTAGTTGGGGCAATAACATCTGGGCTTGATGAAGTGTAATTAAATATAAATCCTGGAGCATATGTAGAACAATCCGAACGTAATTCGAGCAAAATACTACCCCCTGATGAGGTAATAGTTGCAGGGATAGTGGTTCCTGTATAATAACCAATAAGAGGTGCTGCAACAGAATTTCCATCATAAATGTATAAATAATCCCAAGTGCTTTCTACATCAAATTGAACCTTGGTTAACGTGATAATACTCGCACTAGCTGGTTGAATTAAATACAGTTGTCGTTCTCCAGTATAATTTCCTGAGCTTCCACCATTGTCAGTTATTGTTCCTGAGTTTGCAGTAATGGTTGTAATTGGAGTTGTATTATTAATTAAATTATCAAAATATTTCCAATTCCAATTTGCTCCTGGGTCGGTGTGTGTTTGATTTGGATAATGTTGATGTCCTTTTACTTTGACACAACTTCCAGGAATACTTGAAGTGTTGTAGTTGGTAGTTGCAGTCCATGGAAAATAAGCTGTTCTTAGCGGACTAATCCCATAACCACTATTGGTAATATCTCTCACGATATCGGCAGAAGATTGATACATCGCAACAGTGTACCAAGAAGGATCGTTTACCCAGCCTTCATGTTCAAAACCAATCGTATAAGGATTTTCAGAGCCAACATGCCATGCTTTGTTTGATTCCAAAACCATTTGAGTAACTTGTCCATCAGAAGAACGCAACACATAATGAGCGGAAACTTGAGCAGAACAATTTTTAAACCAGGAAATAGCTCCTGCATAAGACCCCTGAATGGTATGAATAGTTATTGCAGAAACAAGTGTTCCACTTCGTGAGCTATAATTGCAAGGGGTTAAATCTTGTACTGCAGGAGGATAATCAACTGATTTATTGTTGGGTGTAGTAATTTTATAAATCTGACCATTATCTCCTTCAATAGAAGTATTGCTAATTACCACTTTTGAGGATTGTAACACTTTTAGATTTTCCTCGCCAAACACTTTTTCTAAATCTAATTGGTACTTTGGAAAACTATATGCTTGCTGCATCTTAACATCATTTAAAAAAGAAAGAACTGAATAGAGGTGTGAATTTAACGCAAAATCTTGTTGTAATCCATTATCAGGTAATTCACTTAATTGAGTTAAAATGCGTGCATAGTTTTGACTTTGGGATTTAGAAGGGCTTAACAGCGTTAATTCATGATGATAAGCAGCTGCATAAGCCAAAATATTTTGTTGTGGACTTTGTAAAATATCGTTCGCCGAAATTCCTGAAACTTGCGAAACATAAGTCAAATTATTTCTAAAATAGTTTTTCCCATCTAAAGTTAGTCCCATTACTCCATACGTTTTTGGTAATCCAGTGCAACTTTCCTCTTCATTTTGTAGATGCTGAAACCTCGTCATCGTATAAGAAACTGCTTCTAAAATTCCTTTTGGCACATCGGGATATTGCTGATAAGCAAAAGCAAATTCTTGTTGGTAAGGATTAGATGGAGCAGTATTTTTTTGAGAAAAAACAACAAAAAAGTTAGCAACAAAAAAGGAAAGTAATAACGTACGCATCTTAAAGTAGTTTTAGTTAGTAATAAATAATTTGCAATAAAATAGTATCGATTAATCAATAAAAATTATCGACCAACAAAGATAAAAAAAATTATAAACCTATTGCAATTCCACCCCGAATAACTGGATTGGATTGCAAAATATAGGATTCTTTGGTTTCATTAAGGTTCCACAAAACAAGAATAAAGAAATAAGAATGACCTCCAAAACTCTGTTTTAATCCACCTCCTATATAAGGATTAACAATATTTATTCTAGTATTTACATCATATTCAATGTTGATTATCTCCAACTCTGTATGAAATAAAATAGGGATGTTGCTAAAAATGTATTCTCCAAAAATTCTACCTCCATAAATGCTCGTGTTAAAATTGGATGGTTTATCAGAGTAATAGGTATAGTTTCCACCAATTCCAGCTAAAATATTATCTGTAAAATAATAACCAATAGAAGGAGAAACCTCAATGTAAGTAATGTCACCAAAAGTCATTCCTAAGCCACCACCGATGGTTACTCTTTCCCAATCAAAACCACTACTTTTTTTGTCTTTGGTCGTAGTATTGGTTTTTTCACCAAAAACATACGAATCTTCGTCTTGAGAAAAACCTAAAGTTGAAATAACTAGTGTTATTATGAGTAGAAAATACTTCGTCATAAATCAAAATTACTAAATTTTGTATGAATTAATTTCAGCTAACAATATTTTACTTTTCACAAACACTCCACTTCCAGTCGCAATTAATTTTCCTTCTTCGTTAAATAACTTAGCTCTTGCTTCCAATTTATTTCCCATATTTTTTAAAAGTTCTCCTTTAGCGATGAGTTTGCCTTTGTTTGTTGGTTGTAATAATTCTGTTTGAAAAGAAACCGTTAACACAAAAACATCTTCGACTATAGAATTTGCTGCAAAAAAGGCTGCATCATCCAACATTTTAAAATAAACGGAACCATGTACTGCATTTGCAGCATGAAAAAAATCCTCTTTTACCTCAATTGTTACTACTGCTTTTCCTTCTGAAATCTTAATTCCTGAAAGATAAAATTTATTAATTGGAGCAGACAAATAGCTATTTTCCAATTTAGAATGGTGTTCGCTTTTTATCATAAAACTGAACTTTTAATTACCATCAATTTGTCCCTCGTCATTTCATCCATTGTAAAAGGTATTCCTCCAACTCCTATTCCTGATGCATCTCTACCTCCAAAAGGCATCCAATCTACTCGAAAAGCAGTATGGTCGTTAACCATTATAGCTGAAGCATTTAATTTTTTAACTGTATCTAGTGCAACATCAATATTTTTTGTAAAAACTGCTGCCTGAAAATGAACATCTAAACTGTTAGCAATAGCTATTGCTTTATCTCTATTTTTAAATGAATAGATACAAATAACTGGTCCAAAAATTTCTAAAGTTGAAACTTTAACATGTTGTGGAGGATTTAATAATACTGTTGGTTGGTAACAGGTATCAGAAATTCGTTTTCCACCAACTAATAATTTTGCTCCAGCTTTCACCGCTTCATTTACCCATTCTTCCACTCTATCTACTTCTTGTGGTGAAATTAACGGACCTACTTCTGTTTTGGCATCTAGTTGATTTCCAACTACTAATTTACTTGCCAACTTAGCCAATTGGTTGGCTAATTCCTCACAAATACTATGATGTGCAAATACTTTTTGTACAGAAACACAAACTTGTCCAGCGTGATAAAAAGCACCTTTTAATACTAGAGGAAGCATTTCTTTAAAATCAGCATCCTTTTCAACAATTACAGGAGCAACGCCTCCGTGTTCCAGTGCACATCGAGTTCCAGAAGCTAATATTGATTTTAAATACCAGCCTACTTTTGATGAACCAATAAAAGATAAATAATTTATTCTTTTATCCTTCACCAATCCTTCCGCAACTTTGTGGTCGCAAATCATTACCTGACACCAGCCTTCTGGTAAACCAGCTTCAATTAAAATATTTACCAATGAAATACATGACAATGGAGTTGAGTTGGCTGGTTTTACAATTACCGGACAGCCTGCTGCAACTGCTGTTACAACTTGATGTACAATTAAATTTAATGGGTGGTTAAATGCACTGATGGATAACACGACCCCAATAGGTTCTTTAGTAGTGAAAGCAATCCTATTTTCAGAAGCTTTTGTTAAGCCCATCGGAATTTGTTCGCCCTTAAGTTGACCAATATGTTCGGCTGCTAATTTTACTCCATTTATGGCTCTTAGCACTTCTACTTTAGAATCTAAATAAGGTTTACCACCTTCTTGAGCTGCTGTGATGGCTAACTCTTCCATTCTTTCATTCATTAGTTCAGCAGTTCGTTCCAAAATAGCGATACGCTCATGAGCAGGAATCCACAATGCTTGATTTTGAAATAATGCATAAGCAGTTTTAAGTGCTTTTTCAGCCTGTTCTTTTCCCATTAAAGGAACTTCTTTTATCAAGCTTAAATCGTATGGTGAAAATACTTTTAACTTCATTTTAATTTGTTTCTATATGAACTTGAATGCTAAGTGCATTACCTATATTATTTCCTTTAAACCAATTGTTAAAATTCAATCCCCATTTGAGTACATCAATAGTAAACATGATAGAATTGAGTATTAATTTTTTTTCAACTTTTTCCGAAATGATTTTAAATTTAACTGGTTTGGTTATTCCATTTAAAGTTAAATTTCCAGTCAACATTTCTTCAACATTTTCTGTAATTTCAAATTTTGCGGTAGGATATGTGCCTACATTAAAAAATTGATTACTGCTTATTTCTTTAATAATGTGTTTTTCGTTCTCTGCACCATCAGTATCAACAATAGAAATTCTTTTCATATCAATAATAATTTTCCCTCCAATTAATTTTCCTTTTTTTAGTTCTATAAAACCCTCTTTAATTGCAATTGTTCCGTTGTGTCCTCCAATATCCATCGTACATTGCCAATTAACATTGCTATTTAAAGAATCTACTTTAAGTGTTTGAGCATAAAAAGTTGGAAGACTTAAGATTGTTATAACAATAATTGATAAAATTTTTACTTTCATACTAATTCATTTCTTTAAGCCTACCGCACAAACATTCTGTATTCTTTTCCCAATCACCCCTTACGTTTCCGTCAGCTGACGGAGAAAGGCTTACATTTCTTGCCTTTATACTCTAACGCCTATAATACAAACATCGTCAACTTGCTCCAAATTTCCTTTCCATTTTTCAAAATAATTACGAATCAATTCTAATTGCTTATCCATGGTTTCATTATTAATTTCAATTAATAATTTTTTGAAGGGTTGATACATTAATTTCTTGCCTTTATCACCGCCAAATTGATCGGCAAAGCCATCAGAAAAAATATAAATGGTATCTCCTTTATTTAATTGAATTGAATGGGTGGTATAATTTTCTCTATTCTCTACCTTACCTATCGACTGTTTGTTGGCTTTAATTTCTTCAATATCATCTTCTGCATTTCTAATTATCCACAACGGATTTTTTGCTCCTGCATATTGTAGTTCGTTAGTTTTTGTATTTAACATACATAAAGCAATATCCATCCCATCACGAATATTATCCATTTCTCCGAGACTGGAAACTGTTGATTGGTTGAGTTGATTTTCTACAATCTCGCTTGTTTTATCTAATAGTTGACCTGGGTTAGTTAAGTTAAAATCTCTAGTAGCTCTATTTAATGCATTGTTACAAACAACACTCACCAAAGCACCAGGAACACCATGCCCAGTGCAATCGGCTGCAGCGAATAAAATAATATTCTCCCCTTGAGGGGAGCTAGAGGGGTGATTATCACCCACCTTTAATCCTCCCTCAAGGGAGGAAATCGACTCCACCCAATAAAAATCTCCTGCAACGATGTCTTTTGGTTGATAATAAATAAAACTATTTGGGAGTAATTCTTTAACTGATTGTCTGGATGGTAAAATAGCTTCCTGTATTCTTTTAGCATAGTTGATGGAATCTGTAATTTCTATATTTTTTTCTTCTATCACCAATTTTTGTTTTCTAGTAATTTTTAAGCGATTAAAGACAAAAAGTAAAAACACGACAACCAATATCAAAATTGCTGCGGTAGAAATTGTTACTATTTGCTGTTTTTTCTTTTCTGCTTGTTTAACTGCAATTATTTTTTGATATTCTAAATCATCTATTACTTTTTGTTTTTCATATTCGTATTTTGCTTGTTGTTTTATCGTTGATTTTTGAGTTTCCTCATTGTTAATACTATCGCGCATATTAATGTATAATTCAAACATTTCTAAAGCTTGTGTTCCTTTATTTTGCTTTTTGTAAATTTCACTTAATAAATGTGCAGCATTTCTAATGTTTTTTGGATAACCCAATTCCTTTGAAATTTGAAAACTACGATTTACGTAATCAAAAGCCTGTTGATACTGTTCTTGAGCTATCAAAATTTTTGCAATGCTGTTTAAAGAATAAGTCATCCCATCTTTGTCTCCAATTTCTTTCCGAATTTTTAAACTTTCATACAAATTTTCTAATGCAGTTTGTCTTTTGGTATTAATAGTGTTGGTATTTCCACCATATTTTATAAGTTCTTCTGCTTGGCTAGCATATATACCACCAATAATGTTTAGACTAGCTGAAATACCTTCTTTATCTCCAATTTCTCTGCGAATTTTTAAGCTCTTTTGTTGGTATGAAAGAGCTTTCTCTCTTTTGATATCAACTAAATCATAGTTTTCACCCTTTTTATTAATTTCTTGAGCTTGATTATTATAAACGACACTAATGTTATTATATAAATCAGCGATACCTTGTTGGTAGTCAATCTCCTTATATTTTTCTAAGCTTAAATAATAAAATTCTAACCCTTTATCAAAATCATCTTGGTGTTCATAAATATAACCGATGTTATTTAAGCTAGTGGCAATATTTTGTTTGTTTCCCATTGCTTCAGCAATTTTCAAGCTTTGATGATAATATTTTAATGCTTTTTTTATCTCCCCTTTTTCCATATAAATATATCCTATGCTGATGTAATAAGTAAAAAGAGCTTCTTTATCATCTATCTCTTCTGAAATAGGTTTTGCTTTATGATAATATTCAATTGCTTTATCAGTATTTCCTTTTGCTAAGTAGGCATATCCAATGTTATTTAATGCTCCAGTAAGAGATTTTAAAAAAGCTTTTCTAGTATTTTTGTCAGATTTTGGTAATTTATTTAACGCTTTTTCTGCAATATTTTTAGCTTTCTCACACAAAGGAATGATAGTGTCTAAATTAGAAACATACAAAATTTCTGCTAATGTTAAATATGCATTTGCCTTTGAAGTATCATAACTGGCAATGTCATAAATTATTCTGTTAAGCGTATCAATTTGATGCTGCTCCTCCACAGAAAAGTTTTGAGCAAAACATTTTGTGTTCACGGAAAAGTTCAGAAGAACTACAATAATTATTAAATATTTGAAGAAACTCATATTCTAACTCCCATGATGCAAACATCATCTACCTGCTCATTACTTCCTTTCCACTTATCAAATTCTTCAGCTAGTTTTTGTTCTTGTTCTAGCATTGGCAAATGAGCAATTTTGAGTAACAATTCTTTAAAATTCTTAATCATGTATTTTTTACCTTTATCGCCTCCAAACTGGTCGGTAAAACCATCAGTAAGGGTGTAAATAATATCGCCTTTTTGAAGTTGAACAGTTTGTAAAGTAAAATGTTCTTGGTCTTTATCGTGTTTACCAACTGGCATTTTATCGGGTTTAAACTCCAATAATTCGTTGTTTCGAATTATAAATACAGGATTATTGGCTGCTGCAAACGACAGTTGAGTATGGTCTTTGTTTATTACCAACAAACTACAATCCATTCCGTCTTTTCCTCCTTCTACACTTCCATCTTTTTTTAAACGTTCGATAATAATTTTTCGAGTTTTGTTTAAAATCTGGTCGGGTGCTGTTTCTTTTTCGATAGATTTTTCTAAACTCGAAATATTTAAAATACTCATAATTGCTCCTGGCACACCATGACCAGTACTATCGGCACAGATAAAAGCAAAGTTACCGTTGTTCAATTCTCCTGCCCAATAAAAATCTCCACTTACAACAGCCTTAGGTCTAAAAAACACAAAATAATTACGTTCGCTTCTCGATACGCCTCCTTCGTCGGCACTCGAAGTGACACCTAAGTACTTATCTAACATTTCGGTAGTTGCCAAAAAACTACGTTGTATTCGCTCGGCATAGTTAATGCTATCGGTAATTTCTTTGTGTTTTTCTTCAACTTTGTCCTTCTGCTTCGTAATTTCTTTGGTTGCTTTGCGTACTTCTTCGGTAAGTTCTTTGGCTTTGGCTCTTAATCGTCTGCCATTCCACCAAACGATAAATACAATAATAGCAACCAGCAACAACCCATAAACGGTGTACATCCACCAAGTACGGTACCAAGGTGGTAACACTTTAAAGGTATAGGTAATGGGTTCGCTCCAGTCGCCACCTGTTTTGGCACTTGCCCCAGTATAAAGTGCTTTTAGTTTAAAGGTGTAAGTTCCTTCCGATAGGTTGGTATAATTTACATCGGTTTTGGTGGTAATGGCACTCCAATCTTCATCCATACCTTCAAGCATATACTGGTATTTTACTAAGTAGGGTCGAGCAAGCTCTATGGCATTATAATTGAAGCTAATGTGGTTAAATTTATAGGGCAACACCAACTTTTTGGGTAAGGGATAAAAAGCGGTTATGCCATCAAATTGTATTCCTGCAAATTTAGTGCGTTGACTGTCTAATAGTTCTTGTGGTACGGATTTACCAAAAGCGTTAAATTGAGCAAGTAATAAGGAAAGGGAATCTACATAATTAACCGTAGAGTCCGCAGGATTTTTCTGATTTTCTTCCGACTTCGGTCTTCGGTCTTCCGACTTCGGTCTTCCATCTTCCGACTTCGGTCTTCGGTCTTCCGATTTCAAATTATACCAACACACATTTTCGCCCAGCACTTTTACGCTTTGTATAGCCACTTTTGGTGGCTCATGGTTTCTGTTTATGGCGTTAAAATCTATTCTAACTAAAGCGGTTTTATCGCTACCAGTACCTGCCCAAATAATTCCCTTACTATCCTGCATCATACAGTTTTGACCTACATTTACATCTTTAATGGGGTAGCCAGTGGAGGAGTTGTAGGTTTCTAAAACTAAATCGTAATTTTTCAACTCTTGGTTTGAAAGTGAATTTTGAGCCGAAATAACTTTTCCAAAGTTTGAAACTTTGGAAAAGTTG
>Ga0210033_1002933_pt1 | contig 14178 bp, 8 predicted proteins | sample CryGeymeta201501_FD_185465 | JGI IMG/M metagenome (GOLD analysis project Ga0210033, IMG submission 185465) | Groundwater microbial communities from Crystal Geyser aquifers in Utah, USA - Crystal Geyser metaG 2015-01 (SPAdes) (version 2) | ecosystem: Environmental > Aquatic > Deep subsurface >... | reverse complement strand
TTAACGAGAAGGAAGCGGAAGCCTACTTCACCCGCCTTGGCGACTTGCAGGCGATCCTCGCTCCGCTGGCCTCCGCGGGACAGGATCCCAAGTCCTACGACATCAGCGTCAAGGTCGAAGGCGGCGGAGTCACCGGCCAGACCTCGGCCGTGCAGTTGGGCATCGCCCGCGCGCTGGTCAAGATCAACGGCGATTGGAACTCCGCCATGCGCAAGGGCGGGTTCCTGACCCGCGACGCCCGCATCAAGGAACGCAAGAAGCCGGGTCTCAAGCGCGCCCGCAAGGCTCCTACCTACACCAAGCGCTAGTTCGTGTTGCGTGGTACGTGTTGCGTATTGCGTGTTGCGTAACGTAAATTGAATAAAACGTAATGCGTGACGAGAGTTTCGCATTACGTTTTACGTTTAATCAGGCGCAACCATGTAGTGGCGACTTCAGTCGCTAACCACGTAGTGACGACTTTAGTCGTTTGATCTTGGGGGACGAATAAATTCGTTACTACATGGAATTAAAGGATTTTGGATATGGACTTCTCCCTCGTCACTTCAACGCTCGATGTACTCCGCCTCCCTTCGACCTCGCGGCTGGTCCTGCTCGACGCGCGTACCCTGGCGGACGCGCACGTGCCGCCCTTCCCGCCTGAGTTCCCCGCGCTGTTGATGGGAGTTGACTCGCCCGAATTGGCCGCGCATTTGCGGGAGGTGTTGCTGACGGTGTATCCAAAGAAGCACGAAGTGAATTTAGTCGAAGGTCAAAGGCTTGCCCTGAGCGAAGTCGAAGGGTCAAAGGTCTTGCACCTTGCCGATCTTGAACCTTCGACTTTCGACTTTCGACCCGCGACCTGCCTCTACATCCCCGCGTTGGCGGAAGGGACAGCCTTCGAGTCCTTCGCGGAGATCGTTGCGCACCTGCGCGCGCCGGACGGCTGTCCGTGGGACAAGGAGCAGACTCACGCCTCCCTGAGGACGCACCTGCTGGAGGAATCCTACGAGGCGCTGGAGGCAATTGATGCTGGTGATTTTGCCTCCATGCGCGAAGAGTTTGGCGACCTGCTGTTGCAGATCGTTTTGCACGCGCAAATCGCCAGCGAAGCAGGTCACTTCACGATGACGGATGTGATGAATGGCATCCACGACAAGATCGTCCGCCGCCACCCGCACGTGTTTGGGGATGTGGAGGTGGACGGCGTGGATGGGGTTTTGCAGAATTGGGAGAGGTTGAAAGAGGAAGAAAGAGGAAAGAAGAAAGAGGGGAAAGGGTTGTTGGATGGCGTCCCGCTATCTCTGCCCGCGCTGACGCAGGCGCAGGAATATCAGGACCGCGCCGCGCGTGTCGGATTCGACTGGCCTGAGATCGAAGGCGTGTTGGACAAGGTGCGGGAGGAGATCGAAGAGATCAAGCAGGCGGAAAACCAGGAGCAAATCGCGGCGGAACTGGGTGATTTATTTTTTGTGCTGGTCAACCTGGCGCGCTGGAAGAAGGTGGATGCCGAGTCCGCGTTACGGGGGACAAATTTGAAATTCAAGAAGCGCTTTGGTTATGTGGAGCAGAACGCGAAGAAGCAGGGTCGGAATTTATCCGATATGACTTTGCAGGAAATGAATACCTTGTGGAATGAGGCGAAGAAAATTGGGGCATAAAACTATTCCGGCGGAACCGCGCCAAACACTGGCAACCCTCATTATTAGTAGTGCCACTGTCCCAAGGAATGGAGATACCGAAGAACGAAGTAGTCTCCATACTAAACGGGAGATAGCTTCGGGAAGAATTGCCCTCGCAATGATGTGGTGAAAGTTGCTGGAATTTCACATTGAATATGCACCCTTGAAGTATAATTCCACGTGTGGTGTATTAAGAACAGGCAGATAAATGTGACCGCTGTTATGTTATTTGTAAGGAGGGGAGACCCTAGTGGCCAAACTTTACCCAGAGCATTTACCAGAAAGTATCACAAACGACCCGAAACGAAATGCGGAAAAGAAAGTTTTTGAAACGCTTTCAGGGTTGGGATCTTCGTTTGTCATTTTTTATAGTGTGGCATGGCAGTCGCGTAAGGATGGTCGGGCGCGTGATGGGGAGGCTGATTTTGTAATTGCTCACCCAGACTTTGGTGTGCTAGTTTTGGAAGTTAAGGGTGGTGGTGTTTCGTTTAATGCACAAACTGGAGAATGGACTACCACCGATCGATACGGCGAAATCTTTGTGATTGACCCCGTAGAACAGGCGCGTAAAAGCCACTATACATTACTGGATAAACTCAAAGATCTGCCCGAATGGGATAACAGCCGTTTTCTCACAATTGGTCATGTGGTCTGTTTTCCTGATGTGGTTGTGGAAAATAAGCCTTTGAAATTGGATCTGCCCCGTGAAATCGTTATTGACTACAATGATCTAAGAAATATCGAAGAGACAATCCAAAAATCATTCGATTATTGGGCTGAAAAAAGCAAGCGAGTGCCTTTGGGCAGGGATCGCCTGGCAATGGTTGAGTCCTTGTTGGCGCGATCATTCAAGCTTAATATACCGCTTGGCGTGGAACTGGATAGGGAGGATGAAAAACTAATCCAATTAACTGAAAGACAATTCTTGTTGCTCAATGTTCTTGCCATGCGTCGCCGGGTATTGATTGCGGGATGTGCAGGGTCAGGAAAAACCATGTTAGCGGTTGAAAAAGCGCGGCGGCTTTATGAGCAGGGATTCAATGTCCTTCTTACCTGTTTCAATGCGGCTCTTGCAGATGATCTTGCACAGCGCTTACCTGATGTAAGCGTTTTGCACTTTCATGGATTATGTAAGGAAATGGCAAACAAAGCAGGCTTTGCTATTCAATTTGCAAAAAGCGAACAGGAATACAATGAGGTTGTACTTCCTGATATGCTGATGAAAGCCGTAGATGAAACGGGACCAATCTTTGATGCCATCATTGTGGACGAAGGACAGGATTTCAAGGAAACCTATTGGATTGCGCTTGCGAGTTTATTGAAGGAGAAGGAAGGCATTTTTTATGTCTTTTATGACGACAATCAGAATCTATATGGTGGAACAGCGTCATTAAAAGGAATTGTTGATGAAGAACCATTCTTACTTCCTGAGAATTGTCGAAACACAAAATCAATCCATAAATTGGTGAGTGCTTTTTACAGTGATCGCTCCAGAATTGTTTGTAACGGGCCTATGGGAAGAGTACCCGAATTACACACTTATCGAGACTCCGTAGAAATGATCAAAGGAATACAAAGCGTTCTTTATAAGCTCATCAATGAAGAGCACATACCTGCCGAAGATATTGTGATCTTAACTCCACACGCACAAGAGCGAAGCGTGTTAAAGTCTGCTTCAAAACTTGGGAATTTCTCCCTGACTACAAACCCATCCCAACATAGAAACGAGATCCAGGCTACAACGATTCATCGCTTTAAGGGGCTGGAGCGCAAAGTGGTCATTCTGGCGGAAATAGATGGGAATTTCAAGTACAATCCAGAAATTCTTATGTATGTAGGAAGCTCCCGAGCTCGCACACATTTATTGTTTTTCGTTGAGCAAAATGCACCAAAGGAAATAAAGAGCATAATTGAAACTTCCTGCAAGCCAACCTAATAGAGAGAAACTATGTCACGTACACTCAAACAGTGGGAAGCATATCTTGTCGGGGCAATGCCGCGCGTTCAGTTGTTGAGTGAACTTGGGCTTAACATTGAAGACATGCAAGAAATCGCAGGTCTGATCAAGCAGGAAATAAAAAAATATCCAAACTTGCATCCTGCTACAAGAAATCTTGTGAAAAATTATCCTTCCACTTTGGTGTCTTTTCTCGCAGCCTTTGCTGCACAAAATACAGAGCGTGAGTTTTGGGACGCGTTAGCCAGATTGCTGGATGTCAGCAGTGGAGACCTTAACAATGCCAAATGGCGCAACCATTTTATTGATATTTTGAAGAAAAATAAAAAACCAATCTTTGAAAATATTAGTTTTTTATATGTTGGCAACATGCGCATTCATGGTGGGATTCCTTCTTATTCACTGGGGGATTTTTTCGCAAACATGCTTATGCCCGCGATTGAGAAGCCTGAATATATTGAATTGAAGGGCAAAGAATTACTTGATGCGCTCTTTATGCGCTCCGCCGTTCAATTATTTACTGACTCCACCGTCCGTAATTTCTTCGAGTTCAGTGATGATATAGGATTGGAATTTCTCGAGTCTAGCCGCCGCGTTGCGCGTGAATACATCGCCAAACGCCAAATCTCTTCTGACCACAATCTCCCGGCTTATGTCGTTCAAAAACTGATCACTTTTCTGGAATATCACGAAGACGAAAAACATGGTCTCAGGCGTCCGCGTATTCAATTTGACGCTGACGAAGGCTTGGTGCTGGAACTGCCAGAACAAATATTAAGCGGCACGAATGTGCGCGGCCATGAAGTCCGCTGGCAGGTTTATCAGGGCAACAATATCCTCAGGGAAGAAAAGGTGCGCATTGCTTCTCGTGGTCGCGCCTCATACACCAAAGAGACTCGAACGATCCTTGGCTATATACTTGATCCATTTCAAGTTTCTTTCAGTGTTGCGACAGAAAGTGGAGAGTTTCACCAACTGCGCGAGTGGACATTTGACATTCGTTCACAGGATGTACCCAATTTGCTTGTCTTCCGAAAAGAGGATGGCAGTCTATTGCGTTGGTCGCAAGCGCTCCCTGCCCAAGATCTTATCCTTGTTTATCCAAGTGATATAACACTGCAATTTGAAGGTGGCGCTCACCTAAGCCATGAATTAAATTTGCAGGCAACAGGTTGGCATCAATGGAAGGCAGAATTATGGTCATTGCAAAACGCCTGGTCGCTGAATATATTCAAAGGCGATGAAAAAATTGCAGAAATCCAAATTCAAAAACAATTGGAACTTCCCCGATTGATCGGCGAGATTTTCGCTCCCAATCTTGATCCCAAACCCTTATATGTTGGCGCGCCCCCGTTCTTGAGAATTCCGCTACGTTCTGGCGTCACGGTAGATGACGAACTCAAACACTGGCATGTAGAGATCAATTCAACCTGGGAGGCAGAGCCGTTCTTGCATAAGGTTTTCAAGTTAAGTGAAAAATCTGAATCAGTAATAGCAGATGATACAGCAATTCAATTTGCTCTCGGCGCCGTGTTGGGTACTGAGCCAAAAGGAACTTACGCTCTGCGCGTGCGCGGTCCACTGGACACGGATGTCGAGTTTCCCTTCCGCGTTTGGCACTCCTTACACATCACAGATCTACCTGAATTCATTTTGCCATCTGAAAACCAAAACATCACTTTTCATATCACGCTCCCTGTCTCTGCTAAATTAGAAATTCTTGCAGGCTCTGTTGGAATCAGCGTTACAAGTGAAGATGATTGCTATTCTATTGAATTGGATGAAACCGCTTCACGCGTTGATTTGAACCTGATCTGGCCCCATGAAGATTTGCCCATTCATGTGCCTTTCTCCTTGCCAATTTCGCGCCTCGAATGGCGTTTTGTTTTGGGGGAAGATTCCAAACTCGAATGGTCTAACCGCCCGATCCGCAAGCCAGTGGATGCCTTTTTGCAATCCACTCAAACTGCCGCGCTGCTTGTTCACATGCCAGGAATTGAAAACCATACAAGGCGGATGGCGCTGCGCCTGATTGATCCTGAAAAGCCAAAGGAGTTTTTGCAGGAATTCCCATTGCAGATCAGCGTTTTAGGTGGCGATCATGTCCGCTTTGTGCTCAATGCAAAAGATACGATTTGCCAGCACACCGATATATCGATTTTTGAATTTCAATTGCTGATTGCAAACGCGGAAGGCCTTTACCAGCCTGTCACCCTGCTTTCGTTTACACGCGACTTAGAAGTATCAAATGTCCGCACAGAAGAATCGGAAGAAAGTGTATTTCTGTTGTGGGATGAATCTGTCCCTTTGCGGAGTCGGCGCGTATTTATCCGCTCCATGTGGAAACCCTGGGCAAATTCATGGAATATCAAAATCCCTGGTGAGGCGCGTGGCAAATATAACCTGCTTGCCGCGGGATATAGTCTCCCGCCCTCCTGGTACGAAATCCACTTCTACATTGCCCCATCATGGGAACCGGATATCACATCTGCTCCTGAAGGCTCAGCGCATATCGTCAGGACTATTTCGCCAGAAAATCAAATCGGTTGGCTGGATAAAAATCTTCTAAAACGCCCTGAGACATCATTTGTGAATCACCTCGAGCGTGCCTGTATTTATGTTACTTTGGGCGAAACCGCTAAACGGGATCAAGAGATTCAATTCTGTTACTCTCACATTGAACAGACAAAACCAAAAGATTTATTTGCATTTCATGAATGGCTTGGAAAATATGACCCAGAAACAGCGCGCGCTGTGTGCATGAAAATGTACTATCCTGAACAACTACAGCGCTTGTATAACACATATAAACCTGGCGAAGATTTTCGGCAGGAATATCAAAGTCATGTACCCAAAACAAGCATTAAACCCGAAAGCGCCATTCTGATTATTGAAAATGAGAATGAACGGCCCGTGATTTTCCACGCCTTGCGCGAGCTGATCAAGAATAGAGACAATAGGTTTGTGAAGATCCTTGCAGGCATGGTCGAAGATGGAAGAATTTCTGACGCTGACGCGATTGGATTGCTTAGGCTTGACGAGGCGTATCTGTTAAATGAATTGAATTCTAGTCAACCAACAACAGTTAACTTGCGATTATTGTCTGGTTTATTGCATGAAAAAGACGAGTTGTTGTCAACACTTTCCAACGATAAAATTATTAGCTTGATCAATGTTGAACAGGACTCGAAGACGATTAATAAATATCTTGGAATTCTAATCACCCGTGAAGATAAACGTGGCGTGGAACTTGTCATGGATCGTTTCCAAAAAGGGCTTATGCTTGGCGGAGAAGTGACAGGGCTGTTAGGAAAGAATCCAAGATTCTCATTTCAAGTTTTGTCGAATGCCTCACAAATACATGCTCATTCTATTCAGCTCTCTGAATTAGCGCGTAAATATCCAATTGAAACAGGCCATATTGCAACTAAAATGTTTGTCCACACTCCCTGTGGGTGGGGTAGAATCGATTCGATTAAAGACGCAAGCGGTCTTGACTTACAATTTGTTTCAATTGAAGAAAAGCAATGTAAATTACATACCACGTTGTACCCTAATACTTCACATTCTTTGGAAGCGATACTTGATGTCGAAAATGAAAAGATGAATATTCTTGGAGCAGAGAAGTTTTATCAATGTGGATTATGTGGCTTTGTGGCTACTACTCAAAATTTTATTATTCGTGACCATACCCGCGAATCACACGGCGGGATGGGGGCATCCTTTAGTCCAATCCCTCCCCGCTTGCCTATTCGCGGGGAATTAAAATTTAGTCAGACTTACCCGGCATAGAGGAATTTATGGCAATCCATCCACTTGATACAACCAATCATATCCGCGAGACCTACCTTCGCTACCTAAAAACAATTAAACCATTTCAGGATGAAGGTTTTCGTAATGCATTTGCCCAGGCTATTAACGAACCGAATATGTTAGTCAAAGGTCCACTTGTTGAGATTGCGCTTCCATATAAGAAAGACAAGAGCATTAAAGGCTTGGTAGAAGAAGGTATTCTTTCGCCAAAATTCGCGGATTTAAATTCACCCGATTTGCCCTATGATCGTAAACTTTACACCCATCAAGTTAAAGCGATCAAAAAGGCAGTTGCTGGAAGAAATCTGGTCGTCGCGACAGGTACAGGCTCTGGAAAAACAGAGGCTTTCCTGGTTCCCATTTTGAATTACCTGTTCCGAGAAGAAGAAGAAGAAGAAGAAACGCTGAGCCAACCTGGTGTCCGCGCCATGTTGCTCTATCCAATGAATGCGCTGGCGAACGATCAAATGAAACGTTTGCGTCATCTTCTGGAAAACTATCCAAAAATAAAGTTTGGTCGTTATATCGGAGAAACGGATAAATCTGGTGATAGGAAAAAAGCCATAAAGTCTTTTAAGGAGATTTACCCACAGGAAAAAATATTAGATAATGAGTTGTTTACCCGCAAGGAAATGCAGGAAAACCCCCCCCACATACTATTGACCAACTATGCCATGTTGGAGTATTTGCTTTTGCGTCCAGCAGACTCATCGTTGTTTGATGGCCCAACAGGGAAATGTTGGCATTTTATCGTTCTTGATGAAGCGCATGTCTACGATGGAGCCAATGCTACCGAAATGGCAATGCTTCTGCGCCGCGTTGTGGATCGCGTGGTTGGCGCTCAACCGGACAAATTACAAGTCATTGCCACCAGCGCGACTCTTGGTGATGGTAGAGGCGATTTTCCTGAGGTTTTGGAGTTCGCAAAGAATCTCTTTAATAAAGATTTTGAGTGGGAGCAGGATGATCCTGATCGTCAAGATATTATAGAAGCGGACCGTGTCCCAATTGAGGCGCTTGGAGAAATTTGGGGAGCAGGAACTTCAGCCGCCTATCAGGAACTAACTGGATTGGTAGAAAATCGTCCATTGAAACAAGATGAAATGTTAGTTTATCTTTCAAGATTTGATGCAATTTTTCAAAAGCATAAATTGCCTGTTCCTCTTCAGAACGCGAACAAAGAAGCAAAGAAAGAGCCAGTAGCTGCGCTTCAACGTTACTTGTATGAAATATTACGTGGAGACAAAAACGTTCATGCAGTTCTAAATTCCTTGAAAGAGAAAAATGCCCGTCAATTGGACGATCTGGCGAAAGATGTTTTTCCCGATATTGCCGATTCTTCAGAAGCATTGATCAACCTTGTGGCTTTATCCGTCTTTGCGCGTGCTGACTCAGAAAGTTTGCCTCTGCTTCCTGCTCGCTATCATGTTTTTGCGCGCGCACTGGAAGGCGCTTTTGTCTGTTTGAATGAAGAAGCGCATAAGAAACTTCCTCCCAACAAACAAGGACGGCTATTCCTGCACAGACAAAAGTATTGTCCTCAATGTAAAAGCCGGGTTTTTGAATTGGCAACTTGTACTCGCTGTGGAACGGCTTATTTGATTGGTGAAGAAAAGCCTGGCAGTGAGATGGAAAGCGACAAAGAAGGATTTGTGCCTATCCAAAGCGCAAATTACCTACTCCAAAATAGCGCAATTTATAGCACTGCGGTAGCAAAGAAGACGCAATACTATACGCTCATTTCCAAGTTTTCTGAAATAGATGAAGATGAAATTATTGCAGATCAAGAATCCACACCTGATGATCTAATCGAGAATTTACATCCGAACGAATTGCAATTATGTAGCTCCTGCGGACAAGTCCAATCTCAAAGCAAGCGAGTATGCGATTGCAAAGACCCGCTTATTAAAATAAATGAAGTGGAATTGGGTCGCAAGAAAACGTTAAACCGATGTGTCAGTTGCTCTACAAGATCCAGCGGCGGAGTTGTCTATCGATTCCTTACAGGGCAGGATGCGCCAGTCAGCGTTCTGGCGGATGCGTTATATCAACATATTCCAGATTCGACGGCAAAGAATCATCATGAGTTGCCTGGACATGGTCGCAAGATGCTAAATTTTACGGATAGCCGCCAAAATGCCGCTTTCTTTGCGCCATACATTGAACGCGCCCATGAGAGGAATTTACGTCGCAGATTAATTATGCTTACTTTACAAAAGGATCCAGAAGCAAGCAAGGGGCAACTCCGCTTGCATACAGTTATGGAGCGCTTAAGATGTCGTATTGAGGAGGAAAAAGTATATCCATCAAATGAGTATGGTTCTGATAAAGAAAAACGGGCAGCGATCTGGATGATGCAGGAATTCTCTCCTTTAGATCGCCGAATTAGTCTGGAAAGACTTGGCTTGCTGAGATTTGAACCTGATATACCTGAAAACTGGGATGTTCCTGATTTCCTTCAAGCTCCTCCGTGGAAGTTTAATCGTGAACAAGCGTTTCGCCTAATCGTAAATTTACTCAACACATTACGTTATCAAGGCGCAATCACATATTTATTAAACGAAAAAACGGATTTGCTTCTTGACGCCAAAGATTCTTTTGCGCCACGCTCAAAACCGTTTTATGTCAGATTAGAAGGTAGCGTAGCAAAGAAAGGAATTTTTAGTTGGATACCTTCTGCACGTGCCAACGCCCGTATTAATTATCTGAAACGAATTCTTACTGAAAAGAAGCATTCAGAATTAAACGCTGATGAAGTCGCAAGAAAATTACTCGCCGATCTTTGGGAATACCTAACTTCGACATCCAGCCCGTGGAATAGTTGTTTTGAGAGCAAGGACATCCCGGGAGAAGGAATTGCTCAAAGACTTTCACATAAGGCATGGAAAGTAATTCCAACCGATGGTAAATATTCTGGTTGGATGGCTTGTGATAAATGTCAAAATATTACATTTGGGAATATTGAAAGAGTTTGCGCTACTTATGGTTGCACAGGACACCTTGGACAATTATCAGAAACATCTATTGGATTTAAAGATAATTTATACAGAGATGAGTATCTTTCAAGCAAGCCTGCTGTATTACTTGCGAACGAGCATACCGCGCAATGGACTTCACGAGAAGCGGCAAATGTTCAAAACCAATTCATTCAAGGCAAGATTAATGTTTTGAGTTGCTCTACAACGTTTGAATTAGGCGTGGATGTTGGCGACTTGCAAGCAGTAATTATGCGTAATATGCCTCCCACGACCGCTAATTACATACAGCGGGCAGGGCGCGCTGGTCGTCGTACAGATTCTGCTGCATATGTATTGACTTTTGCTCAGAGACGTTCCCACGATTTAAATTATTTTGCCCAGCCTGAAAGTATGGTTTCGGGAAAGATAAAACCCCCAATCGCAGTTCTTTCAAACGAAAAAATTGTTCGCAGGCACCTTCATTCAATAGTTTTTTCTGCGTTTTTCCGTTGGGTCTTTGAAAACTATGGAAAAAAGTTCGAAAACGTTGGAGAGTTCCTTCTGGATGAAAATGGAGAGAAAGGAATTGACCTACTTAATAAATTCCTGGATCAAAAACATCAAGACCTTCAAGACGCTCTCCTTCGGGTTATTCCAGACGGATTAATGGATAAACTTGGCGTAAAAGACTGGACTTGGATCAACGAATTAACAAGTAATGATAACTCTAAATCTCTTGATCTTGCAGTGCAGGACTTTATTAGCGAAATCGAAAAGCTAGAAGAATTACGTATTAAAGCTCGCGCAAAAGACGACGCCAAAAGTGATCAAGAGGCTACAAGATTGCGCAAGATCATTAAACAAATTCGTGAAAGACCTTTGTTTGGCTTTTTGGGATCAAGAAATGTTCTGCCTAAATACGGATTCCCAACCGACGTTGTTGAGTTAAAAACCAATCACCTTACATCTATTCCAGAAGCGTCAAATATTCGATTGGAGCGCGATTTGCGAATGGCAATATCTGAGTTTGCCCCAGGCAGTGAGGTTGTTGCAGCAAAAAGAATCTGGTGTAGCCAAGGGGTTCGACTGCCACCGAATAACAGAGTTTGGGAAGAGATTCACTATGCAGTTTGTAAACAGTGCAAGAGGTTTCATTGGGGATATGTTGAAACAGACGTGCCGCCAATTTGCAAATCTTGTGGAGAAACTCTTTCTGGACACACTGAAATGAAAGGAAAATTTATCGTTCCAGAGCAAGGATTTGTAGCAGCGAGTAAAACTGAAACTCCAGGTGAAACTGCGCCTCAAAGAACATACGCCAGCCAGGTATATTTTACCGAGTACAGATCTTCAAAAGAGGATCAAAGCGAAGAAAAGGAATTGATTCTTGATGAAAAATTAACTTCCTCGAAACTCGCTGTATATACTGGATATTCCAATCATGGCTGGCTTGCCATGGTTAATGATGGTTTTGGTCGTGGTTTTAAGATTTGTAACTGGTGTGGATGGGCAGAGCCAGTGGAGTTAGCGCCTGGATTGAAAGGCACAACAAAACACAACAATCCTTTGACAGGAAAACCCTGTAATGGAAGTACTAAAGCATATCACTTGGGTCACAGATTCATGACTGACGTTCTTGAGATTAGTCTTGATGGAAGCCACCAGTTATTACATGGGCGTTCATCTATGATGTCATTACTGTATGCTCTCTTGGATGGTGCAAGTGATGCCTTAGGGATTCGTCGAGACGATGTGGATGGAACTCTTTTCTATAAGGATTTTCGAAAACCACCTCACATGATTCTTTATGATACAGTTCCTGGAGGCGCTGGTCACGTGGAGCGCATCAATAATAAATTATTGATGGTGGCAAAATCTGCTTTGAAAAAAGTTTCCAGTTGCGAATGTGGTGATGATACAAGTTGTTATAATTGCCTTCGCAACTACCGAAATCAGTTCTACCACGATGATCTTCAACGTGGCATGGCGGTTAAATTGCTGGAAGAGATGTTGAATAAATAAATTGTCGCGGCTTATGTGGAGCAGGGCGCGAAGTCAGAGGGACGGAGTTTATCGGATATGAGTCTCGAAGAGATGGACGCGTTATGGAACGAGGCGAAAACAAAGGGGACATGAATTTTTCGGCCAGCGTCAACCGTTGCCCGATACCCTGTGCGAGATCACTCTCGCGTTACGTTATATCCCTTGCTCGATAGAGTCAATCGCGTGTTTGGCTTCGGCCAGGCCGACGTTGTAGGCCTCACGATATATTTTGATGGCTTCGATCTTGTTGCCGCGCTGGAGGAGTTCGCGCACCTTGGCGTTGACTGCCTGCGTCGGGTCTCCTTCCATGTACTCGATGTTCAACCTGAGGTAGAGGAACTTTATCTTATCTTCCAGTTCGGCCACGCGGGCTTTGAGGGCGTCGAAATCGTATTGGTCCATGGTCGCTCCTTTGGTTTATTCACAACGGAATTTGGCAAGCGCTTCCTGCAATAATCCTTCGGCCGCGCCGTCCTGCGGGGTGTAGACCTTCCACGCGAAGACGCGGTCTCCGCAGACCCAGCTGGCCGCGCCTCCAAAGGGTAGGTCGGGGCTGATTGTGGAGACGATGGGGATATAGAGAACATTCAGGTTGCCGACAAGTTGAACCTTGAGGTTGCCCGTTTGTGCGTCTAGGTTGTCACTGATGATAGTGTCGAGCAGAAATTGCGAGTCGGAGGTGCCCGGCGCGTGGAGCCAGATCAGATAGATAAGCAGGATAGGGTTCATATTGTAGGCGGTCAGTTCGCCGTTTTCGTAGGAACTCGGCAATTGGGGATTGTCTATTGCTTTTTTATCCATGAAACTCATGTAGTTTGGATGGCCGATGCAGAATCCATATTCGCAGAACAGGTTTGTCAAGTTGAAGGCTGTGGGAGTCGGGTAAGGCCGGTTCGTTGGGATGGGCGCGGGACTTGGGATGGCCGCCAGCGTGGCGTTGACCGCGATCTGGATCTGCACATTGGGGTCAGGAGTCGCTTTGAGACTGCAGGCGGACAGAAGCACAAAAAGCGCCAACAGCGCGGCAAGCCTGGTCGCTAATGGAGAAAGCAGGGGGCGAATTAACATGCTTCTATTCTACCCGACATGTAACGATTCGCAGACTGATTTTCGGACTCCAAAGTCTCCTGACTTTGGAGTCGGTCAAAAGTCGGGAGACTTTTGACTCCGTTGAGCCGATTTTTCGGATTGCCTTGACGGGAATCCACATTTCGTCTATCATACGTCCACCCATCCCCCCTGGGGGGGGTAAGGAAAAACTATGGAAAACGACACCAACTCGCTCCGACGTTTGAAAACCATCGAAGGCCATTTGCGCGGCATCGTCCGCATGGTCGAGGAAGACGCCTATTGCATTGACGTGATCCGCCAGATCCAGGCGGTGGAGGCCGCGCTCAACAAGGTCAGTTCCCAGATTTTGGAGAACCACCTGAATTCGTGCGTCATCACTGCTGTTCAGGGCAATGACAAAAAGGAACGCGAGCGCGTTCTCAAAGAGATTACCGAGGTGTTCGATATGTCTATGAAAGTCTGATAGTCTGCTGGTCGTGATGACCCAAGTCGGCAGATGAAAATTACTAATTACCAGTTACCAATTACCAACAATTGAAAAAGGAGTTTCCCATGACTACTGTAACCTACGCCGTCCCCGCAATTTCCTGCGGACATTGCACCCACACGATCGAAACCGAAGTGGGCGATCTGCAGGGCGTCCGATCTGTGAAGGCAGAGATCGAATCGAAAAAGG
>Ga0210033_1002930_pt1 | contig 14185 bp, 13 predicted proteins | sample CryGeymeta201501_FD_185465 | JGI IMG/M metagenome (GOLD analysis project Ga0210033, IMG submission 185465) | Groundwater microbial communities from Crystal Geyser aquifers in Utah, USA - Crystal Geyser metaG 2015-01 (SPAdes) (version 2) | ecosystem: Environmental > Aquatic > Deep subsurface >... | reverse complement strand
TTGTTTATAATTCCACAGCAGGTATATCCTTAGCAACCGAAACAAAAATGGGAACGGTTACGCTGGTAAGATGATTAGAATTAGAATTAGTATCTGACTTGAATTACTTATCTAGGGTATTTACTTCTTGCCACTTTGATGTCTCTTTGTAGGCAGGACTATCCAAGAGATCAGATGGAATTTGAAAAGATTTTCGCAAACGAAGCTGATTGCATCAATTATCTGATACAAGACCGTTGAATAACAAGTAGGTTTCTAATGTTATGAACAATTATTTTGGCTGGATGCACTTGCCATTTTCGTTTTTGAACGAAAACAATGCATTTATGATCATCACTTCCATCATCAAAAACTTTTATAATTTTTACGTGGACAAAGTTTCCTGTAAATTTGAAAAGATCAACCCAACTATACGGCTAAAGCGATTTGTTTTCCTGTTTATCACCGTAGCAGGAAAATGGGTATACCAAGCAAGACAATGGGTGTTAAAATTATACACAGGCCAACCCTATCAAGAATTACTGCGCTGATATGAGCTGGCCAAAGTTGGTATCACGGGAGAAGTCCATCCGGATATTAATTTTGTATAACGATAAATGCTTGCGGATTTAAGGATAAACTATAAAACATAACTTGACTTTGAATCAAAAACATAGTATGTTTGATGTCCAAACTTAAAAAGTGAGATTATGAAAAGAACTATAATTTTTTTAATGATTGCACTTGCAGGCTTTATGTTTGTAGGTGTGCAAAGTGCTACGGCGCAATGGTCGGTTGATGTTTCAATAGATGATAATAATTGTAACTGCAACAATATTACTAAAAAGGAAATCAGTTGGGTGGTACGCTACACAAACGACAATACTATTTTCGCTAATGGTAGCAGTACATTCACAACCAATCCTGTTACTATTAGCGGAACAGAAAGCGTCGACCCTGATTCATGGAAAACCTTTCAGGTGTGTGTAAATGTAAAATACTACAACGAAAACATTGTTTGCTGTGAAGGTACCAGATGTAAGGTGTTTGATTGGGCTGATATTCATATACCTACTGGAAGTAATAACAATATGACAGTAATTATGAATTAATTACAAATAGAAGTGCAGGGGACTTCTCTGCACTTCTATTATTTTCTACCTTACATGTTAAAGAAATTAATAATAACCACGAAGAAGTTATCATTATTTGCTAAGCCATTTATAATGATGTTCGTTGTTTTTTGCATAGGTTATAATACTTATTCCCAACCCAACAAACGAACAGTCAATTGGTTTACTCATCAAAATGTAGGAATTGATTTTAATAGTGGCATCCCCATTGAAAATCCGATAAATACTATGCCAGAACTCATAATGGGTAGTGTTTCAACAATGAGCGATACCAATGGGAACTTACTTTTTTATTCAGATGGATTGAAAATATTTAATAGGGAGCATAATGTCATGCCAGGACTGACTTGTGGTACTGGCTTTATCCCTGCTGGACAGGGTGCACTCAGCATTCCCAAGCCCGGTTCCGATAGCCTATATTATGTGTTTACAGCTCGTGCTGTTGAAAACTTTCACCCCATGTTCTACTATACAATTAACATGAATCGTAATGGCGGTCTTGGGGAAGTAATTGATATTGATACTTTAGAGGCGGGCTGGGATGCCGCCAATCACATAACAGCTTCTTATATGAAGAACAAACGTGACTATTGGATATTTACACGAAAATACAGGGAACACAAATATGCAGCATTTAAGGTCACACCACAAGGTGTTGATCCAATACCTGTATTAAGCAATGCCCCTGAGAGACCATTTGAAACTGGAGGTTTTGGAGTAATTAAGGTTGCATACAACAAGAAGTATATCATGAGTTGTTTTGAAGCTCACACAGCAAATGAGATATGTAAACTTGATAACGAGACTGGCGAAATTGAATATTTGTATCAGTTCCATTCACATGAACTACCGGTTGACCCATGGATTAATCAAAAAAATCTTGAGTTTTCTCCTTCTTCTAAATATTTGTACATTTCAGGGGATCATTATTCAGCTGTACCTGAAGAAAAAGTTTCCTGTGTTTATCAACTCGACATGCAATATGTTGAAGACCAAATGTCCTTTACTCAATCAGCAACTCTGGTAGGAGAACCAAAAGGCTATCATATACAACTTGCATCAGATGGTAAGATATATTGTTATTACAGTTTGCCAGATGGCCCTAGTCCAAATGTTATTGGCGTAATTAACAATCCTGACAGAAGAGGAGTTGAATGCAATTATGAAGATGAAGCATTGACGATTGTTGATGGGTTGATTGGAGGACAATCCTTCGTTAACTTCGCGCCGGACTTTCTTTTCCGTTTCGATTACAACGGAATCTGCGAAAGCGATACTTTTACATTCAACCCCTGGTTTTTTCCCGAGCCAACCACCATCCACTGGAATTTTGGCGATACTGCCTCCGGTGTTAACAACGAATCGTGGATACCCCATTCCACGCATAAGTTTACCGATGGCGGCACTTACGAAGTATCGGTACATGTTGAATACCCTCCTTCACCTGCTTATCCTTTTGGCCGAATTGAAGAAACATCGCGAGAGGTGGAAGTAGTTTATGCCCCTGAACCAAACCTTGGCCCCGACACAACAATTTGCCACGGCAGCGAAATTATACTTAATGCAGATTGTGGCCCTCATGGTTATTCATGGAGTACAGGGGAATGGGGTGCGGGTCTAAGCCAGATAACGGTAAGCGACTCAGGTTGGTATTGGGTAAGGGCTGTTAACAGTGAAGGATGCTTTGAAACAGATTCTATACATATTTCATACTACCCTGCTGCAATTGCCGATACAAATAACCTTGTATTAAGCCCAACAACCTGTGGAGGAAGCTTGGGGGCAATCCGTGGTTTAGCCATTTCAGGAAACCAACCACTACAATATCAATGGATTAACGATATTGGAGATTCAATTGCAAACACAATAGATATTTATCATTTGCCTGTTGGAAATTACACCTTGCAGGTTACTGACAGTAACGAATGTGTTACCGAATTTGGCTCTTATTTAATTACAGATGCAGGCGAAGTGCTAATTGAAGATGTTGTTTTTTCTCATGAGCATTGTAATCAGCAAAACGGGAGCATTATTGTTACTGCCACTTCCGGACTGGGCGATATGCTAAAATATTCAATTACCAATGGCGAGCCATATTTTTACAACGAAGGTGTTTTTACCAATTTATCATCAGGAACCTACGCAGTAAGGGTAAAAGACTCCACAGAGTGTGAGGATGTTTTTACATACAACCCAATAATTATTGAAAATATTGAAGGTCCGCAAGTAATCAATGTTCAAATAACCCCTGCTACCGTAGGGCAAAACAACGGTTCATTAAATATTATTGCTTTGGGTAGTGGTGATACAATTTATTATTCAAATGATGACAGCCTTAGTTTCCAAATAAATGATGGCTTCTTTTCAAACCTGTTTGCAGGATATTATACCTGTGTTGTTGTTGATGAATTTGGTTGCGATACAACATTTGTTGTGGAAGTAACAGAAGAGGTAACTCTACATTTACAAGCCATTGCCGGTGCTGACGAAGTATGCCCGGGTAATTCGGCATTTGTACCCCTCACTGTAAGCAATTTTAACGATGTTGCAAGTTTTAATACAACACTCATCTACAACAACGAATTGTTAACATGTACCGGTTTTGCAAACGCCCATCCCCAACTGGAAGATTCGTTGGAGGTAATTTTGTTTCCGGCTGAGGGGAAAATTATACTTATATGGGCTTCCAATCCTGTTACACTACCTGCCAACACCAGTTTTGTTGAACTTAAATTCCAGTCGATTGACCCGGGCTATAGTATTGTGGATTGGAATGGTTCCACCGGAACAAGCCTATTCCTCAACTCCACAGGTCTTCCAATTCCTGTTGAATACAGCCCCGGAAATGTAACAATCTATCAGGATGTGATATTCTTCTGTGGGGAAGATGTAGTAGGAGTATGCCGGGGCAACACCCTGAACCTATCTACTTTGGTGTTTTCAAGCAATGGCGATGTAAACTTTTTGTGGACACTCCCCGATGGCAGCACCAGCAGCAACCAAAATCTTGAAATTATCAATGTACATCCCGACCAATCAGGAGAATATAGAATAATCATATCTGACGCAGCCAATTGTACGGCAAGCGATTCGGTTATTGTTACTGTTTTTCCAACACCTGTCCCTGATTTTACTCTACAGGACACAATATTTACAGACGACCCAATTGATCTTGATGCAGGATCAGGATATTTGCATTACTGGTGGAATACAGGCGACACATCACAGTTTATTTGGGTTGATACTGAGGGCTGGTATTCGGCACAGGTTAAATCTGTTGAGGGGTGCGTGGGTTTGGATTCATCATTTGTTCTTTTTTCGACACCACCCGAACTCATAAAAATATCTTTTCCAAATGCTTTTACTCCAAATGGCGATGGATTAAACGATGAGTTTAAGGCAATTACAAGTTGGGGCGATTACCTTTACTCTTTCAGTATGGAAATTTACAACCGATGGGGCGGTCTTGTATTCAAAAGTGACAATATATCGCAGAGCTGGGATGGAAAATGCAAAGGAGAAGCCTGTCCTGCCGGAACTTATATCTTTAATGTTGTTTATAATTCCACAGCAGGTATATCCTTAGCAACCGAAACAAAAATGGGAACGGTTACGCTGGTAAGATGATTAGAATTAGAATTAGTATCTGACTTGAATTAATAATATCTTGTACTGAATTCGTTTAAAATAAAACGGCAAAAATTAATCAGACATTATGGATAAAAAAAGCCCACGGTTCGCTGCCAAGCACATTGCCAAGTGGCTCTAAAAGCCCACCGCTAAAGCCAAAACATGTCAAAGAGCTTGCTAGCCCTGCCGCAAAATAAATAGAACGCCCAGTTGCTAACAGCGGCTCATACACCATTGCCAGCTTAGTGTTTTATAGGAAAAATACTCGTAAATTTAAGCTCTGTTTATTTTAGAAATTTAAAAGCTAAAAATGGCAACGGTGCATAGCCTCAACCGTTATAACCAATGCTAAAAAGACGCATCATCCAAACATTTATCTAAATTTTCAAGAGCCGTTTTATAATTTATTTTCGCCTCATTTAAGGCGTCAATTTTAAACTGCTTTTTACGTTTCTCTGAAATATCAAATAATTCTTTGTGAAACTCTTTATCTGATTCCCAAAGTTTAAGTATTTCCTTAAATCTGCAAGCAAAATATTTTAACTCAAAAATAGGCCAAATTTTAGCAGGGATTTAAATTTTTCAGCCTTTTGACCAAATTTATTCAATCTTATTGGCTATAGCTGATGTAATTGACCATTTCTTATCCCTCGTTTTTCGTTCTGTTTTCCTAATGCACTTTATAGCACACATTAATTTTTCTCTTCGAATGCTTATTTTTAGTTAATACGCAAATATACAGTATATTACATATTCTAACATCATAAAAATCCGGACATAGTAGTCCCCGATTTGCTTTGAAGTTGCAATAAATGTCGTTGATTTCAGAACACCAGCCTATCATAAGGCCTGTCGGTGTATAATTTGAGCACCCATTGCCGTGCTTTAAATACCCATTTGCCTGCTACAGATATAAATCTGAATATGAACCCTTTGAGCCTTGTGGTTGGTTTTATGTTGGTAAAAACTTTTGATACCTTTTCCACGAAATAGTTGTAGAAGTTTTTGGCCATAGCCATCAGTATCATGAAGGACGTATTTTCGTTCATGAAGGAACATGGCATCTGTTTCCACCCGAAATCGTTGTTCATCACATCGAAGGTTTTTTCGCTGCTTCCCCGTTGGTTGTAGAACTCAATTACTTCTTTTTCAGAACTTTGCCAATCGTTGGTGAGTAGTGTGCGATAGCTCAGGTTATCGCCCGTGAACAAATCTGCCTGCTGTGTGCTGCTTTTTTCGCGCATTATTACCTGTCGGTAATTCCGGTCTGTGTAAAATTGGGTAAATGGTATGGACGCTACTTCGTATTTTATCCCGATACTTATCGGGATTGATTTCTACAGTTTTCCATTCGGTAACCTGGCAGATTTGCTCATACATTTCTGCCGATTTGTTCGAGCGGATGTAAAAATATTTGCTGTTGGCGGCTACCACGTCTATTATTTCTTTGCTGTAAGAGCCTGCATCCATGCGCGAACGGTTTATTGATATATTATTTTCGCCCAGCAAGTTATACATCCTTTTAAGGGTGGAGGCCTGCTCGAATTTAACATTGGCATTGCCATCGCGGTTCTCAACATACACTACCTAACTCCTTATCTATTAGTTGCTTCAATCCAGAAATGTTGAAACAGTTTTCAAAGAATGAAATTCCGGCAAACGGGCTTAATGTTGTTGTTGAATTTATTTGTATCTTCATGGCGAAAAGTTTTATCCAATTGCGTTTTTGCATCACTAAATTAGGTGAAACTTCTCATATAGCAAAGTGCTGTGTAAACTATTTATACACAGTGCTTTGCTTCATTTTGTTAATAACTTTCTTGCGGATTTAAGGAGATATTGTAACTGGTATTTTTGGATTAATTGTCATTGTTGCATCCGTATTTCTATTCTAAAAAGAATAATGCGTCATGAAAATAAAAACAAAAAGGATTTTGATTGCAAAAAATCACAAGGCAATCAGACAATTGAATATATCGTTAAAGGAAACTTCAGACATGGCAGAAAGGATTTGAATTAAACGAATTAAAAAAAATGGTTGAACATATATAAATGAAAGGTTAAAAATGAAAAAGGCAATATGGCTAATCGTCACACTTTTATCAATTCAATCGTGTTTATCCGAATCTGAAAAAGGAGAAATTTTTCTAACAGAAGCAAGCCCGTCAAAAGGTTTTAATTACCCCTATTTTCTCTATATTCCTGAGGGGGCATCTCTCAAAAAGGAATTGGTGCTTATCGTAGAACCCAATAATTCAGGTTTCGCTGACGATGATTTGAATAAACATATTGAAAAAGCCAAAAGAACTGCAACACTCGATTATTATCCTGGAAACTATGCGGCGCAAAAACTAAAATATCCACTTTTAGTACCGGTTTTTCCTCGTTCTGAAAGCGAATGGAAAATATATACGCATGCCCTGGACAGAGATGTCATGCTACAAAAGGACAACCCGCTCGAACGTATAGACCTTCAATTGCTGGCAATGGTTGAAGACGCAAAAAGCAAACTTGCTGAGTCGGGTTATACCATTCAAGATAAGTTCTTTATAACCGGATTTTCCGCTTCGGGTACTTTTACAAACAGGTTTACATTGATTCATCCTGAAAAAATACAAGCTTCAGCAGCAGGTGGTTTAAATGGTTTGTTGGCTTTGCCCATAGACAGTTTTGGTGTCAAAAATCTAAATTATCCATTAGGTATAAATGATTTCAAGGATTTGTTAAACCAGGAATTTCAAAGAACAGCATTTCTAAATACACCACAATTCTATTTTATGGGAGAGAATGATGAAAATGATGCCATTCCGTATGATGATGCTTTTGACCAGGATGAAAGAGAATTGATTTACGAATTTTTGGGTGAAGAAATGCTAACCAAAAGATGGAAAACGTGTGCTGATATTTATAAAAATAAAGGGGTAAATGCTTCAATTAAAACATATACAAATACTGGTCATGAGCATCCTGAAAGCGTAAAACAAGAAATAGTTGAATTCTTCAAAAAGAGTTTGAATACAGACCATGAAATTATGGTTAATGTACCTGAATCTCAACTCTATGTTAGAATTCGCGGAAATGCAGGAAAACCATTAATTATTAATTTGCACGGCGGCCCGGGCGGATATTCAGGTATCGATATCAAACTGATGGGGCCAGGGTTGGAAGATAAATTCCTGATTGCGTATTTGGATCAGCGCGGATGCGGAAAATCTTTGGAATGCAAAAATAATGACTTGCTTACAGTAGAGCAGTATGTTGAAGATTTGGATATTGTAATTGATTCCTTGCGTAAAAAATACGATAAAGAAAAAGTCCATATCATGGGAACTTCATGGGGTGGAATGTATGGTTTTTTATACCTATTAACAGACCAAACTAAAGTGCTTTCTTATGCTTGCATTGATGGAAAAGTTAACAGCAATTATCAAAATCATTCACTCATCGATTTTGAAACTAATAGAGCAAATGAAATACTTCAAACCGACATTCCTGAAGAACAAAAAGCTGAGTTGGAGCATATCGTAACAGAATTGGAACGGATTAAAAACAGTAATTTTGCACAATTTCATACCGATGTAAACTGGATGAAACATGAGGTTCCAGAGAAACTTGGATTTAACGCATATTTCGCAGATACATCTAAGATTATTTCATTTAAAGATGTTGTGCAGGATACCGCCTTAATGAGATTGATGAAATATTCAAAGGAGGAATATGCGGAGGTTGGAGAAAAAGCAGAAATCGTAAATACCGCTTTTAGAAACACTCTTTCATACAACAATATCAATATTGAATCTGAATTGAAGCAGATAAAGATACCCACAATTGTTATTCAGGGCGAACAAGATTATGTCGTTGGTACAGGACACGCGGAATTAATTTATAATGCATTAACCAATTTATCCAAGGACAAAAAAGAACTACACATTATTCCCGATGTTGGACATTGCCCTGCTATTGAGAGTCCCCAGCTATTGTCCGATATCTTAGTTGTTTTTTTTGAAAAGGAAAGTTTGAAAAATTAATAAATAAAAATACGAAACGCTAAATAAATAGGAATCTGAGCGGCGCGCAGCACCCAGCGATGAGTCCATGTTGAACTACATCCGCCGGGTTTTGGACTATGTACTTAACGAAGGTTTTTGTTTTTTTGTAGCAGGTTCGTCATTTCACGTTCTTTGACGTATTGCAGGTTTTTTGTGTTTGAGAAACCCTTTTGCCGGGCAGGTCAAGGATCGCCGATCAATTCTTTGGCTATTTTGCCCACAAGCGGACATAACATCCCCGATACCTTTAAAAAGCAAGGTTTTGGGAATTGGTTTAGGAAATGTTATGGTGGCTCCGAAGGGGGAGAAGCCAGGCAGGTGACCTGATACGGGGCAGATCTCCCACCACCACCATGTGCCCTTTTTTGCATGCCGGGCACAGGGAAACATCAAAACCAGTGAGTTGTTCGAATCGTTCGCGTTTTGATTTCGGTGGTTGCCGTTTTTTTAATATCGCCTCAATGTCCGGTTTTTCTTCTTCCTTAAACTATAAGTTTAGGTTTCGTTTTACCGTTGGGTTATAAATGCCATAACGGCGTATTTTCACAAAGTGCCTTGGCAAGACATGCATGCTGAAGTGCCTCAAAAACTCCACCCCATCAGGGGTGACTGGTTTTTTAACCGCCCTGTCGCGGTAATCTTTGGCAACAAAAGTTACTTTGTCCGCATCAATGTTTATTATACGCTGGTTTGTAATGGCCACCCGATGGGTGGGTGTATTGGCCCAGGTATTTGATCACATGGTCGGTGCCAGCCATTGAGGGCTCGCAATGAACCACCCACTTTGTATGGTATGCCTTTTGAACCAAATGATTGAACCCTTCAAGGACATTTTGTTTTCGCAGGTTACGTTTGAGGCTGTCCAGAAACCGACCTTTGAAAGCATCACTCAACTGATGTATCGGGTAAAGGTAATGTCCGGATGGCCCGATGTTTTTCCATTCTCCATTTAAAGTGTATCCGGCAGCAGGCACAATACAGTGGATGTGGGGATGTAGCGAAAGATTTTGCCCCCATGTGTGCAGTACACACACAGCGCCACTTTCGACCCCATAATGCGTGTACCCAAACGATCGCAGGGTATCGCGCACAGATGTAAAGAGCAAATCATAATACATCCGGGAATCAAACAGGCACACGTTGTTAAGGTGGTGCGGAAGTGTAAAGACAAGGTGATAATGTTTGACAGGCAAAGTGCTTTGTATCAGATCATCAATCCAGAGTGCTTGTTTGGCTGACTGGCACTTAGGGCAGTGCCGGTCACCACAACTGTTGTAACTATAACGTATGGTCCCACAGTCCTGATACTGCTCTTTGTGTCCACCCAGAGCCTCCGTGCGGCAATCAGCTATCTTGCGCAACACTTTTAGTTGTAATGCAGAAAGCCTTTTGTCGGCAATCAGTTCAGCACCAAATGCTTTCACTATATGGGCCAGCTCAAACCTAGTCCTCATCTTTGAGGAAATTATAGGGTGTATCCAATGGGCTGTGAGGATTTACCAGCGGGCATTGGGCGATATGCAGATAAAGCATTGTGGTGGTGAAATCGGCATGACCCAGCAAATCTTTCAGGGTAACAATATTAAGGCCTTGTTCGAGCAAATGTGTAGCATAGCTGTGGCGTAGCGAATGAAGGCTAACATCCTTGCGGATAGATGTTTTTTTTAGGTTTTCGCGCATCACCCAGCTTAATCCCTTTACGCTGTACCTGCCATCAGGCTTTTTTCCGTTAAATAGCCAGATGTGTGGGTTTTCCGCACCAAGGTATTTTTTCAGACTTCACGGCCATGCTATGGGTCAGGGGAACGACACGGTCTTTTTTTGTATTTGCTTTGCCGGATGTGGATAGTCATGCACTCGAAATCGATATCTGAAATTTTCAGGTTAACAGCCTCCCTTCCGCTTAAACCAGCCGAGTATATAAGCGTTAACACAATACGTTGTTTTAAAAGGGCCGGCGCTGCAAAAAGCTCTTTAAGCTCGCTGTAGTTCAAAATAACCGGCAGTTTGGCTTCTTTCTTCAACGAGGGCAAAGCGATAGCTTGCTTGTTCATGCCCAGCAGTCGGTAGTAGTAACGCAGTCCGTAAACCATGTGTTTAAAACTGCTGCGCGAGGGTGATTTAGGGTCGAGGGCAAGAGCTACCAGGTACTCGTTGATTTCATCTTCGTTTAATTGCTCGGGAAGGGTTCTAAAATGAATGACAAACAAGGCGATTCGCCTGATGTAATTGTTTAAGGTACTGTTACTCTGTCCACGAAGAGCAATCTGTTGCTCAAGCTTGCGAACACGGTTTTCAAATTCAGGCACAAGAATAATGGCCTGCTCAACCAAGGTAATGGAATTCTTTTTTCGCATATCAATAGTGTTTTTAATGAATAAAAAACATAGGGCAAGAAGTGCTATATTTGAACGACATAACATTAAATAAACGGCTTGGTAACTTGATAGGTTGGTGCTTCTAAATGCCCTACGTTTCTTATTGCCATCCGTTGCCAACCATACTAAAAGAAATGAATCAATAAAAATAAAGTTCCCAATTTGCGAATTTATTTTATATTTGCATCAGAATAGAAACCAATGGAGAGCATATTTGCAAAGAGTACACTGCGAGAATTTTGGAAATCACGTCCTGATTCAGAACAATATTTGAAAACATGGTTCGACACTACAATGAATCCCACTTGGAAAACGCCAAATGATGTCAAACAGACTTATGCAAATGCTAGTATTCTCAAGGATAACAGAATTGTTTTCAACATCAAAGGAAATGCATACAGACTGGTGACAAAATTTAACTTCGAGAAACAGTGGGTTTTTATTCGATTTATTGGAACTCATTCAGAATATGATAAAATAAATGCTAACACGATCTAATTATACTGATTTGAATATTAAACTTATAAAAACAGAATCTGATTATCAACAAGCTTTGAAAAGACTGGAGGCCATTTTCGATGCAGCAATTGGAACCCCAGACAGTGACGAGGCTGATGTTCTTGGACTAATGATTGACGACTATGAAAAGAAACATTATCCAATTGAATTACCGGATCCAATCGAAGCCATAAAAATTAGGATGGAAGAAATGCAGCTAAAACAGATTGATTTAATAAATGAAATTGGCGGGAAAAGCAGAGTCTCAGAAATTCTGAACCGTAAACGAAAGCTGACTGTTGACATGATTCGCAAATTGACAGCAAAATTGAATCTTTCTCCTGGACTTCTAATCAATGATTATCAATTGACAAGATAGTAAGTACGGTAGGCAGGCCGAAGGCATGAAATATAAATCGCTGTAGACAGAAAGATTTGTCTTCTGAAGTCCGCCACAAAGCATAGTGTGCCAAGAATCAACCACGGCAATAAAATGGTTGAATGCTGTAAATAAGATGATAGTAGGTCTATCAGAGTCGTTGTATAGGCAAGGGCTAAACCTCCTAAAGGTGCGGCGGTAAAGAGTCGCGGTGCTGAGCGTTTAGGAGAATCCAGTCCATGAGGCTGGCAGGTATGAATAAGGGAGATGAATCCTGGAGTTTGTTCGATTTTCTGGGATATTCCTTTCAACCACGAACGACCAAGTCTGGACAATCTGTTAATCTCGTGATACATGATCCAATGATTTAAGTCTTTATTTGTCATAAGGGTTGGATTATTAAAACCAACCGAAATAACACCATTTTTTGATCTTTGCCAAGGACTTTGGGGTTGCCCCATGGGGCAACCCCAAAGTCCTTGAATCATGCATCGCTATTTTCCGAAAATCCTACATTCTTATTTTCCGAAATCACTACATTCTTAATTGCCGATTTTGATACATTGTTATTTTCCGGTTACATTTGATAGTAATAAAATTGACAGACATTGGCTTTATTATCAAAATAACCGTATTTTTGACATTTTGAATTTTAATTGTCAAATATGAAACCATACGATAGAAATATACCATACAATGATTTACCTGAAATACCTCCACCAGATGAAAAGGTTATTACAATAGAAATACTTCAAGCACTAAATAGAGCCAATAAAGCATTAGCGGAGTTAAAAGGATTGGCAAGGAAATTGCCAAATCAAGCAATGTTAGTTAATACGATTGCATTAAGAGAGGCAAAAGCAAGTACCGCAATTGAGAACATATTTACAACTGATGATGAACTTTATAAATCTTTGATATATGCAGAGACAGATTTAAGTTTAAATGCAAAAGAGGTTTTTCGTTATCGTCAAGCGCTTTGGACTGGATTTCAAAAAATTAAAGATTTTGGAGAATTTAATATTGACTTGATTATTGAGATTTATCAACAAATTAAACAAGTAAATGATGGGATTCGTCCATCACAAACAGAGACAGTCATAAAAAAGGGAGGGAGTGGATTATTGGGAGGGTCTGTAATTTATACACCTCCGAGGGGGACAGCCATAATAGAACAAAAACTTGAGAATCTATTTAACTATTTAAACGATGATGATACATATTCTTACGACCCACTTATAAAATTAGCCGTTTCTCATTATCAGTTTGAAGCAATTCATCCTTTCAGAGATGGTAATGGCAGAACAGGTAGGATTCTAAGTATATTATTATTGATTCAAAAGAATTTACTTGAAATGCCAATACTATATTTGAGCGCTTTCATTATTAGAGAAAAAGATAATTATTATGAATTCCTAAATAAGGTAACAACTCAAAGAAACTGGAAGGAATGGATAATTTATATATTAAGGGCAGTCGAGGAAACTTCTATTTTTACAACAAACAAGATTGAAGAAATTGATAGGCTTTTTACAAATACTTGGCAATTAGTGAATGAAAAGCAGCCTTTAATAAGAAAAGAATTAATTGAGAAAATATTTGAGCAACCATATACAAGTCCTAAAAAAATTATTGATTCAAATATTAAGAGTCTTAATACTGCAAAAAAATATCTGATTCAACTTCAAGAATTAGGAATACTTGTACCTGAGAAAGTAGGAAAAGAGATAATATATTTAAATATTGACTTGTATAATTTATTATCTGAAACATAGATATATGGCCTGGGGATTCATTTGACCATAATGAGATGGTCTAGGTTAGCTGGACAACATTTTTCAAATTTATAATATTTTTCTTAATGCACAAGTCATCAAGCAAAGTTATTCTAAAATTTCGAGGAGGTCTTACAGCAAGCTCAACGAGAAATTTTGGAAATAACTTTGCCTGGGTGTTCATAGAATAAGGGTTAAGCGGCTGATATATAAGCATATTCAGGTGTTTTATCATCCAATGACGAATGTCCTCTTCTGTAGTTATAGTAACCGATAAATTCCTCACAGGCTTGCCAAACATCGTGTCCGGTTTTGAGTTTAAGCAAGTAAAGCTTATCGTATTTAATCGTACGCCAAAATCGTT
>Ga0210033_1002928_pt1 | contig 14188 bp, 9 predicted proteins | sample CryGeymeta201501_FD_185465 | JGI IMG/M metagenome (GOLD analysis project Ga0210033, IMG submission 185465) | Groundwater microbial communities from Crystal Geyser aquifers in Utah, USA - Crystal Geyser metaG 2015-01 (SPAdes) (version 2) | ecosystem: Environmental > Aquatic > Deep subsurface >... | reverse complement strand
TTCTGTCGGTCACTCTGTTCGAGAAAATGCCCATTCAGCAAGCCTTGCAAGGCATTAGTGGCGAAGCAGAAAACACCGATTTCAGCAACCAACTGAATCTATTCGATTCTTAACCGGACACTAGTGCACAAAATTAACAACCCTTGATCAGCATGCCATGTTTGGGATATATCTCAGCCCGCTCGGACAGGTCAAAGTCAGGATTGCACAACAACCTCGTAGCCACTTCATCTATCAAAACCCGATATGCGGTAAGTATTTTAAGAACATATCGATACCCTTGGTATTTAAATCCACACCATACTCTGGTACTTGCAGATTGGTGCATCTGAGATACTCATGCACCCAAATCTCCAACGATCTTGGCAAGGGGCTTCAGTTTTCGTGTCAATAGTTCCATAAAGACTCTTGTGACTAGCGCTTTTTGAACCAACGTCCAAAGATAGACGTTGTTCGACTAGTCGTATTCCCAGACCGACTGCTTGAAGTGATTTTTGTGCGACTCCCCCCGCTTGAACTCGTGGTGGTTCTAAATATATTTCCAGATCGAGAAGTAGAACTGATAGATGACCGCGTCCCCCGAGCGCTCGTGGTCGTTCTAAACAACGTGCTGCCCGATTTCCGTACCGTTGATGTCACCGTCCTTGCAGGTTTGCTCCCGACTTGCGAAGTAGTCGTGCGTGTCGAGCCATTCCGATTGGTCATCGACACCCGGTTCGTCAGCTTGCCGCCTTTCCAGGTCGACGTAAACGTAGTTCCCCCACTCTTGATGCGCGTGGTTTGCTTGTAGGTTGTACGCCCACCCTTGGTGGTTGTTGTAAAGGTTGTATTGCCGTTCTTCCGCCGCGACGAAATTGATGAGGTTGTCGTTGGCTTTGGCGGCTTATATGGTTTCGGCTTTGCCACCTTAGCGATCTTGGGGGGCTTAGGAGGCTTGTAGGCTTTTACCTTTGGTGGCTTCAGCGGTTTAGGGGACTTATACGCCTTGACCTTCGGCGGTTTATAAGCCTTTATCTTGGGCGGTTTGTAGGGCATGTAGTGGCCTTGATTCGCCTACAAAACTTCAAGCAGGCAACAATAGTGCGCACTTCCTTTCGACTCAAAAGACGACGCAGCTTTTAATACTCTGACAACCCGGTATTTGACTCGATTGATTTCCTTGCTGGCAAGTGAAATCGTATGCGTTTCTTTCCTCGACTTGCCATTTGCATCAGCCCAATCCTCTGGTCGGTTCCCTTGCGATACCACTACAAGATAGGTTCTGGTTTTAGGTGATATTTGTTTGTAGTGCGCAATTTTAATTAGATCATCTTCAAAGAGACTCGCCGCACGCTTTGCTTTCTTTATTTCCAGCAGCACAAGAGTATCCCGCCCATTTGCAGCAGTTTCAGATATAACAATATCTGCAAGCGCTTTTTTATCCCATGTGTCTGCGGCAGCAAGCTTGCTATACAACACTTCACATTCGATCTTAAGAGTTGGGCCAGTTTTCCCACTTATCAGCCTTGCCAGTTCAGCAACGATTGCGCCCTCTGGCAAAGAGTGATGACGGTACTGCTGGTTCTGGTATCCAACCCAGAAAGCCAATGCCTGAAGAGAATCCTCAATTCGACCTTGCAAAACGTTTTTTGCCATTTCTATCTCCATTTTCCGTTCAACAACTCATCCAACCGCGTCCTCACCAACTTGGTCGGCTCAGCATCTGCTCCCAACTCGCGCTCGCGAATCGCCAGAGCATGGCGGTAGAGTGCCTCAGCCTCATCACTTTGGCCTTTCAGCTTAAGTAGGTTACCTAGTGCGCTATATCCTGACGCAGCCGCCAGACTGTCGCCACCTTCGCTATCTATGAGTCGTGCAGTGGCATCTCGTTGATGAGGTTCGGCATTCTCCAGTCGACCAGCATTGCGAAGAGCTACTGCTAAATTTTGAAGCACTTGGATCGCTTTCTGGTCGAGCCTTCCGACGGTATTTTCGAGAATCAATATTTGCCTAGTTCTAATCTTGACTAGCTCATCAATATCCCCTACTTGCTCTAGGTACACAGCCAAGCGATCCATCGTGTTCAAGGTGTCCGGATGCTCCTCACCCAGGATGCGTTGCTCCACGGCCAGCGCTTTTTGAAAGAGTGCGAGCGCCCCCGGTAGATCTCCTTGGGCGTCGAGCGTGTAGGCGAGATTGCTCATAGCCCTGAGCGTATCCGGATGCGCCTCGCCCAAGATGCGCTGGCGGGCATCCAGCACTTTTTCTTCTAACGTCCGCGCGCCCGGCAGGTCGCCCAGGGCGCGGAGTGTGACAGCGAGGTTGCCCATCGATATGAGCATATCCGGATGTTCCTCACCCAAGATGCGCTGGCGGGCTTCCAGCACTTTTTCTTCTAACGTCCGCGCGCCCGGCAGGTCGCCTAGGTCGCGGAGTGTGACAGCGAGGTTGTCCATCGATATGAGCGTATCCGGATGTTCCTCGCCCAGGATGCGCTGGCGGGCTTCCAGCACTTTTTCTTCTAACGTCCGCGCGCCCGGCAGGTCGCCCAGGGCGCTGAGCGTGACAGCGAGGTTGGCCATGGCCGTGAGCGTATCCGGATGTTCCTCGCCCTGAATGCGCTGGAGGGCTTCCAGCACTTTTCCTTCTAACGTCCGCGCGCCCGGCAGGTCGCCCATGTCGTGGAGCGTGGCAGCGAGATTGCTAATAGCCCTGAGCGTATCCGGATGTTCCTCGCCCTGAATGCGCTGGCGGGCTTCCAGCACTTTTTCTTCTAACGTCCGCGCGCCCGGCAGATCGCCCATGTCGTGGAGCGTGGCAGCGAGATTGCTCATCGCCCTGAGCGTATCCGGATGCTCCTCACCCAGGATGCGCTGGCGGGCTTCCAGCACTTTTTCTGCTAACGTCCGCGCGCCCGGCAGATCGCCCAGGGCGCGGAGTGTGCCGGCGAGGTTGCCCATGGCCGTGAGCGTATCCGGATGCTCCTCACCCAGAATGCGCTGGCGGGCTTCCAGCACTTTTTCTCCTAACGTCCGCGCGCCCGGCAGATCGCCCATGTCGTGGAGCGTGGCAGCGAGATTGCTCATAGCCCTGAGCGTATCCGGATGTTCCTCGCCCAGGATGCGCTGGCTGGCTTCCAGCACTTTTTCTCCTAACGTCCGCGCGCCCGGCAGGTCGCCTTGGTCGCGGAGTGTGCCGGCGAGGTTGTCCATCGATATGAGCGTTTCCGGATGCTCCTCGCCCAGAATGCGCTGGCGGGCTTCCAGCACTTTTTCTTCTAACGTCCGCGCGCCCGGCAGGTCGCCTTGGTCGAGGAGCGTGCCGGCGAGGTTGCCCATGGCCCTGAGCGTATCCGGATGTTCCTCGCCCAAGATGCGTTGGCGGGCTTCCAGCACTTTTTCTGCTAACGTCCGCGCGCCCGGCAGGTCGCCTTGGTCGAGGAGCGTGCCGGCGAGGTTGCCCATGGCCCTGAGCGTATCCGGATGTTCCTCGCCCAGGATGCGCTGGCTGGCTTCCAGCACTTTTTCTGCTAACGTCCGCGCGCCCGGCAGGTCGCCCATGGCGCTGAGCGTGGCAGCGAGATTGCCCATGGACGTGAGGGTATCCGGATGTTCCTCACCCAGGATGCGCTGGCGGGCTTCCAACACGATTTCTTGCAGCGCCTTGGCCGCCTTGGCATGACCGATCTTTTCATAGAACCAGTTTGCGAAGTTGCCCACCGTCCACCCATACGCATCCAGGTCGTCCTCTGTCTCGAACTTGATTTGTGCCGGCCAGTGTTCCGCTATGGCGGCCTTCTGTTCGTGACTGAAACGGTTGAATGCATTGAATAGCACTTCTTCATCTTCGGGCTGGCCATCGACCGCTTGGTGTAGCCTCGAAACGAGGCTGAGGGTCTGCAAGTCGTACTGGAGTTGCAGCACATACTGGCCGGGTTCTGGGCCACTCTGTAACTCGAGTTCCGCCAGTTTTGTGATCTGGTGCAGCGCTTCGGCGGCTTGCCTTGCGTTGAAGCTCGGGTCGGTGAAGCCTTGACCGTAGCCCGGGCTGAAATGCGCATACAGGTGTTTTCTAACCGGCCATGTACCGTAGTAATTGAGTGCAGCCTCACCAAAGATGCGGTGCATGGGCGCGCGATTCCCTCCCTTGTTAAGCAGGAATGGGGCTAGATTATTCAGCAACTTGGATAGATGGATCTGCGGCATCCTCGGCTTGCCGGTGTCTTCCGCTATCGGGTCGTCGGGTTGTGCCAGCAGGTCTGCCAGTTCAAGCTCGGATAGCCCTGCCCTTGATGCGCCCAGCAGCGCCATGAAGCTGGCTGCAAGCTCGGACATCTCCGGCCTGCCGTTATCCGCATCCAGCAGGAAGTTGTTCAGGAACAATTGTTCCGCATTGGGTTGTTTGAGGATGGCTTCTGTCGTCGGCGCCAAGGTCTCATGCCGCGCATCCACGCGCAGTTCTTCCAAAGCCAGTATCAGGAACAGTGGGCTTCCGCTTTGCGGGGCGCTGGCAAGTCTTGTTGCAAGTTCGGGTGGAAGTTCCTTGCGATAACGCTTCAGGGTGTCCTGAATGATCTGTTTGCGGAGTTCGTTCGTCAGCGATGGCACTTCGATGGGGGTATTCCAGTTCGCAGCACTGTTGCGCGCAGGAGTGTCATCTGCCGCGCTGGCGATGAGGATTCCATCAGGTCCAAGTGTTTGGGATGTCAGGATGTCGAGGTTCTTGCCTCCATCGCTTAATTGATCGAGCGCATCAAGGATCAGCAGGTAGCGGCAGTTGTGGCGTCTGGCAGCCATGGATAGCCAGGTGCTCAGAGCCTCGACTCTGCCCTTTGGAGTCTCAGGGATGTCGCCGGCGATGTCCTTGATGTCCGGGTGCAGGGTATTAAGGATGCGGTCAACCCAGTTATCAACGGAGTTTGCGCTGTCTGCGCCGATGTAGTGGTCGATGACGCGCCAGGTCTCTTTTCGATTGCTGGGATTGTTTGTCTTGTGTGTTCCTGTCTGCAGATACCTTGCCAGATCGGCCATGAGGGCGCTCTTGCCCTGCCCACTCGGGCCGGTGACAAGTATGGGGCCGAGGTATGGGGATTCGATCCGCTGATTGATCGCCTGGAGCATCAGCGCTCGCACATCTTTGCGTGGCAGGAAGTTCTGTAGCCGGTGGAATCTGAATGTCTGGTGCGCTGCGTTGCTGCGTTCCTGTGGTGTGGGCACCTCATCTGCGGGGAAGTAGTGATTCAGTTGCGCCAGCAGGTATTGTTCGATCGCTTCACCGAACTGTTCGACGCTGGTGTAGCTGTCCACACCGAGGTAGCCACTCTTGCGGATATTGTCTTTGAGTGCAGCGAGCTTGCCCCGCCCTGCGTCGTAGAAGGCGGTGTCCTGGTGGTCGGGGGCCTTGCCGGTTTGTTCGGTGTAGTGGGTGTCGGTAAGTTTGGGATCGCGCAGAAGGAACAGGGCGTGGCCGTGCAGTTTGCCTGCGGCCCCGTGCTGCAATACAGCCAGTTGCATTTCCAGTTCGGTGACGCTGATGCGTTGCTTCACCGCTTCGAGTATCTGATGTTCGTATTTGGTGTCGGCCTGTTTGCCCCAGTAGCTCTGGAGCTCTTCATGCCGGGGGATCCAGCCATAGCGTTCGCCAAGGAAGCCAATAAAGAATGGAGGGAAGTCGCGGCAGCGGTCGATCTCTTTGAGGCAGATCTCGACGGTAGCGCCGTTCTTGGCTTCTTCTTCAGTGACACCCCAGCGCAGGTCGATCTCAGTGAAGCCGACTTGCCTTGCCTGACATGCAGCTCTTACCTTTGGGAAGACTTGCTTGATGAGATGCGTCCGCTCCGCGTCCATGTCGCGAAACGTGGAGGACAGAAATACTCGAATTTCGCGTTCGCTATGGCTCATCGATGAACCCTTTTAGAAAAATAAATGCCCAACTGTCATTCTTCAGGTTGATGTGGCATAGGTTTTTACTTCCTTGGCCACTCGTTTGTAGACCGACTCGCTTCTTTCTAGTGAAAGAGGAACATCAAGTTTGTAAACACCCTTGAAGCGATACATCACATCACCCAGATTGCTTTTTACTTTTGCAAAAACCAATCTCTCTTTTTGATGTTTTACATCTGATATTTTCTCTTTGAAAAACTCATCATGACCCATGAGCTTTCTTTCCGAGATTTCCTCTTCATCACAGGAGAGGCGATTGTCCCAGTCTTTATTGAGAAATAACCTTGGGAACCAGATCATCCGATCTTCTTTTGGATGTTTGACAAATCCCCGTTGTATCGATTTCGGCGGTCGTCCAAAACAACACAAGGCATCAACCACGGTTCTGAATGCCACGTTTTCATCAACGGCAATCTTACCTTTGGCAATGTAGGTGGCTGGATTAAAGTCGGCATCAAAGTCCCAGATCGGCTGCACGCTCATGATCTTTTCGCGAATACGCATCAACACTTCATCCACCTGGCGATTGATAGCCTCGATACTTTCCTCCGCCACCTTCACTCTCAAGATTTCGTGATTGGTAGCATTGATGATGTCCGCCTCACGAACATTGTCATGCGCAACACGCTCCCCAAGCGAATTGAAGTGTTGTTTTTCATCCACCTCGATGTGTATGCCGAGTTGAGGAAAATACAAGTCAGTCATCGCCCGCCCTTCCGGGCGAGAGACGTACTGCTGGGTCACGATTTTGACATTCTGGTTATCCAGCAAATGCCAAATCCTCGTGACCACATAGTTCTCATATTTCTTCTTCTCTGCCCTGGCGAGCTGCCTGATGATGTAGTCAGTTTTAGTCAACATGAACCTCTGCTTCGTTTTCAAGCTGGGAATCGCTTAGTTTCCTTCCACAGACATCACGTCGTTGATGGCATTTTCCATAATCAAACTTTCCTTGAATGCCAAAGTAAAGAAGCGATTCCGCCGAAGATTCGACCTGGACACCGGCTGTTTTAACGAACCAGCGCACTCCGCCAGCCTCGCTCAATGGAATTATGCGGTTCGTCATGCCGGCCGTTCTTCTAGATATTTTTGATACATCTCGGCCATTTCGGCCTGATCCACCACCGGATCCCACAACAGGCGTTCGGTGACCAGATCAAGCAAGGGGCGATGTTGCTGCAGCAACTCTGTCACAGCCCGGTACTCCTCTTCCAGAAATTGCCTCACCAGCTCCGTGATGCGCAGATACTCTGTCTCATAAGGCTTACCAAGGATCACCTGCAGATTGCTTCCAGATTGCCCCGGTCGCTCCTGCGAGGGCGCGAATCCCCATCGGGCAAAAGCATCCCAGGCCATGCTGCTCGCACTGTTTAAATCCCCGCTCGCACCATTTCCCACTTGCCCAGCACCATAGGCGATCTCTTCGGCTGCTCGCCCACCAAGGCTGATACGAATTTGGTGACGGAAGTCGTCATAGCTCCTTAATGCCTCCCCCTTGTTCAGGTGATAGCCATAGGATTCGACCGTGATGCCACCGAATCCACTCGCACCAGGAACGATGGAGGTGTAATCCGGGATATTCCCGCCGTCCGACTCCAAAATCGAGAGAACAGCATGCCCAGCCTCGTGGTAGGCAATCTGCCGGTTCTCCTCTTGTTTGCGGCGTTTGTCATCATCCTCTTCCAGAAGATCATGGCTGGACAGATGCACGAGGTCTGTAAATTCGAGCTGACGATCCTCGCGCACCGCCAAACGTTGCAACGCGAGGACTGCCAAAGCCTGCTGCTCGGGCTCCGCAAAGTTACTTTTCAGCAATTTGCCGATCTTGGCAGCAGAATCCATCAGACTGGCCCCGCAGTGTTCATGCCCCACTTCGCCCAGGAATTGCTCGCCCAGGAATTCCAGCGATTGGGCGGGAAGCGCAAAGAACCGGTCGAACCCCCCCACGCGCCGCAGAGGAGCCGCCACATCGTCCAGCTTGTAAGCGGCCACCGCAAACAACACGGGGTGCCCCGGATTGAAGTCACGCAGCCATGCCGACAGATCGGCTTGGAACTGACGCACCCGGGAGGTGTATTCCGGATCTTCGTCCTCATTTGGCTCGGACTGCATCCAGCGACCAGATTCAAGATACACCAGCACCGGAGCCAGTGACCGCAACCCGGATGGCTTGGGAATATCCAGCACTTCCGAAACCGGGATTACCGAAAGCTGGATGCCTGCGGTCTTCGCCACTGTCCGCATCACTTCCCGGACATAGTTCATGTCGTCATTGACGATGACCACGGCCTTGCCGGTAAGCCTCCAATGGTCGATGCCCCGTTCCTCACGGCAATTTCGTCCGATCTCTTCTGCCCAGCCGCGCAGTGCAGTGGTGCCCGGCAGACGGTCCCACGGCCAGCAGGAATCCATTGTCGGTGCCGCCGTTTCGGCTTGCTTGTCACTCATCGCATCTCCCTTTTTCCAACACAAGACTGAAGTCTACCGCATCACTCCGGCTTGATCTCCAGCGCCTCTTCCGCCGTTTTCCCGCCGAAGCAGATCGCCATGAACTGGGGCAAGCGGTGTTCCATAATGTCGGACATCATCTTGTAAATGTTGGAGATGTGCTGTGTTTCAAAGCTAGCGTCTTCGAAATCCATGCCGTGATACAGGCGTATCTGGCGTTCGCTTTCGATTAGGTGGAAGCAGCCGATTGCATAGATACAGTTGACGGCATTGATCCACTTCAGTACCTCAGGAATCTTGGCTGCCGGAACCTTGGCATCGAAGAAGTAGATATACATCTTGAAGAAAGATGGCTTTTCGGCTGCATCAAAGTAGCACTTCACGGAAAAATCTTCGCTCAACTGAAGACCAAAGCCTGTCGAGCTGGTTTGCTCTTCCTCATTGATCTCCGGTCGCTCCTCCCACTCCTTCTCTTCAAACCACTTAGCTACTACTTCAGTCAATCTCCAGTCGCTCATGCTGCTTTCTCCTTTAGGGTTGAATAAACTACTTTGTGGCACTTCTTAATTTAGCCACCTGCAATTTCAAGTTGAAGGCAGCCGATGATTCACCCAGTGCCTTCAAAGTGACTGATAAATTCTCCATCACCTTCAACGTGGTCGGGTGACTATTTCCCATAATTCGCTGGGCGGAGACCATAACCTGCCTCTGCATATCTCTCGCTCCAGTGAGATCACCTTGGGAATACAAAATTGCGGCAAGGTTGTCCATCGATATGAGGGTATCCGGGTGTTCCTCACCCAGGATGCTGAGGGAAGAAGCCAAAACCTTTTCCCTTATCTCCCTTGCATCAGCAAAAGAACCTTGGGCTGCTAAATTAAGTGATTGGTTACCCATGACGGCAAGCGTATCTGGGTGATCTACCCCTAGATGTTTTTTATATGCCGATACGGTTAGCTTAAACTGCTCTTGAGCTTCAGTAAGCTTCCCAAGTCTATGCAAAGTAAGCGCAAGATTATTCCTTGCAGTTAGCGTGTCGGAATGTTCCTCTCCTAGGACGCGAAGACTTGCCTTCAAGACTTGTTTCTGAATCTCCATTGCTTCGGATAATTTGTCTTGCTCATAGAGGGTAGAAGCCAAACTGCTCATTGCACTAAGTGTATCTGGATGCTCCATGCCTAAAATGCGCTGCCGATCAGATAGCACCTGCTTATCCAAGGCAATAGCTCCTGCATAGTCTCCTAAGTATCTGTAAGAAACAGCGAGATTTCCCTTAGCCAAAAGTGTGTGCCGATGCTCTTCACTAAACGCATTCCGATAAAAAGTTAATACTTTTTCAAAAAGCTCTCGTGCGCCTACTCGCTCACCCTGCGCAAAGAGATTCATAGCAAGGTTGTTCATTGCCAGCAATGTATCCGGATGCTCTTCCCCTAAAGTGCGTCGGTAGTCAGCTAGAACTTGCTCTTGCATCGTTCGTGCCCCGACTAGATCACCTTGAGCCTGGAGAGTGACCGCAAGATTACTCATTGCGGCGAACGTGTCTTGGTGCGAATCCCCCAGAATATGTCTGCGCGCATATAAAACCTGTTCGTGCTTTTCTCGGGAACCGATGATGTCCCCTAAGTCGAAAAGAATAACAGCAAGATCATTCATCGCGATCAGAGTATCCGCATGCATTCCCCCAAAAATACGGCACCGCGCGTCCAACAGTGGTTCTTGAATTAGTTTTGCCGCAATGGCATGACCAATTCGGTCTCTGAGCCAATTCACAAAGCTCCCGAGCCCCCAGCCATAAGCCTCCAGTGCAGCCTCATCAGGCAAATCTATTTGTTTAGCCCAGTTTTCACCAAGCGCAATCTTCTCCTCGAAAGAAAAAGATGACAGTGCATTAAACAGGAGATCGTCTTCGCCAACATCGAGCAACCGTACGGGAATATACAGTCGTGCCAAGTCTGTTTTCAGCCTGGTTGGGGCTGGTCCAGAAAGATGCATAACCTGATACAGCGCTTCAGCAGCATGTCTTGCATCAAATGATGTATCGTCAAAGCTATGGCCATAGCCGGGACTAAAGTGGTCGTATAGGTGTTGTCGGACAATTTCCTCACCCTCGTGATGAAGAGCCGCCTCTCCAAAGATACGGTGCATAGGAGCACGATTGCCTCCCTTGTTGAGCAGGAACGGAGCGAAGTTGTTGAGCAGTTTCGAGAGGTAGATTTGAGGCAGCCTAGGTTTTCCGGTGTCTCCCGCTATCGGGTCGGTCGGCAGTGCTAACAAGTCAGCGAGCTCGTTCTCGGACAGTCCCGCACGGCTTGCACCCAGCAATGCCATGAAGGCGGCAGCCAAGGTGGGCTGTTCCGGCCTGCCGTTGTCTTCATCCAACAGGAAGTGTTGCAGGAAGAGGCTTTGTGCATCCGGTTGTTTGAGAATATCGCCCATCATCGGAGCGAGGGTTTCGTGCCGTGCATCAAGCCTGAGTTCTTCAATGGCCAAGGTCAGATACAGCGGACTGCCGGCCCGGGGTGAGTTGGCGAGTTTTGATGCCAAGTCTTCTGGCAGTTTTTTGCGGTATTTATCTAGGGTGGCTTGGATGAGTTTAGCTTTAAGTTCTGTCGGGAGTGGGGGTAGGAGGATGGTTTCAATCTCCTTCGCCGCTTCACGGGCGGGGGTGTCATCGGCGGCACTGGTGATGACGGTGGCGTTACCCCCGATGATCTCTTGCTTTAACTGGCTTAAGTCTTTGCCGCCATCGGATAGCTGATCGAGCGCGTCCAGTATGAGGACGTATCTGACCTTCTGGCGGGTGGCAGCCATGGCAAGCCATATGTTGAGTGCTTCGATCCGGTCTTTATAACTTTCCGGTATCTCACCGCTGATGTCCTTGATGATGGGGTGCAGGGTCTGCAGGATGCGGTATATCCAGCTATCCAAGCTGTTTCTGTCATCGGCTCCGATGTAGTGGTCGATGACCTTGTATTCAGGGTGATGCGATTCGATGTAACTGGCAAGGTCGGCCATGAAGGCGCTTTTCCCCTGCCCTGACGGCCCTGCAACCAGGATGCTGCCGAGTGCGGGAAGTTCTATACGTTTATTGAGTGCGTCGATGACTGACTCTCTGACATCCTCTCGCGGGAGGAATGTGGTGAGCCGGTGATAACGGAAGGCGGCATGGGCTGCATTGCTCTTCTCGAAGTCGCTAGGTATCTGGTCTACGGGGAAGTGTTTATCCAATTGTGCGAGCAGGTATTGTTCGATCGCTTCACCGAACTGTTCGACGCTGGTGTAGCTGTCCACACCGAGGTAGCCACTCTTGCGGATATTGTCTTTGAGTGCAGCGAGCTTGCCCCGCCCTGCGTCGTAGAAGGCGGTGTCCTGGTGGTCGGGGGCCTTGCCGGTTTGTTCGGTGTAGTGGGTGTCGGTAAGTTTGGGATCGCGCAGAAGGAACAGGGCGTGGCCGTGCAGTTTGCCTGCGGCCCCGTGCTGCAATACAGCCAGTTGCATTTCCAGTTCGGTGACGCTGATGCGTTGCTTCACCGCTTCGAGTATCTGATGTTCGTATTTGGTGTCGGCCTGTTTGCCCCAGTAGCTCTGGAGCTCTTCATGCCGGGGGATCCAGCCATAGCGTTCGCCAAGGAAGCCAATAAAGAATGGAGGGAAGTCGCGGCAGCGGTCGATCTCTTTGAGGCAGATCTCGACGGTAGCGCCGTTCTTGGCTTCTTCTTCAGTGACACCCCAGCGCAGGTCGATCTCAGTGAAGCCGACTTGCCTTGCCTGACATGCAGCTCTTACCTTTGGAAAGACTTGCTTGATGAGATGCGTCCGCTCCGCGTCCATGTCGCGAAACGTGGAGGATAAGAAAACGCGGATTTCTCGAGCGCGGGAATTGTTGTTATTGTTATGCAAACTTAAAGATTGCCAAAAACGATAATAATCACTGCAGCCTTAGCTACAGTTCCATTTACCCTCCTAGGGGTTCCCGCTTTGATCCACTGCTGCATATCATGCGCGCGGATTCTTTTAATGGGTATGCTGCGAAAACAAGACTGTAATAAGTCTGTGGTCAGACTAGCAGCGATGCAATTTATTTGCAACGAATCTAAACTATCAATAGGTTACTGCTTCGAAACCGCTGGACCTGTGAAAATAAACCTTAAGCCAAGGGTACATTTTTGTCTTTGAACATCGCACGCCAGCTCAATGCCTCACCAAGCACTATGTTATGAAACTTCACGGCAATATTCTTTATCTCTTCCTCGCCCGATGACTCATCAAGACGCTTAATCAATTCTTCGATTGCTTCGTGCATACGCTCCGAAATATCTACCGCTTTGCTGAATTCACCATTAGCCAGAATCCCGTGCATGGCAGCAGCTAGAGCTGGGAAGAATCCCGCCGCCAACGTAAGGATGGGGTTGTGCCAAATGAAATGGGAGGCGCAAGCGATTAAAGTTCCATAGAATAGCCAGTTCGCAACCGTATGTAAACGGTGATAAATATGTTCACACCGATGTGCGTTTTTCTTGTGGTATGTGGCTTGTTCCTGCATGACCTGCGTGAGCCGCGCTTTGTGCGCCGAGCGATCAATCGCCAGTTCCGATTGAACCTGAGTAAGTCTCATTGAAAAGTACGCATTGATCCATTCACCCAGGTCTGATTTCTTGGCAGCGCCATCCTTCAGTGGATTGATGCCGATCGGATAAAGGATTTCCATATAGCGAAAGCGTTCAGCAAGAATCCGATATTCAATCCATCTTTCATGCCAGCGACGATTAAGTCTGAACCCAAGGATCGAAGTTTTAGCGTGCCCCCCATGTGGATTAGCACCAACTCGGTTTACCAGCAAAATGGCCAGGATCAGAAACAGCTCGATTACAGTAAATAAGGTTCCCAGATGATGCGCATCGTGACCAAAATGCTCCTCAAATGCGAATCCCACAGGAACCAAGGCCGCCAAGACCGCTAACGCACCCAACAGATAAATTAGAACAAATGAACCACGGTATTGATTCCCATAGTAGTTGGAGAGATCGTCGAATGCCTTGAAGTCGGCCTTGAACGCCACGTACTTGCCCCCCTCATCCCAAGAAACATCCGAAGCAAAGAGATTTTTCACCCCATCCGACAATTTTGATTCTTGAAAAAACTTCTTGAATCGGACAAAAATCATCCCTAGCGTTGAGTTAGCGCGAACATGTGTTTCTTTCGTATAGTCCTCAAGTTTCTGGAGCTCCCCCTCTTTCAAGGGGGCGGCATTCTGGGAAGAAATAAACGTCTGGACGTCATGTAATGTGCTGGAATTTGACATGGGAACCCCGTAAGAATATTCAATACCGGTGAAGGATAGCATTGGATCGCTGTGTTTACGTACTAGTCGCCATCATCAAGAAGTAGCTCGATTTGGAATGCTTCACTCCACGAAATGCTACAAATCTTGAGCCTCACCATGTTCGAGAGAACACCGCTGGATCAATTGCTTACGAGAACAGGCATGTCGCAAAAGTTTACGGATTCGTCTAACCACAGTTGATTTTATTCGATTAACGTTGGGACACTAGTGTTTTTACATAGGCGGTTTCAAGCACCAAGTGCAAATAACGCAGCATGATGCTGCCTATAATCAAATGCGTCCGGCGTGAAAAATTGCGCGGGGCATTTGAAGCCAAGTGACTTGCGTGGGCGGGTGTTCAGTTTCCACGCAATCGCATCCAGTTCTTGCTAGCACCGTGTACCCATGCTTCTCCCGGGTGCGCACAATCCGCCTCACCTCCCTTATTGCGTCTGCTTCGCTCAAAAACACCTGTTGCTTCGATCCGCCTCTCCGG
>Ga0210033_1002911_pt1 | contig 14237 bp, 10 predicted proteins | sample CryGeymeta201501_FD_185465 | JGI IMG/M metagenome (GOLD analysis project Ga0210033, IMG submission 185465) | Groundwater microbial communities from Crystal Geyser aquifers in Utah, USA - Crystal Geyser metaG 2015-01 (SPAdes) (version 2) | ecosystem: Environmental > Aquatic > Deep subsurface >... | reverse complement strand
CAACTGGGCCGCGCTCAAGTCTGGATCAAAACTTGCGCGTTCAAATCCAATCACACGCCGATGATCACTAGAGCCAGCGCCGGCATTTTGAATAATGATCGAAATAGGCTGGCCCGAATTCCAGTCAGGAAGGACAACAAGGCTGTGAATCAAGCCTGAAAGGTCGGGCGTATCGCGTATCTCGCCGAGTACCCATGTATCCGCAATGTTCCATGATACAGATTGGCCTATCGTAAGACGATTGGATGGCGGGCTGGATGCGCTGTAGGTTAATGGATTGACGCTTGCCTCTGCATCAATTTGTACGTGAATGGGCGCTGTGTATTGACCATCTACGGTAAACCGAATATAAGCGTTCTCGATATTGGCATTGGGCGGGATTGGAACATTCTGAAACCGAAAACCGCTGGTAATGTCGCCGCCGTTGAAACAGGCGCCCAGATAGACTTCATTATCTGTGTTGGAAAAAACGCAGTCGCCTGGGTTTGTGCCGCCGTCGTCACTGCCCAGGCTGATCGGGATGCTGATGGTTTGGCCTGGCGGAGAGATGGGCGTTGGCGTTGCGCTTGCCCCTGTGATGGCGACGGGGATTTCCGCATCCGGCCATGGCGGGGTTTGCTCCGAGAACCAGGCGCCGTTTGCGCGTTTGACATCCAGGCGCAGGGTGTATATTCCGTTGCTGGCGGGTGGGATGATATCAACGGTAATCTTTTCATCCTTTCCCGCTGGCATCACAGGCAAACTCACTTCTCCGCCGTTATTTGTCCCCACCCATTAATAGACCAGCCTTGCGTCGTTCCACTCTGTGGCGGATGTGTTTTGCAGCCATATTTCCACTGACTGCGCAATCCCGCCGGTCATTTGAGACGGGACATTGTGTTTCAGCAAATTCCAGCGATCATCCGGCGCGACCTTGCCGCTCGGTCCCATGATATCTATGCCAATGTAATAATGGGCGAGGATTTGGCGGTAGTCAGTCCATGTGACAGGCCAGGCAGTGTTGGCATCACCTCCAGTAGCGCATTGATTGCCTTTCGACCAGCGGAGAGCGCCTTTCTGGCTCATGCCCCAGCCGCTATAATTCGTTACCGCGCCGCATATTGTACTGATAGGGTCTTGGATGGTGTTCAAATAATCTTTTGATGGTTCATCCACGCTTTGAATCGCGATATCACCGCCAAACTCTGCGTCAATGGCGCTCCCATCACCAAATGTAAGGTGTTCTCCAAAAGTCGATGAGATTGCCGTAGAGATCATCTGTTTAACCCCTTCCGGGTCGTTGGGGTTTACAAAGTGGTCATAAGCATCCGGGTAATACACTTGATAATCTGTAGAATTATTTATCTGATTAATGTAACCGAAGCCAAATGGATCATCATAAGATTTATTTAAAGCTGTCCAGGTTGCGTAGGTACGCGCGGCAACCGCCTGAGCTTGTAATGCCGGAAGCGTGGGATCGTTGTTTTGTACATCCATTTCGCGCGGGAGAACATTGGGAAGATACGCATTCTCAACATCAATATAGATAGGATTATTCATGGACGGAAAACTATAACCAGGCTCTGCGCATCCAAGATCTGTATAGCCAACATCGCATAGTGTGGGCGGAGATTCTATTGAGCCGTCTTGGTTCAGTTTCACCACATAAAGCCATACATGGTCAAGATATGCGTATGCCGGGGCTGAATTTATGGATGGGTTTGCGACAGAGGGCATTATCCCGCCCGCTTGCACTTGCTGGAAAACAAACAAAGCAAGAAAGGAAACAACAAGGAGTATATTTTTGCATTTCATAATGTTCTCCGTTACTGTCCGCTTCTTTTAACCGTTATAAAACAAATTTTTTCATCTGTTTCTGTGGGACATCGTACTAACACTTTTGAACCGTCCGGCGACCAGGCAAAATTGCCACTTAAAGAGCCTGCGTAAAAAGTGTATGCTGGTAGAATATCGTCGCTTTGTCCAGAAATTAAGTCGACCAAATACAATCTGCTTTGATCGTCATTGGGCTGATTCGCATACGGTGAAAATTTTCCAATGGCTAATAAGTGGCGATTATCCGGAGCCCAAGCAATAGCATCCACATAGTGCTTACCTCTTTCTATCTGTAAAGTAACGCCTACTATATACACTTTCCCTGTGAGTGTGTCCAAAACGGTTAAATCACTTGAACTAATTGGAAAATGGTCGTGTGTTCGAATAATGGCAAGGTAGCGCCCATCCGGACTCCAGTGCGCTGTAACAGCCCACCCGCCCATGTTTAATTCGCAGACCTGCCCGGTATCGGCGTCCAAAATATAGGTATAGCCATCTAAACGCGAGACACCGTCGCCATATAAGAAAATCAGGGATGTGCCGGGTTGCCAAGCCATCTTATAAGTTACAGGAATATTGCTTATTCGCCCCTTAGCGTAATCCCACTGATTCGAATCAAAAGCGACAGATGGGATGTCCTTCAACGCGCCATTCTTTTTGAATATTTTCTTGTCTGATAAGTAAAGCGTTGCGCTACCATCAGGTTTGACGGCTAGCGGAAATTGCCGCAGATTGTCGGCAAGCATTTGTGCAGTGTCAGGGTTGCCATAACTCACCCATACCTGTCGGGTAAACTTAAGTTTATTTACGTTTGCTTCAAAACCAAGAAAATTCATGGCTGGATAGACCACCGCATTCAACTCCGGCTGCCACGACGGAAGATCTTCAATGCGATATCGGGTGGCATATATTTTTGACTCACCCGTCTCAGGATTGTACAACTCTATAGATTGTCGGGTAGGTTTACCGTTTTCCCTAGCGTTGTTTAAGTCTTGAGTTACCAACACTTGCTGGTTGTCCGGGAGCCATTCGACAATATCATAAATATTGTCAGGTTCGGTTAAGACTATCTGCGGCTCTGAAAAAATGTACTCTTCCGGCGTTGACTCTTCTGCTGTAATCTGTGCCAAAGGAAAGGTACAAGCGGGCGGCTGTTTTGCCGTTGTTACCGCATTGGATTCGAAAGTCGCCATAGCCGTTGGCGTCAGGGGCATGGGCGTATTCTTTGCCTCCTGCATCTCTGCCGTTGTCTTAATAGCAAAGAACAACGGGATGACCAGGATCAACCCGCTGACCAGTAAAACTTCAAGCGCGCCCTTTACTTTGCTTATCTTGTTCATGTTGTACTCCTTCTGTCTATCAAAAACAATTTTGCGCCGCCGCTTGTATGCGTATCAACGCTGCAAAATTGAAGCACTGGCCTGCGAAAGGCCTGAAAATTCAGAGCGACCGATTAGTCAATGGACAGGGCGCGAAATTGCCGATGAAGTGATAAAACGAGCGATTGTACCGAGCATCTCCGCACGACATGCGGCGAGGCTTTTAAAAATACGCTGATACTCACGATGGCGAAATCGTTCAAATGGACCTATCAAGGTAAGGCTCTCAATGCCTAAGCTATTTGCTATTTATGCCCAGGTGTACTAGCCGCAAAATTGGCTGAAACAAAAAACGCGCCGATTTCGGCGCATTTTGGTTATCCCTAGCGGATTGGGGCGAGCCCGAAACCAGTGCTGAAGGAAATCCCGCTCTTATCGAGAGCGCGACTAAAAAACAGAGCCAGCCTGCTGCGCGACTCAGGCAAGAAAAATCAGCAACGCCAGCGCTTCAAGTTGCAAATCGCCGTTTTCGAGGCGCGCAGCCTGTCCGTAGAGCGGTTGGGCTCCTTCGGCGTTGATTTGAGTCAGTACGCGCGCGGACAGGGTTTGGCGTTGTTCTGAAAAGTTGGCGAGGATGAGCGCGCGCTGTCCGTTGTGGGTGTGAAGGTATCCCAACACATGTGCGTTGTCGGTTTCCACGACCTGTAACTCGCCGCCGCTGAAGACGGGATTCTCTTTGCGCAGGCGAATCAGGCTTTTCAGGCCGTCGAAGATGCGCCCCTCGATGGTTTGCGGATCATTGCGGCGGTTGTAATGCGCCCAATCGGCGTGCGGACGGTGTACCCAGCGGCTGTCGTTGGCCTTGGCGGGGTCGGCTTGGTAGGCATAGTCGTTGAGTGTGCCAACCTCATCGCCCAGATAAAGCAGCGGGATGCCGCCGACGGTCAGGATGAGGCCGTGAATCAGCAAAATGCGGCGGATGGCGAGTTCCACCTCGGCGGGGCCTTCCTCGATGAGAGCCTTTTCCAGCCCGGCCAGCGAGGCGCAGGTTCCGCTGATGCGGCAGTCGCCGGTTTTGGGATTTTCCTGAAAGGGCAGGCCGCGCGCAAAACTGCCGGGGAAGCGCCCGCGATAAAATTCGTTGAGAAAGTGACGATGGTCGCCGCCGCTGACGCCGAGCAGGGCGGCGTCTTCATCAGAGAAAGTCCAGCCGATGTCGTCGTGACAGCGCACATAGTTGACCCAGGCGGTATCGGGGTGGGTTTTGAAACGCGCCGCCAGCGCCTGGGCCAGCAGGCGCACTTTGCGGGTGGCGAGCGAATTCCACAGCAGCGCCATCAGCAGCGGGTTGTAGGAGAGCTGGCATTCGGCGGGGTCAATGTAGCGGGCAACTTCATCGGGGTGAACAATCGCTTCAGATTTGAAGAACAGCGCCGGGGCGGCGAGGCGGGCGACAGCGTTGAAGGCGCGGATGAGGGCGTGCGCCCGCGGCAGGTTTTCGCAGTTTGTCCCCATTTGTTTCCAGATGAAAGCGACTGCATCGAGGCGCAGCACCTCCACGCCCTGATTGGCGAGGAAGAGCATTTCTTCGGCCATGCGGTTAAAGACAGCGGGATTGGCATAGTTCAGGTCCCATTGATAGGCGTGGAAGGTCGTCCAGACCCAGCCGCCCGCAATTGGCGAAAATGCGCCAGGGTGTTCGTCGGGGAAAATTTCGCGCAGGCTGCGCTCGTATTGGTCGGGAATGTTGCGGTCGGGAAAGATGAAATACATTTCGCGCGCGTCTTCATCTCCGGTTAGGGCGGCCTGTGCCCAGGGATGTTCGTTGGAGGTGTGATTGAAGACCAAATCCACCACCAGGCTGACACCGGCGGCGCGCAGGTCGCGGGCCAGGGCGGCCAGTTGTTCCATCGTCCCCAGTGGCGGGTGGATTTGCCGGTAATCGCTGACAGCATAACCGCCGTCATTTTCGCCTTCCGGCATTTTGAAGAGCGGCATCAGGTGCAGATAGGTCAGGCCGAGTTCCTGAAAATAGGGGATTTTCGCGCGCACGCCCTGCAAATCCCCGGCGAACAAATCCACATAGAGTACGCCGCCCAGCATCTGATTGGATTGAAACCAGCGCGGGTTGGCTTCGCGCTGTTCGTCGAGCGCGCGCAGGTCGGCGGGGCGGGTAAACCAGGCGCGCGCCAGGCCGCAGAGCAGCTCTTCCAGATGATAGAAAAAGTCGTAGCGGGCGTGATAAAGGTCGTAATACAGGTCAAATAACGCGGCAAAGCGCGTTGGCAGGCGGCGGGTAAATTGTTCCCAGCCGATTGGGTCGGCGGCAATTTCTTTCGCCAGCGTATTCTGCAGGCGGGGCAACAGGCGGCGCAGGGCGCGGGAGGGTTCGGTGGACATGGGGACTAGGAATGAGGAATTATAGATTAGGAATTAGAAATTAGGGAGTAGAGAACATGAAATCTGCATTACCGATGCGCCGCCAGGGCCAGCGCGCCCAGCACGCCCGCGCGCGAACCAAGCGCGGGCAGAACGATGTAATTTTCGATGCTTTGGGTGACAAGCGGCGACTGAACATAGCCATTTAGCCAGCCCTGCACGCTACGGCGTACCAGCGGTAGCAGATGCGGCGCGCTGCCCACCCCGCCGCCGAGGATGATTTTCTGTGGCGCCAGGGTGAGAATGTAACTGCTCAGCGCCAGCGCAATGTACTCCGCCTCCAACTTCCAGGCCGGGTGCTCCGGCGGCAGGTTTTCAGCCTTTTGTCCCCAGCGTCTTTCCAGCGCCGGGCCAGCTGCCAGCCCCTCGAAGCAATCCTCATGAAAGGGGCAAATGCCCGGAAATGGGTCGCGCGCCGGGTCGCGCGGCAGAGGAATGTGACCCATCTCGGGGTGCAGCAGGCCGTGCAAAAGCTTGCCATTCACCAGCGCACCGCCGCCAATGCCTGTGCCAACGGTCAGATACAGCACCGGGTCACAGCCCTGCCCGGCGCCCCAACGCGCTTCGGCCAACGCTGCGCCATTGACATCCGTATCGAAAGCCACCGGCAGATTGAGCGCCGAGCGCAGCGCCCCGGCCACATCTGCGCCCGTCCAGCCCGCTTTGGGGGTGGCAAGAATCTGCCCAAAGGCGGGCGAGGCCAGGTTGGGGTCGAGCGGCCCAAAGCAGGCCACGCCCAGCGCGGCAAGTTTCTCCTGTCCCCGAAAAAACGCAATCGCCCGCCCCAGGGTTTCTTCAGGGGTGGTGGTTGGAATGCGAATTTCGGCGCGAATATCTTGCGGGCCGCTACCAACGGCGCAGACAAACTTTGTTCCACCGCCTTCGATGCCGCCGTAAAGTTTGCTCATAGAGCCTCCGTCTGCAACTGGAAAACCTTCAGGTTTTTCACCGTCAGTGCGCCGCCCGCAACAAAAAATGTCAATTTGTGGGCTTGCGCCGCCGGGAAAATGCTCTCGCTCAAAACCACCCGCCCGTTTTGGACAAACACTTCCACCGAATTGTAGTCGAACAGAATGCGCAGGGCAACCATTCCACCGCCCGGCAGTGGGGCAGAATGAATTGTGGCAAAATCTTTGTGAAAATTGACCTGCCCCGAACGGGCGCGATTAACGTTGATGGTTTGCGCCGCCACATCGCAAAAGAGAATGGTCTCCTCGTCTGTGCTGGCGCCGATGCGGAAGCCGAAGCAATCTGCCGCGCCGAGAGCGATTTCCGCTTCGACATCCCACGCGGCGGCCTGTTCGCCGTTGAGGGGATATTCGCCCGGCTGAAATGTTCTCCCCCGCATGGCGAAGGTTTTGCGCCGCCGGGCATTGACCTCGACGATTGGGTTTTGCGCCAGGCTGATTCCGGCCTCGCTTTCGACGAGCGTCAATTCGCGCGGAATGCTGAACATGCCGCGCCACTCGCTGGCCGGGGTTTGGGCGGCGTATTGCCAGTTGTTCATCCATCCCAGGCAGATGCGGCGCGCGTTGGGGGCGTTGTTCCAGGTTTGCGGGGCGTAGAAATCTGGGCCGTAGTTCATCCATCCAAACGTTTCGGGGGTGAAGGTGAAACCGTCAAAGCCGCCGACAAAATAGCAGGAGCCGGAACCGCCCGCCGGGGCGCCGCTGTTGATGCCCAGGGTGAGCGCCCAGCGCATTTGGCGGGAGCTGCCAACAGGCAGTTCAAACAAATCGGGCGTTTCCAGCACTGCGGCGCGGGGAATCTCCTGCGGGGCGAAACTGCCCGCGCGGGTCCAATCCTTCAAATTGGGCGAAGTGTAAAAGAGAATTTCGCGCCCGGCGGCCAGGCACATCACCCAGCCGTCTGCGTGCCAGAAGACTTTGGGGTCGCGGAAGTCGCGCAGGCCAGGGTTGGGCAAGACGGGATTGCCCGCGTATTTTGTCCAGGCGCGGCCTCCATCCAGGCTGAAGGCCAGGCATTGCGTTTCCAGGTGGCCGGGTTCTTTGTGCGCGGTGTAGAGGGCGAGCAGGGCATTGGCGCCAAAACCGGCGGTGTTGTTTTCATCCACCACTGCCGAGCCGGAAAAAATCATGCCGTGTTCATCGGGGGCGAGGGCGATGGGCAGGTGTTCCCAGCGCAGTAAATCGTGGCTGACGGCGTGCCCCCAGTGCATGGGGCCGGGCGTCAGGCTGTGCGGGTGATGCTGGTAAAAGAGATGATATTCGCCATTCTGATACACCAGGCCGTTGGGGTCGTTCAGCCAGTGGGCGGGCGGGGTGAAGTGCAGCAGCGGACGGGGCTGGCTCATCGCTCAGTCCTCCAGCGTCAGCCAGAGAAATTGATACGGCGCAAGGGTCAGCGCGGCGCTGATGGGCAGCCAGTGGCCGGTCAGCAGGTCGTGCGCCGCGCCGCGCGCTGTGGCGGGCAGGTCAAGGGTCTGCGACTGACCGCTCAGGTTGTGCAGCAGGAGCAATTTTTCTGCGGGCGTTTGCCGCCAAAAGGCCGCCACTGCCGGGTTGGGCGTGTTCAGCCAGCGCAGGTTTCCCCGCCCGAAGGCGCGGTGTTTTTTGCGAATGGCGAGCGCGTGTTGGATGAAGGAAAACAGCGAATCGGGTTGGTTGATTTGCGCCGCGACATTGACGCGCGCCGGGGCGTAGTCTCCGGCGGGGCAGGGCGCGTAGGGGGCGGCGGCAGAAAAACCGGCGGTTTCGGTGGCATCCCATTGCATGGGGGTGCGCACGCCGTTGCGGTCGGGCAGGTTCAGGTTTTCGCCCATGCCGATTTCATCGCCGTAATAAAGGACGGGCGCGCCGGGCAGGGTGAACAACAGGGAATGGGCGAGTTTGATTTTGCGCTGGTTGTTGTCCAGCAGGGGCGCCAGGCGGCGGCGAATGCCCAGGTTGAGAATCATGCGCGGGTCGGGGGCGTACTGCTGCCAGAGCAGGCGGCGCTCCTCGTCTGTAACCATTTCAAGGGTCAGCTCGTCATGGTTTCGCAGGAAGGTCGCCCACTGACAGTTGGCCGGGATGGGCGGGGTCTCTGCCAGAATATCGCGCAGGGGCGCGGCCTCTTCTTTTGCCAGCGCCAAAAACAGGCGCGGCATGAGCGGAAAGTGAAAGGCCAGGTGAAATTCATCGCCTTCGGCAAAATACTGGCGCAGTTCGCGCGGCGGCTGGTTGGTTTCTGCCAGAAAAATGCGTCCGGGGAATTCTGCGTCCATCACGCGGCGCATCCGCTTGAGGTAGGCGTGCGTTTCGGGCAGGCTTTCGCAGCTGGTTCCTTCGCGCTCAAAAAGGTAGGTTGGCGCGTCGACGCGAAAGCCATCCACGCCCAAATTGAGCCAGAAACGCGCCACGTTGAGCATTTCTTCCTGCACGGCGGGGTGGTCGTAGTTCAGGTCGGGTTGATGGGCGTAGAAGCGATGCCAGTAGTATTGCCCGGCCTGTTCGTCCCATTTCCAGTTGGAGGTTTCGAGGTCGGAAAAGATGATGCGCGCCTGAGCGTATTCCGCGCCGCTATCGCTCCAGACGTAGTACTGGCGATAGTGCGAGTTTTTATCGGCGCGGGCGGCCTGAAACCAGGGGTGCCGGTCGGAGGTGTGATTGAGTACCAGGTCGGTGATGATTCTCATGCCGCGCGTGTGAACGGCCTGCACCAGGGCTTTGAAGTCGTCCAGCGTGCCGTAATCGGGGTGAATGTTGTAATAATCGGCGATGTCGTAGCCGTCATCTTTGAGCGGCGAGGGGTAGATGGGCAGCAGCCAGAGACAATCTACGCCCAGGGTTTGCAGGTAGTCGAGTTTGGTGAGCAAACCGGGCAAATCGCCCATGCCGTCGCCGTTGCCATCGTAAAAGGCGCGGACGTTCAGCTCGTAGAAAACAGCGTCTTGATACCAGAGAGGAAGCGTCATAGTTGGCGGAGGGCGCGGTTAGCCTTTGACCGAACCGGCCAGCAGTCCACGCACGAAGTAGCGCTGCAGGGCGAAGAAGACAATCAGCGGAATGATGAGCGAGATGAACGACCCGGCGGCCACATCGCGCCAGCCCTGGCCGTATTGCCCCAACAGGCGCAGCAGGCGATAGGTCATCACCGCTTTTTGCTCGCCAACGAAGATGAAGGCAATCAGGTAGTCGTTCCAGACCCACAGAAACTGGAAGATGGCAAAGGAAGCTAGCGCGGGGACGGAAACCGGCAAAACCAACTGCCAGAAAATCTGATAGTTGCTGGCGCCATCCACTTTGGCGGCCTCAATCAGTTCGCGGGGCAGGGTCATCATGTAATTGCGCAAAATGTAAATTGCCAGTGGCATGGCAAAGGCGCTGTGCACGACCCAGGCGCTGGCATAGGTGCCGGTGAGCGGAATGCCGACCGCTTTCTGAAACCAGACCATGCCGCGCAGGACGGGAATCAGTGAGGATTGGAGCGGGATGACCATCAGCGCCACCAAAACCGCAAAGAAAAATTCCTTGCCCTTGAAGTTCAGAAAGGTGAAGGCGTAGGCGGCGTTGGCGGCAATCATCAGCGGCAGAATGGTGGCCGGGATGGTGACGGCGATGGTGTTGATGAGCGAATCCAACATGCCGCTGCTGAGTGAATTTTGATAGGCGTCCAGCGTCCAGAGGGTGCTGAGCGGGTTGAAGAGCGCTTCCCACCAAGGTGAGATATCGGCCAGGGAACTTGGGCGCAGGGATGTAATCAGCAGGCCGAGGGTGGGGGTGGACCAAATCACCACCAGAATAATCATTCCGAGCAGGCTGCCCAATTTTAAATTTCTGAGAAGGTGCAAGATTTTGCTCATCGCAGCAACTCCTGTTGGCGGACGGTTTGAATTTGCAGCCACATCAGTGGCACAATCAGAATGACCAGCACCGTAACCACTGCCGAGGCCGGCCCAACGTTGGAGTTTTCAAAGAACTGCTTGTACCATTCAAAAGCCAGCACGCTGGTATTGAAGTTGCCGCGCGTCATCGCCAGCACAATATCGAAGATTTTCATCACCAAAATCAAAACCGTGACAAAAACCGACATGACCGTGCCCCAGACTTGCGGCAGGATGACGCTGGCGAAAATCTGCCAGGGGTTGGCGCCATCTAATTGGGCGGCTTCGATGGTTTCCTCTGGGACGGCCTTGATGCCCGAAGAGATGACGACCATGGCGTAGCCCACCTGCAGCCAGACGATGACAGCCATCAGCAAAAAGGAGTTCAGATGTCCCTGATCAATTGTCAGCCAGGGCTGGGGCGGAAACCCCAACAGCCTGACGACCGCGTTCAGCACGCCGACTTCCGGGCGTCCCGGCGGAACATAGGCGTAGAAGTAAGACCAGATGGTGGATGCCGCTACAAAGCTGACGGCCATCGGCATAAAAATCAGCGACTTGAAGATGCTCTCTAGTTTTGGCCCCACCTGGTTGGACAGCGCGGCGGCGGCAGTCCCAACAACCACCGTAATGGCCGGAACCACCAGCACCCACAAAAAGTTATTGAGCAAAATTTGCAAAAAGCGCTGGTCGGTAAACAAATCAATGTAATTTTTTAACCCCACCCAGTTTTTCGCGCCATCGTCCATAAAAGACCAGCCAATGGTTTGAAACAGGGGCGCAATCAGCACCAAAATTACCAGCACGACCGCCGGTGTTAAGAAGGCCAGCCAGTCACTTTTTTTGCGTAAACGTTCCGGGAGCAGGGAGATAATGAAGTTGAGCAGCCAATACAGCCCATAACTGGCAGCGACTCCAATCACAATGGCAAAGAGACCCAAGAATATGTCGCCCATATCGCAACCTCCGCACGTTTTTGTTGAGCCACGCGAATAAGAATTGTGGCACCGGTTTGTTGGAACCGGCGCCACAATTTTGTCAAAAAACCGCTTACGGATACTTGCTGTCGATGCGTTTGGCCGCCTCTGCCCAGGTGGCGCGGCCCGCGATGAAGTCGGTGCCAGCGGCCCAGAACTCGGCGTTCACTTCAGCGGGCATCTGGTCAGAGCCATCGAAGCCGAAGACCGCAGCATTTGCCATCGCCTGACCAATCTTGCGCTGCATTTCATTGGGATAGAGCGAAAGGTCAAAAGTCTTGTGCGGTGAGATATCACCGGTGGCAACTTGATATTTCAGAACTTCAGGGCTGAAGATGAAGGCCGCCACTTTGGCAACATCCTGGTCCGCGTGGCCCTTGAAGACCGCCGCAATGTCACCGCCGCCCAGCACACCCGCCTGTCCGCCTTCCGGCGTGGGCAGGGCAAAGACATCCAGGTTGGTATAATCGCCCGCCTTGATTTCAGCCTGAACGTTTTCCGGCATGAAGGCGGTGATGAACGAGCCTTGGCGCAGCATGAAGCACTGACCGTTGGCCTGTCCATCGGCAAAGAGAGGCGCGGTGTCCTGGAAGGAATCGGTCGCCATCGAGATGCCGCCGCCATTCACCTGGCCCTCGGCCAGCAGGCGCCGGGTAACTTCGTCGGCGGCCTTGGTCACTTCGGGGGAGGCAAAATCTACTTCGCCGGAAATCCATTTGGCGTAGGTGTCGGGGCCGTACAAATCCAGGACGTATTGCTCAAGCCAGTCGGTGAAGGGCCAGCCGGTCGCTCCACCCGATTCGATGCCCGCGCACCAGGGATAGCCCGCGCCATCGGCTTTGATTTTTGCTTCCAGGGCTGTCAACTCAGCGGCGTTGGCAGGGACGCTGTAGCCGTGCGCCTTGAAGGCGGTCGGATTGTAGAAGACGAGCGTCTTCATGTTGGCCGAGACGGGCAGACCGTAGATTTTGCCATCCACCACGGCCAGTTTATCCCAGCCGGGGACGAGTGTGGCGAGCGGCTTGCTCAGGTCAATCACCTGTTCCAGCGGAATAAGATTGTCGGCCAGGTTCTTCAAGCCGCCCGGCTGCGGCCACATGGCAATATCGGGTTCCTGACCCGATTCGATTTTGACTTTGATGTCGGTGTCGAAGGTTGCCAGCGAAGTGAAGGTGATTTCGATGCCATTCGCCTGTCCAAACTCGGTCAGCGCTTTTTGGAAGGCAGCGGCCTGCGCTTCGCCGTAACCGCCATAAATGACGACTTTGCCGTCGCCGGCAGGCAATTCGCCGGTAGCAGCGGGGGCCGGGGTGGCCGCGCCGCCGCAGGCGCTCAACAGCAGGGAAACCAAAATGAGCAGGCTGGTCAGTGACCAGAAGATGCGATTCGCTTTCATTTTCTCCTCTTTCTTGTTTTTTAAATCAACGGTTTTGAATTGGATGTCACGTCGGATAATTTGTGCGTGACTGACGTGGGGGAAACAGGTTGTTACTTTCGGAAAAGCGCACCTCCTTTTGGATTTGACAGGCATGTTTAGCGCAGGAAAATGGCATTTTTACAAGGCGCGGCAGGAACTTCGCAAGATAAGTTCGGTTTCCAGGTCCAGGCGCAGCACCGCCGGTTGCTGCCCCTGCATTAAATCCATCAGCATCACGCAGGCTTGCTGCGCCAGGGCCTCGGCGGGCAGGTGAACGGTGCTGAGCGGCGGGTCGGAATATTTTGCCCAGGGAATATCATCAAAGCCCATCAGCGAAATATCTTCCGGCACGCGCAGCCCGGCCTCGCGGATGGCGGACTTCGCGCCCATGGCGACGTTGTCGCTGGCGACAAAGACGGCCGTAACCGTTTCTCCACTTTGCAGGAGCGACTTCATGCAGGCATAGCCGCTTTCGGGGTCAAAGTCGGCATAGTGAATTAAGTTGGGGTTGGGGAAAATTCCGGCCGCGGCCAAGGCATCCAGATAGCCCTGGACACGCTGCGGGGCGGCGGTGTAGGAGGCCGGAGCGTTGGTGATGCAGGCAATCTGGCGGTGTCCGAGCGCAATCAGATGCTGCACGGCTTGTTCGGCGGCGGCGCGGTTATCCACATCCACCGAGTGTAGATTGGAGTCTTCCAGATGTCCCATCAAAACAGTGGGAATTTCCGCATTTTCCAGCGTACGCAGGGCCTCATCGTCCATGCGCGGGGTGAGCAAAATCATGCCATCAATGCGCTTGGCGCGCGCCAACTCCAAATAGGCCTGATTCTGATGTTCGGTTTCCACCAGCTCAATCATCAGACGCAAGTTCTGTTGTTTGGTAACTTTAAGTAAACCGCTGATAATTTGGGGCAGAAACGAGTCGCTGGCGATGTGATGCGGGCTGCGAGTCATCACCAGACCGATGGCGCGTGCCCGGCGGCTGGCGAGGGTTTGTGCCGCGGAGTCGGGAATGTAGCCCAATTGCGCCGCCGCCCGCTGAACCTTTTGACGTGTCTCCTCGCTGATTTGAAATCCCTCCACGTTGTTTAGAACGAAGGAAACCGTTGTGCGCGAAACGCCTGCAAGATTGGCGACATCCTGGCTGGTAATGCGTTTGATTTTGCTGCTCATGGCCGAGTTTCCTGATTAACGCGAGTTACTAACGCGCGTTAATCATATAACAAAGAAAAATAAAAGTCAAGCCCCTTTTCTCTGTGGTAGCAATTCCAGGTCTAGCCCCAATCTGCTAGTACACCTGGGCATAAATAGCAAATAGATTAGGCATTGAGAGCCTTACCTTGATAGGTCCATTTGAACGGTTTCGCCATCGTGAGATTGTAATATTCGATGAAGGCCAAAACCTTGCGTTTCAGATCTTCAATTGACGTGAAATTACCTCGCTT
>Ga0210033_1002907_pt1 | contig 14248 bp, 24 predicted proteins | sample CryGeymeta201501_FD_185465 | JGI IMG/M metagenome (GOLD analysis project Ga0210033, IMG submission 185465) | Groundwater microbial communities from Crystal Geyser aquifers in Utah, USA - Crystal Geyser metaG 2015-01 (SPAdes) (version 2) | ecosystem: Environmental > Aquatic > Deep subsurface >... | reverse complement strand
ACTCGCACTCGCCGCCTGCTGCGCCAAGAACGTAGCGCAGCAGGCGGCGAGTGCGAGTGGTCGTCACCGCCGTCCGCGGCCGGACGCTGCTCCCGCGCCACAGCCACCTGGCAAGCCACCATGGACCGTACTCGGCATCACGCAGGATGCCTCCGTGCAAGAGATCCGAAAAGCGTATCGAGGGCTCGCTATGCAGTGGCACCCGGACAAGATACCGGCCGGATCACCCTCGATGTTGAAGGAACAGGCGCGCGTGATGTTCGAGGAGATCACACGTGCCCGCGACGTGATGCTCAAGGTCCGTAATCCTCCAACCTAAGGATACCGGCGTGACAATGACGAACAATCAACTCAACGGCTCGGTGGATTACAACCGACGCCGCGGATATTCCAGATCCGACATCGAGTTCATCCAGGAACTCGTGGGGGCCACTCCAGATGGCGCCTGGGGACCTGAGACGGTACTGCGCACAGCAGAGTGGCAGGCGGCTCACAAGCTGGACCACGACGGTCGCGTGGGCCCTTCAACGTACGCCTTGATGAGGGCCGGCGCGGAGATCCGAGACACGCCGAAGAGTGGCGAAGAGAACAATCTCGCGGGATCTGTATCTGTCGGCTGCGGGCTCGCGGCGTACGACCAGTCTTTCCCTGGCCACAAGCCCGAGGAGGCCATGCAGGTCGCCTATGACATGGCGTTGAAGATGGGGGCAAGAGAGGTCCGTTTCTGGTCTTCCGAGTGGCTCATCCAAAACATCGGGCACAAGGGGAATCTGTACTCTGGCCCTTGGTTGGAAGGTATCACGGTGCCCCCAGATGTCGTCATCGGTGCGTGGATCGACGATCCCATCAAGGCCGTGACAAGCAAAGCATTCGTCGAGCGACTCCAGGCCATGCACATCAGCGTAGCGTCGCTGATGATCAACCGTGCCAACACGACGCCCAGCAAGGTGCCGTGGGACCTGCGCTGGACCCGAAAGGAACTCGAAACCGTCGGGAAGCTCTACGACGACGCTGGCATCGAGATTGTCTGCACGGCGTGGCCGCAGCCGAATCAAGCGCAGATCGACGCCATGTGTAACGACATGACCTGGATTCTGGAGGCGACCCACTCGACTGCGTTCGAGGTGGACACTGAAAGCAACTGGCATCGGCGATTCCTGCGCGACTTCGGCACCATGCAGGAAGCGGGGAAAGTGCTCGGACATGAGATGAGGATCGTCGCCGGAGACTGCCGAAGGCTCGAACAGACGACCTACACCTACCATGCTGAGAACAGCTCCGAGGCCGTCCTCGCACCCTACATGGATCGTCTGCTTCCACAGGCGTACAGCGTGCGCCACCGGGACCATGTTGTGGTCGAATGGGATGACGTGCTCGGGCCTGGACAACATCAGCGCCTTGCCATGAACAGGGCGCGTCAGGCGGCGTAGTCTTGTTGCGATAGGTCTACGTGGACAGTACAGTATACCCATGAAAGCTAATGCAAGTGGATGGGCGCTGTTCGGAATCTCGGCCGCGGCCGTAGTTGTCGGATGGCTTTGGGTCCTACTTGGATGTCTCCTCTTCATCGTTGAGTGGCGCTCGCTTCGGTTCCAGGGCGCGGGCGTCCTCGTGGGAAAGCAGCGCAAGTGGTACGCGGACCGCGTCTCCTACACGACAACGATCGGACGCGGTATCTGGATGGCGCGAGACTACTACGACGACACCACCGCGCTCGACAACTGGATCGAGCTGCACGAGTTCGTTCACATCAAGCAATGGGAGGACGCACAGGCGTGGGGACTCGTTGGTGGCGCGCTCGCGGCCGTTCTCGGTGCTGCTTGGCTCCACTTGAGTGCTGGGCAGTTCTTCGGTATGTGGGCGATCATCTACGTCCTATCTGTCGCGTCGCTTGTCACCAACTTTGCGACAGCCATCATGCGCTACGGGTGGAATGGAATCTACCTCGACACCGAGCATGAACGGTCGGCCTACGCGCAGACCGATCCCCGTCCCGGTGGAGGCACGTGGGAGCAGGCTCGCGACAAGGAGCGCCTGGTACAGCGTGGCCTACTTGGCTAGCCGTGGCTCTATTCCCGCCAGAAAACCTTTACAGCCTGTGGGTCGCTCAGTTCTACGACGACGGTACGCAGGCGGATTACGAGCCGGACGTTCGCGTTGGTCACTTCTTGGTAGGCAAACGTAGGCTGTCTCTCGACTTGCTTTCGCCGTACTCGCCAACCGTGTACGACGTGTTGCATTCCATGGTGGCGAAGGTGCCAGAGATCGCGACGTGGGAGTTGGACTTCGACAATAGCTTGGACTCGACGGTCGGCGAGTACCTGGAGATGGGTCGGCCGTCGGAAGATGGGGAGCTTCCACCTGTGCTGTTTCACGGCACCTCCACCGCCGTCTTGGACGACATCATGCGCCGCGGCATTGCCCCCCGTGACGTCACGGGATCCGTCCCAGTGTACGGCGCAGAAGGTACCATGGAAGGCATCGGGGTTGGTCACGCGGGACGTATCTATCTGGCGTCTGGATATGCGCTTGGTTCAGCGAAGTACGCGGCCCGTAGCGCCGCTCGTATGCTTGGTGGTGACGCCGTAATCCTCGCGGTGGATGCCGATGCACTCGACCATGGTCTACTTCGTCCCGACGAGGATAGTGGTAGCAATGATTGGATCGCGAGCGTGTGGCGAACTGGCACATTGGCCTACGAGGGTACCGTCCAGCCGAAGGCGATCTCACTGGCATTCCGGTTGAACACAGACCCCGACGGAGGACGGCTGTGGGAGAAAATCGCGTAAACCGCCGCCGTGAAATCATGCGCCGTCTGGGAGCCGTCAAGCACTGCGGCTGTGGCGTAGAAATACCCTTCGAGAGCCCTGACGCTTGCCCGGACTGCCACCATAAGAACAAGATGGCTCGCATCAAGCAAGAAGCCAACGAGTTCGACCGCTACGCTGCCGTCGAAGCCACGCGTTGGTATACCAGCGAGTCCTACAAAGAAGCCTGCGCTGCGATGGAGGAGGACGTTGCCGCCGCGCTTGGTTCCTGGCAGATAGGGAACGGCGTACGTGGTCCCCGGTAAACACCGCGACACTGGTAGGCGCACCGTCCCCGCAATGGTATACTGACCGCAGGAGTCACGCATGCTCGAATTCATCGTCGCCTGGGGCGCATCCATCGCCATCTTCATCACCACCGGCCTGCTGATGGAGGCACTCAACCGTACCATCCAAGGGAAGGCTGGAGATCCTGGATTCAAGGGCGTCTGGTACGTCTGGAAGCGCTTCTTCCTCGTCGTCGTTGGCGCCCTGCTCGGTCTGGTCACCTTCCTGCTTGATGTCGAGAGCCCCACGGGGTCTGGCATCGGGCACAACCTCGTCGATGGTGTAGTTGCAGCGTTCGCAGCCGGTCAGTTCTACGAACTCATCATCGGCACCGTGAAGGCACGGCTGAAGCACCAACTCGCGCAAGCGCCAGAGAAATAGGTGCAGAAGGCGTGGAAGTGGACCCGCGATCACGTGTCACAGGTCTTGAGCATTGTGGTCTCTCTCTTGCTAGCCATCCTCGGCATCGGCTGGTTATGGAGGCGTAAAAGCAGTCAGATCGGGGCCGTGAAGGATCAGCTTGCGGTGACCCAGGCAACGTCTGAGATTGTCAAGCTACGCGCTCTACGTGCCGATCTGAAGGCACGCGTGGGTGACAAGGATGAGGCCATCGGACTGGTGGACGAAGAACTGAAGCGGAACCAGAGACTCGTCGTTGAAGCCCACGAGCAAGGGGACGGGCTCAGCGATCAGGAGGTTGCCGATGAATTCGCTCGCCTGGGCTACTAGCCTCGCGGTGCTCCTTGCTGTAGCTCCGGTCGCGGCGTCAGATCCGCCATTGCCGGATGTGTCGCAACCCTGCGCGCCAGAAGTGACCGCAGACCGGAGCTTTGTGCTAGCGCACGACGGACAGGCCGGCGTCTGGTTTCACATGGAGGTAGCCCGGTGCATGCTGGGCCGGCTCGCGGCACTCCCGCTTTACGCACAACGCGTGTCGCTGCTGGAAGGTAGGCTTCAACTCGACGATGAGCGGACTGCACTCGTGGTTCGCGAGGTGTCGCTTGCCGAGGAGGGCGAACAGCGGGCCGTGAACGCCCTGAGCGCATCCGAGAGGGGGCGTAGGCATGCGGAGGACGCCAAGGACGCATGGTACCGCGCCCCGGCCTTATGGTTCGCCCTCGGCGTCATCGCAGCAGTCGCCATCGGCTTCGTCGTCGTCTACGGACTTCAGGCAGTCAGTCCGTGACAATCGAGCGGATCGACATTTTCTGGCCAAGAGAACCAGACTGCTCACGGTTGAGGCCCGAGGATGAGGACGTCTGCCGCAACAGGCCGCTTCCATTCGATCAAGATGATCCTCTTCTGTTCCATGTGCTAACAGAGCTATCCCCGTTTGGCACGGGCGAGGACGAGCTTCTGCACATGATGCAAGAGGGCGTAGTGCTCGTGCCACGAGCGGACCTCGGGAGAGACGGGGGCCTCGTACACCACCGCGACAAGATAGCCGGCGACGACCACTACATCTTTTTGTCTCCGTGCAATCTCTTCAGCCGTGTCCATGACGCTGCCAAGGCGAACCCGGTCGTGGCCTTCCGCCTGAGCACTGTGCTCGAATACGGTGACGTCGCGTTCCGTGCGAAGGATCTGGAGTATTGGTATGCGGCGGCGGAGCAGATGGCCCCTGAAGCCGAAGAGTGGTTCGACGACGACGTGATTATGATCGAACCAAGCGAGGAGGAGATAGCTGAAAGTGTACGCGACGAGCTGGAGGAGATTGCTCGGTGCGGTACGCAGTACGACCACGAGAAGGCAGCGCTGCTCGTGGAGCTGTACGCGCGCATGTGCGGTGCGTTTCGGCACAACGGACGATTCGGAATCGTTGACGATGACGATCCTGAGAAGCGTGAGATTGCTAATGCAGCGGCGCTCTTGATGCCTGAGTGCCTGATGGATAACGATCTGAGCTATAGAGACGATCTAGGAATCGGACGTATCATCGACGGCATCAGCGATACGTGGGCCGATCTGTTCGGGTTTTCCGAGCACACGAAGGGTTACTTCCCGCACGAGTTGCTCCTTGGAGAACACCAGCCAGAGGTTATGCTGGATGGACAGATCCCTCTTTGTGCAGCGGAGTGGTATCGCGACGGTCGTGGTGCGTGGCGCCCGGTTCCAGAGTGGTGCAAGCCGTGATCCTCTATCACGGATCAAACGACGGGTACCTCACGGAGTTGGAGGCCAACGAACCAGGATACCCTGGCTCCCTGGGCTACGGACTTTACCTCACGTCGTCTCCTGAGTTCGCATCGGTCTTCGGAAAGCACATCTACCAGGTGGAGTCGCCAGTGCCGAACGAACTGGTGGCTCAGATCGAGCCTGACGTGTTCGAGTGCGGTAACCCGATCACCATCTACACGCCCAATTCCATGCCCTTCATCTTCGACCTTGCGCCACAGGCGGGTGGCGGTCCTGTGCGATACGCCGTGCTGGGAGACTGCGAGGAAGAGGTCAAAGCGCTGTTGCGCGTCACTGCCCTCGAAGACATCGCAGACAGCGAGCCCCCCGTGTGGGCCTTGGGCGTAGACGACACAGCAGCAGCGAACGCCGCGTTCCCGGCGTTCTTCCAGGCCGTGATGGAGGGAGAGAGCGAGTGGCACGCCGTTGAGCGCGGAATGGACGCCGCAGATACCGCCGGTATGTTCGACGATGCAGACGCGGACGCCGTCGAGGATGCGCTACAAAAGCTGTTCGCAACCTGGGATGCGAGCGCCGATGAGGTTGTGGAAGTAATACTCGGACTCGAACTTGACCTAGACGACCTGAGCCAGACAGTACGTCTACTTGGGTATTCTGCATTCCACATCGACCGCTACGCCAGGGGCGACGAGTACGTTATCGTCGATGACAACTATCTCCCGGTGCCTATCCTCGACGTGGACTAGCGACGCCGACGGTTCGTCGACATCGGCTTCTTCTTGAACAGGACGTAGAGCAGTGCGGATCCGAGCACCACGGCAGTGATTGTGGTCGCCGTACCGCTGCCACTGCTGTCGCTGCTGTCGGCTCCAAGAGGATTGCACCCACAGCCCATCCCCTGGAGCGGGTAACGGGCGGAGCGCATGCCGTTGATCTGGGTGTAACTCATGTGTTTTCCTCGTAGGTGGTGCTAGGATAGCACGTGGCCCTGATTGAGACAGCCCTTGGAATTGTAGCCACCGCGGTGGTCAAGGAAGCGATCGTCAGACCGCGTCAGATTGGATCTGTCGCACGGGCGTACTGCGATCGCGTGCGCAAACCGTTACTCCTGATCTCTGGTCCTTCGATCCTGCGTTCAGTCGTAGGCCCGCCCGTGAAGGCCGAGGCGACGACGTCTCGTGCCGCGCCGATCACCGTTCCCAACCGGACTTTTGGAGCCGTGCTCGCGGTCGGCGTGTTGGAGCGCCAAAACAGACCAGACCTCGTGCTCCAAGAGTGGCAGCGCGTGGCCGACAAGGTGTTCGTCGTCGTGCCTCCGTGGTGGTCACCTACCACGTGGCTAAACCCGAGCAACGAATGGCTCATCGACCCATCACTGAAACACGCCGCGCCCCTCTGGAACAGCCGCCAACGAGTCTACTTGCTTCGGATGTCAGACAAGTGGTATGGTGCGGGCACATGGAACCAGAAGAACTCCACGACCACTCCTCCGAGGATCACGACCCGCCTGAGCCAGAGGCTGACGAGTCAGAATCCGACAGCGATTCCGATGGCGACGCCGGACTTCAGGATGTCAGGCCCCAATGGGACGAGCAAGACGGACAGTCTAGCGCCGTTCAATACGGATCCGCTTCCCCAATCGTCGGACACGTCGCAACAGCCTACCGCGACGCACATGACCATGATCGGGGACAATCTGCCGGACTACGACGACCTCGGGAGCCTGCCTTTCGAGTAATCCTCGTGAGCCTTGACGAAGGCGGCCGTGTGACGGCCTCCGTCGCCCACGAGCTAACCACGAAGATTTACCGGCAAGCCGGCGCGCTCCGGTTCGCGCAGTACGAGGCGAAGAAGCTCCCCAAGAACGAGTGCGTGCTCGTGGTGCTTCATCCCACGGGGCGCAGCGTGGGCGTCCTGGCGTCTGGAACCGGAGGACGCGTGCCCCCCAACGCAGCGCTCCGAGCTAAGAACATGGTACGGCAACTGCTACCCAACCTGGTTCCCGCACGCCGTCGAACAAGCCGCCGCCCACGCCATCACGCGCCAACGAAGAACAAGAGACGGACCAGTCGCGTGTCGCGTGGGCGACGGTGACTAGCCCACACGTCAAGCCCACCTCCTGATTCGGCTAGGCGCCCCGCGAGCAACGCCGACTAGTCAAGCCGAACTCAACGCGGTATCATTTCGCCATGCTCGCCCAGATGCAGTCCTACACGCCGACGGAGTACCTTCCGGGGTCCCAAGGTCGGTACCGCCAGTATCCGCGAACCGTCGACACACCGATCCCAGGCGCCGGATACGACGTGGACCGCATGGTCTGGGCCGAGCAGGAACTGAACCTCAGCGACGGCAAGCCGCAGAACTACGGGGACTATGAGACGGTACCTCTCCGTGGTATCGGAGATGCTGGAGACGGCCTCGGGTTAGTCAATCCGGCGCTTATGGCCACGTTCCGTCCTCCATTTCAGTTCTTGCCGAACGCCACAATTACGGCACAGGATGCTGGGCTTCTTCAGACCCCGACAGTCACTCCGGTCGGGTTTTTCCACAAGAAGGTGGGCCCAGTGCCTGTGTGGACGTTGGGGCTTCTGGGCGTCGCAGCGCTGGGCGGAGGAGCCGTCTGGGCGCTGAGGCGCAAGAAGAAGGTGCGAACCAATCGCCGACGCCGGACGACACGTGGATGGACGCGATGAGCTACGCAACGCCGCTCACTGTCCAGGCGAGCCGCAACATGGGGTGGTCAAAGTCCAGGGGGCGCCGCTACTGGAACCAGCGGGCCATGGCCTGCACCCAGTTCTCGGATGAGGGCGAATGCTTGGCCCAAGTCGAGCGACACGCCCCCGTGACGTTGGAAGGTCTCGGGGCCAGCACGGCCAGCAACGTCGGGTCTTCGATCGCGATCATCGCCGGACTCATCGCAAATCCAGACGCCACGCTTCGGGCCCACGGACCCGCACTCATCCGGGCCGTGGACACTCACGTCATGGATCCTCTCGTGAACCGGCTGGCCGCACAGATCGCGCCGTACATGCTCAAGTACGTGGTGCCGCCCGTGGCAGTGCTCTATGTTCTGAACGGCGTGGGCATCTACTACTCCCACATGGCGGCCACCAAAGGCCGCGTGAAGGAAAACAGGCGCCGTGGTGGACGCCGTCGCACGAGTCGCCGTCGATAGGCGAGAAAGATCGAGTTGGGCAACATGAGCATTTCCAAACGAGACATCTTCCACATGAGCCACCAAGAACAGGTGGCCGGCAAGAAGGTGTGGAAGCGGAGCGAACAGAACGGGCAGTTGACGAGCAGCAGCTTCAATGCCGAGTCCACGGCTCCCAAGACCTGGATCTTGTACGCCAACCCCAAGGGGGAGGAAATCTGCACGATTGAGTGTGAACTGATGATCGTAGGACGCTCATCGAATACTAGCGAGGGCGTTATGATGCTGCTCGCGATGTGTCCCAAGTGCGCCAATCACATTCACATCCGCGAGGACAACAAGGCTCTCAGCATCGACATGGTCCCCTACCGGAAAGCTCCCACGCACCTGAAAATCAACTGGCGGTTTCATTGCGCGAACGCGCTGTGCCGTCCATTTTCCGACAACGATTTGATTCCTGTCGTGTCGTCTTCGGAGCCATGGACTTGCGACTACTGCAAGGAGTGGCGCGTGCAGGTTCATGGCGGCGTCGCAAAGGTGGACAACAGCAAGTCCGCCGCGACAATCTTCGTCCACTCCCGTGCCTCGGGCAGCGGATCCTCCAACATCGAGTTCTGAATGTCGTATCACCAAGGCAAATCCTCAGCCAGGGTTTCTACTCCACTGGTCCCCTACCCCACCTATCCTCTGCCACAGGTGCAGGTGCTCTCCGCCGAGCCCGCCGTGCAGCCGCCCGCTCCGCAGCCGAAGATGAATCCGGTGATGAAGGCGCTCATCGTCGTACTCGCCATCTCGCTTGCGCTCTACCTCTTCGATCTGCTGACGCAGAAGGAAGAGAGAGCCGTGAAGCGCAATCCGGGTCGCAAGATGAGCACGCGGGAGATGGCCAAGAAGCTCTACGAGCGCCTGGAAAAGAAGGGCAACATCAACGAGACGACCATGCGGTCGCTCTCGCAGATCGGACGGTCGAAGTGAGCAGCCCGTTCGATTCGGTTCGATCCGACCCGACCGCCTACCAGTACCTGTTGAACTGTGATCCAAGGAAGCACCCATGGCTGCGCTTCGGCTGGTCACCAACGCAGATCGCACAGGCGCAACGTATCGAGATCGCCGAACAGCGCAAGATGCGCGGTGCCGGGGATGTGGTGGCGAAAATCACAGGGGCGCTAGGCATCAAGCCGTGCGCTCCGTGCAAGAAGCGCCAGGCCGCGCTGAACCGCTGGTTCTCGTTCAGGTAGCTCAAACCGCTTGCGTCCGAGGCGCCATTTGGCTAATGTCAGACATCCCATGTCAGACACCGACAAGCACGCGCACACCGAGGAGCAGGTTCAAGCTCTACTGAGCCAACCCGCGCCGTCGTTTCAACCGCCATCGTCGGGGGCCAATTATGTCGCCCCTCCTGCTCCTGGCTACGACGTGAAGGGTCTATGGCACTGCTTCAAGTCCGAGTTGCGGACTGGGACGTCGACTGGCGGCATGGCCCTCCAAGGTGGCCTGTCAGGACTAGGTCAGGGCATCAAGATCGAACTGGTGCCCCACCGCAACCACACCATCGACTTCGAGAGCTTCCCGGACGACCGATCTGATCTGCTGAGAAAATGGATGGGCACGCCCGTGGGGGTACCGCAAGCGCTCATCTCCACCTTCCCGCTGTTCGAGTCGGCGTCGATGTATGACCAGGCGCCATTTCTGGTGCCCTACGTGGCGTTCGGTGGATCCGTCATCTCGAAGGAGGCAGCGGAACTCTGCAACGGCTACACGTTCAGCCGAATCTGGGCAATGAGCGAGACCACGGCCTCGGCACTGATGAACGGCGGCGTTGACGCGAAGAAGGTAGTGGTCGTGCGTCCGCCGATCTGCTCCGCATCGTGGGGCGACTTCAGCACGACGGCGCCACCCGCAGACGATACGTTCCGCTTCGGGGCGGTCTGCGACTGGAACGAGCGGTCCGGGGTGTTCGATCTGATTCAAGCCTACTTCCAGCAGTTCTCGCGTGACCAGCAGGTCAGCCTATCCCTACGGTGTCCAGTGCCAGACCGTACGACGGTGCGCGAGTTCAAGGAGCAGGTTGGAGAGAGGCTCCGTGGCTTCGCCTTGGCGCTCGGAGACGACAACTTCCCGGCGTCGCGCAAGATGCCTCACCTCGCGCTCCATATGGGAGACGAGAGCGACGCCGAGACGATCGCATGGATCAAGACGCTTGACTCATTCGTGGACGTATCTCCGGGCAGCGGATTCGATGCGCCAACAATATGGGCGAAGGCGTGTGGCGTGCCAATGGTCGGCAAGCGTCCTGGTTTTGCAGGGGAGATCATCTGGCCCGCCGGCATCCACGACTACTACATGAACCACGAGTTGACGTCCGATAGTCCGAGCGAGGCCGACGATGGAACGAGCGGGCCGCAAACTCGCTGGTACAAGTCCACTATCAACGACATCTCTGGCGCTCTCTCAAGACAGTTCGGTTGTGGCAAGCAATTCCACGTTCCGTTGGAAGAGTTTGCGGACAAGTACAGCGCTGAGAGTGATATCTGGCGCAACCACACCATCGACGCTCTGTTCGATCTACTAGGAAACAAGGCAGACGAGTTGCTTGGGAAGGTGCCAGTATGAACATGGAAATCGCGTTACGAGAGCTTGGCGGAGAGGGGCCCGTGGAAGTTCTACTGCGAGCCAAGGACTTCAACATCCAGACGCTCGAAGGGCCGAATGGTCCCGTGACGGTACCGAGTGACACTCTCGTTGCCTTCATGGCCGGATCGTTCCGGGAACTGGGAGAATCGTCCGGCGTCTGGGAGTTCACCACGAATTCGCCTCTAGCAGGCGGAGGCGTCAGCCGGCACCGTCTGTACGTGCGCGTGCCAGACATCCTCATGATGAGGGCGCCGAGCAAAGTGGCCCTCTAGTGAGCGTTACCTCGTCATCAGCCATCCGTGTTGGCTTCTGGGCCAAGCCGGTGCGCTTCGGTGATGGTCTGGCTGCGGCGTTGATTTCCTTTGCCGGGCAGGTCGCTCTCCAACTTCCACGCGTTGAAGACTCCGTGGACGCTTCCTGGTCAGGTCGCGAGCGCAACGCCGTCTTGCGCTACGTCCGCAATCCGATCTTCAAGTCGGTCGCCTACATGGGAGAGTCCGACTGCCGCATCTGCGGTCAGTGTAATGGGTTTCGTGACTACACCGACGGTGCGTACATATGGCCAGAGGGTTTCGGTCATTATATCGAGGAGCACCGCGTAAAGCCTCCTCGGAGCTTCATCGATCATGTGATGGGGCACCTACTGAGAACTCAGGGATAGAAACATGGGTCAAGAAGAAGTTCCACTCGAAGAAGTTCCGATGGATGTTCGTATGAGCTTTCGTACAACGCGGAGGAACTTCGATAAGATAACGGCCCTCGCCCAGATGAAGGGATGGATCCGTTCTGGTTCGCCGAACGTGAGCACTGCCATCAACTACATCCTGCGTCGGTTCAAGCTGCCGACGCCAAAGAAGCCACGTCGCGTGGAACCAGTCACCAAGAAGAAGGTTTGACCATGGAAGAAGATACGCTGAAGCCTGACGTCCCCACGACGGGAGCTATCGTTCGTACTGCCGAGGAAGCCACCGCCATCGCGAACCGCATCTCGGGACGAGGGAACCCGGATGAGATGCTCTTCTGCTGCGTCGGATGCGGATGGCAGAGCTGTCTGAAGTTCGACGAAGAGGAGATCGGTGCGCTCGACGGTGACATCAGTTCCTACGGCGGACCATGTCCAGACTGCAAGATGATGACACTCGTACCCAAGGACAACCTCATGGGTGACGAGTTCAAGTCGGCCGCACAGCGGACTCGCGAATCTCGACGCGAGGACTACGAGGAGGGAGCAGACGTGCTCGTAGAGCGCCTAAAGTCCGAGCTGGGTAACGCGATGATGCCGAACTCCACGCTCGAACCCACGCCCGAGGAAGACTTCACGGACTTCCCTGATGCCAAGGACGTGGATGTCAACGGGCTGAAGCCGCGAAAAGAAGACGCCTGATCGCACGTTCGCGCTTGTAGTAGATCCGACACACTGAAAGGACGATCAATGGACACCACCTGTTGGATTCTTGGGGCCAGCGACCCGGAAATGGAGCGCATCGAGGCGCTCCTTATGCAGACGAAATGCCACTTCGTCTACGCGACGGCGAATGGACGACGCGTGCATCCGGGAAACGCCTACAAGGCGAACCATTCGATAATACCGGAAGGTTCGACGGTGTACGCCGTCGAGTGCGGCTGGGAGGGTGAGACCGCCGACGTGTTCCACATCGACCACCACCGACCCGGTGATCCTGGGTTCGGTCGACCACCTGCGGAGTTCTTCGACGCGTCCTCCATTGGGCAGGTCTTCCGTGTGCTTGCAGCTGACGCGACACCGCCGCACGAGATGGTCCTGGTTGCCGCCGCTGACCACTGCCTCGGCGCTGCCTATCGAGGCGAGTGCCCCGGTGTGGACCCGGACGAGCTGATGGAGTGGCGCGCGGTTTCACGCGCCAAGTTCCAGGGCCGCGTCGTTGACGATATTTTGGCGGATGTTGCGTCAGCGCAGCAGGCGCTGCGTCAAGCGGACTTCCTACGGTTTGCGCCCGGTGTCTACGTCAGAGACATGCGGCGTGACAAGCCCGTGCCAGAACTGCCCGAAGCGGCAATGCGCATGGGCGCGTCCTACATCTCAGGCCCACTCGTGGGCTCCGATGGGCGGGCAAAGTTCACCGCATCAGGCTCACCCGCCACGGTGCGCGCGTTCATCGAGGTCTATGCGCCAAAGCAGGGCCTGGTCGACGTCTACGGTGACCCTGCGCGAGGCTTCGCGGGAGGGTACGTGCCGCCCACGTGGCACCCGCATCCGCGGATGAAGCGCGAGCCGGATTTCGACGATGAGGAACTCGCCAAACTCGGCACGGCGGCCCTGTTCATCGAATACCTTGAGGCGCATCCCGGCGCGAAGGAAGAGGCCCTCTCCTACGCCACCGGACGCTCGCTTGAGGACCGCCGTGCCGCCGCCAACCGCCTGCTTGAGGTCGCTCGGAGGCTCCAATGATTCCGCTCGGGCAGGTTTTTGACGATGCCGCGCTCGCCGAGCTGGGCGCCGCCGTCTTGTGTGCACGATACGTCGTCGCCCACTCAGGATGCACGAAGTGTGAGGCCGCTGAGGCCACCGCCGCCGCCACCAGATGCCCACTCGAGTACGGTCGTGTTGCCGTCGACAACGCGCTCAAGCTCGGGCTAATCAGGTGTCTCCCTGAATGACGGGCCGTCGCGCATCCGCACCCAAACGCTCGGCCGGGCCTTTCGTATCACGCGTGGCGTTGGGGCCGTTCCAGGGTCATGAAGGATGCAGCGGAACTGGATTTCTGGATGGACCGTGGACGCCTTCGCATCGGAACAAAGGTCAGGGACGTTGATCGGACGGCGTTGAAGGACATCATGATTGCACCGTCGAACGGGTCGAACGACCTAAAGAAGCTCGGGCTTGCCTGGGTGTTTGACACCCCGAAACCCGTGTCGCTGATCCAGACATTGCTGGCCAGCATGGCACCACCGGACGCAACGGTGCTGTACTTCTTCGCTGGCTCCGGCACCACCGGACACGCGGTGCTGGCTCAGAACGCGGTCGATGGGGGCTCTCGGCGCTACATCGTCGTTCAGATTCCTGAGACGTTGGACCATAGTGTAAAGAGTCATGCGCTCGCGGCTGAGTTCTGCGACAAGCTCAGGGTGCCAAGAAATCTGGTGGAGGTGACCAAGGAGCGGCTTCGACGTGCGGCAAAGGACGTCCAGAAGAACGCGTCCGTTGGCGCAGACCTTGGTTTTCGCGTATTTAGGATAGGCACTGGTGAGT
>Ga0210033_1002900_pt1 | contig 14274 bp, 7 predicted proteins | sample CryGeymeta201501_FD_185465 | JGI IMG/M metagenome (GOLD analysis project Ga0210033, IMG submission 185465) | Groundwater microbial communities from Crystal Geyser aquifers in Utah, USA - Crystal Geyser metaG 2015-01 (SPAdes) (version 2) | ecosystem: Environmental > Aquatic > Deep subsurface >... | reverse complement strand
CACGCCATCTGCGGCGAAGCCCAGCCTGTGACCCGTCTGGACAGCAGTGCAGGGACCCCGGTGAGCGCCAGCTCGCCGGGGGCCTTGCGTCGCTGTTCAGACGGGTCTCACGGCGGTCTGAGTCGTCCCCATGGGGCGCTGCCCCAATGGAGACTCCTCAAAGCCACATCTGACGCACCTGGAACTCGCCAACTCGGCCATTCCTTTCCGGATGGCTTCTCAGAACAGGACGGTGAGGAGGCGGTTCGTGTTCGCGTCATAGACGCGGATCACGTAGGTGCCGCCGTCCACGACAGGCAGGTAGGCGCCCTGACGGGTCTCGACGTAGGCGAGGCCGATCGGGGCGGGGCCGGTGGCGTCGATGGTGAGGGGGCGGTAGCGGCTGGTGACGGCGAAGTCGAGGGCGAAGCCGTGGGTGGGCTCGACCGAGCCGGGGGCGACGCGGAAGGCGACGAAGGGGTTGGCGTACAGGTCGCCGGTCTTGACGCGGTAGCCGAGGTCGTCGACGTCGTGGAGGGGCACGCAGGCCTGGCCGAGGCTGGTCTGGTTGACCAGCTTGCCGGTGCGGTCGCCCGAGACGATCCAGGTCTTCTCGGACCAGAGGTCCGCCGACAGGCCCTGGGCGAAGCACTCGCGGGTCGGGAGCGTGGTGGCCGCGGGGAGGGCGTCGGGGGCGCGGTCGAGGGCGGTGACCTCGGCGGCCGACAGCGGCGCGATGAAGAGGTAGGAGGCGCTGCGGTTCACGACGCGGAAGGTCAGGTCCACGTTGTCGAAGGCCGAGCAGTCTGGCTCCGCCTGACCGTCCACGATCCGCGGAGTGGCGGGTGTGGTCAGGGTCAGCAGATCGCCGAGCTCGACGCCGGTGCGGCAGAAGCTGGTGCCCTGGGAGAGCAGGACGCCGGGCTCGATCACCTCGAGGTCGGTGGGCTGGGCCAGGGCGCCCTCGTAGGTGAGGGTCCAGGCCTCGTCGCGGACGTAGAAGTCGTCCGGGAAACGCTCGGTCTCGACCGTCGGCGCCTGGTCGGCGCCGAGGGTCAGCAGGGAGCGCTCGCGGGTCGGCAGGCGGACCGTGGGCTGCGCCTCGCCCGTGGTCGGATCGGGCAGGTCGTAGGGGGCGAGCTGGGGGAAGACGCCGCTGGTGCAGGCCGGCAACGCGCCGGAGGGCTCGGCGACCTGCGCGGCCAGCCGCTCGGGGATCGTGCAGTGCGGCGTCGAGGCGAAGGCGTCCGCGGTGTCCAGGTCGCTCACCCGCATGATCGGGTCGAACAACTCCTGGGTGACCTCCTCGCCGTCGAACGCCTGCCACAGATCGCCGATCTCGACGTAGAAGATGTTGCCGCGCGTGGTGGCCACGTTCACGAAAAGTGTAGCGCGCTCAATACGATAGCGCTCGTCGGTGGAGGTCGCCGTCGTGGCCTTGATGCGGCGCGCGGCCAGCGAGATCGGCAGGCGGCCGACGGGGATGCCGATGCGGCTGTCATACGGCCGGTCCACCGCCACGTCCCACGTCCGGTGCTCCACCAGGTCGAGCACGACGAGCTGGGTGTTGGTGTGGTCGATGACGTAGGCGAACCGCCCGCCCGGATCCACCGCGATGGCGCCGTAGTCGAAGGTCGGGATGGAGGACTCGGTGCCGCCGCTGACGCCGTAGCAGTCGGGGTCGGCGTCGTCGATGAGGCCGTCGCCGTCGTTGTCGGCGCCGTCGGCGCAGGGGCCGGGGGCCTGGCGCTCGCTGGAGGTGCCGCGGCCCTGGCAGGCCGGGTCGTCGAGGTCGATGGCGCCGTCGCCGTCGTTGTCGATGCCGTCGGAGCACGCGGGGATGGAGCCGTCCTCGCTGCGGCCGAGGGGGCCGGCGCAGTCGGGGTCCTCGGCGTCCTTGAGGCCGTCGTTGTCGTTGTCGAGGTTGTCGGAGCAGGCCGGACGGGTGACCTCGTCGTCGTGGTTGGGGTCGACGCAGTCGGGATCGTCGGCGTCGGTGAGGCCGTCGTCGTTGTTGTCGATGCCGTCGGAGCAGGCGGGGCGGGCGGCCTCGCTGGTGTGGCCGGGCGTCCAGGCGCCGGTGGCCGGGAGCTGGCACTCGGGGTCGTCGGCGTCGACGAGGCCGTCGTCGTCGTTGTCGAGGCCGTCGGAGCAGGCGACAGACAGGACCGCGCCGGTCTCGCTGGCGTCGGAGGCGTCGAGGCAGCCGGGGTCCTGGGCGTCGATGAGGCCGTCGCCGTCGTTGTCGAGGCCGTCGGTGCAGGGGCCGGTGTGGCCGCGGCCGACGCCGTCGGGGCTCTCGGCGTCATCGGGCTCGAAGCACTCGGGGTCCTGGGCGTCGATGAGGCCGTCGCCGTCGTTGTCGATGCCGTCGGAGCAGCCCCAGGTCAGGCCGTAGCGCGCCGAGGCGCAGGGCGGCTCGGCGCCGTTGAGGCAGGTCGGGGGCGCGTCGCCCTCCTCAGCCTCCACGAGGACCTCGGTGAGGTAGGGGCGGTGGGCGAAGCCGACGAGGAGGCGGTGGCTGTCGGGGACCGCGGCCAGGTGGACCGGGAGGCTGTCGTCGTCGAAGGCGAAGACCTCGACCAGCTCGGTCTCCACCTCGATGTCGCAGTGGGTGACGATCTCGTCGGAGCCGGCGCAGGTCGCGGTGTAGCGGAGCTCGACGAGGCGGTCGCGATCGGTCAGCAGGAACCAGACGGCGTCGCGATCCGGCGCCGCCACCAGGCCCGTGGCCAGGTCGCCCACCGGGACGCGGGCGATCTCGCGCCAGGTCGCCCCGGAGACGATCGAGAGGTCGCGGCTGTCGGCGTTGAGCGTGAAGATCAGGTTGCCGTCGGCCGAGGCGGCCACCTCGCGCGGCTGCTCGCCCACGGGGATGTGGGTGATGCCGGGTGTGGTCGGGTCGATGTCGATCAGCTCGGGCGTGCGCAGGTTGAAGTCCACCACGCCGACGCTGTTGCCGAAGGCGTTGGTGACGTAGCCGTATTCCAGCAACGTCGTGGGCTCGTCACCGAACTCGCCCGCGTCGCAGCGCGAGGCCGCGACCCGGAGGCGCTCGGTGCCCGAGCCGACCAGGCAGGTGCTGGCGACGGTGATCTGCAGGGGGCCGTTGAGGCTGACCGGCGGAGGCGTCTCCGTCTCTCCACAGGCCAGGACGAGATGGGCGAGGGCGGCCGTCACGAGCAGGACGGCGACGACCCGGACACGGGGGTACGCGTGGCTGCTCATGTCACTTCACCCATGAGATGACGGTGTTGAAGGAAGGCGACTCGGGGTCGATGTCGATGACCGCGATGGCATCGGACGTGAACAGGCTGACGTACAGGCGATGGTGGCGCACAGCGTCCACCGCCATCGCGTACGGCTGGCCAGGGATGTCGATGGTGTCGACCACCTGGTGCGACTCGGGGTCGACGACCGTGATCAGCTTCTGGGCGTAGCTGGTGACGTAGACCAGCTCCTGGCCGCGCACCTGGATCACCTCGACCTCCGCCGGCGCGTTCGGCAGCGGCAGCATGTCGATGACCTGGTTGCGGCTCCCGCTCAGCGTGCCGAGCTCGGTCGGCCCCACGTCGACGAACAGGAGGCTGTTCGGGCCACGGTTGGCCACAAAGGCCGTCGTGCCCGCGGCGTTGAACGCGATCCCGCGCGAGTCGAGGCCGGAGAACGGGGTGGCGTTGTCGATGGAGATCTCGTCGAGCTGGAACACCGCCTCGATGGCGCCGTCCGGGTTGAACACCGGCCGGAACGCCACGACTGTATTCGTAAATCGGCTCGTGACGTAATACTGACCCGTGCGGGGAGACTGGGCGATCGCGTTGGCGCCGGCCACGAGCGGTGCAGACACCCGAGACCAGGAGCCGTCTGCGCCGTCCTTGATCGCAAAAGCCGTGATGTTGCCGCCGACCAGGTGCGCCACGCCGACGAAGTCGATCGCGACCGGACCCGCCGCCGGATCGTCCACCGTCGTCGAGGTGACCACGAGGCCGAACGGGTCGTCGTTGTTCGTCGGGAGCTGGCAGGCGCCGGTGAACGAGGAGCCCTTGCAGCGCAGCGTCCCGCCGTCGGGCTCGAGGTCGAGCGCCGTCACGGTCTTGTCGCCGCGCACGGCCACGTACGCCCGCGTGGGCGCGCCGCCGCCCGGCGCGTTCAGCGCGATGTCGCCGCCGAAGGTGCCGATCTGGACGCCCGCGCCAGGCACGATCTCCAGCGTGTCGGTGTCGACCACCAGCACCGTGCCGCCCCGGTCCTGCCGGAACTCGACGTCGAAGTTGCTGCTGACCACATACAAGTAGTGGCCGTCCGGGTGGAGCGCCATACCGACGGGGTAGACGAACCGATCCTGGGGAGGTTCTGGCCCCTGCACATCCACGCCACATGCCGACGTGGTGATGAGGGCGCTGGCCAACACGACCGACGCCAGGAGGCGGCGAGCGGGTGACCCATAGAATTGCAATGACACGCGTTGACTCCGCGAAGCTCGGCGGACGGATGGGCGCGCTGCCTGCGGGGTCAGCGCGGCCCGTTTGTGATGAGCCATCAGGGTCCGTCCGGATCTTGTGGCGCAGGCGAGCTCGAAGGGCGTCCAGAAGGACGGACCAGATCAGGCAAAAACGCCGTGTTCACCGGGGTTCCTGGCCGAGGAGACGCGTTCTTGAGGCGCCCCCTGTCCGAAGTGGACGAGACGCCGGTGGGCACGCAGTTCCGCCTGACGATGGGAGACTTCCTGGACAGCAGCTTAGGGCCCTTAGCCCTTGTTGACGTGGATGCGCGAGATGTCTGCGATGTTGGCGAACGTCTGGCGCAGGTCTCTCAGCAGGGCGAGTCGGTTCCTTCTCAGCGCCACATCCTCGTGCATGACCATGACCTCGGTGAAGAAGCCATCCAGAGGTTGTTGCAACCGTATCAGATGGGACAGCGCCTCGCGATAATTTCCGCCCGCGATCTGCTCGCGGATGCCCTCGCGGATCTCGGTGGCGAGCAGGCCCAGGCACTTCTCCTCGTCGGCCACGGCGGCCTCGAGCGAGAAGTGTCCGGCGAGCTCGGCCTCCTCCGCGTTCTTGTTCAGGATGTTGTTGATCCGCTTGAAGCCCTCGCCGATCGGCGACAGGTCGGCCTCGGCGGCGATGGCGGCCAGGGCGGCCACGCGCTGCCTGGCATCCAGCGGCCGGTCGTAGCCCGCGGCGAGCACCGCGTCGACGATGTCGGTGCGATAGAAATCGAGCAGGTCGGCGCGGAGGCGGCCGCCGATGAACTCGAGGATGGGCTCGGCGTGCTTCTCCACCACGATGGCCGGGTCGGCCGGCGTGGACTCGCCGCTGTGCTCCTTGACCTGCTCGGTGGAGCCGTGCAGCGTCCGCACGGCCAGCTTGCAGAGCGACCGCAGGTTGAGGTCGATGTCGGCGGCCTCGAGCGTCTTCAGGATGCCGAGGGCGGCCCGGCGCAGGCCGTACGGGTCCTTGTTGCCGGTCGGCACGAGGTCCACGGCGTAGCACGCGGTGATGAGGTCGAGCTTGTCGCCGAGGGCGACGCACAGACCGGCCGGGGTGCGGGCGGGCGGGTCGCCGGCGCCGCGCGGGGCGTAGTGCTCGCCGATCGCGTCGGCGACCTCGTCGCTCTCGCCGTCGGCGCGGGCGTAGTAGGCGCCGATGGTGCCCTGCAGATCGGGGAACTCGCCGACCATCTGGGTGACCAGATCGGTCTTGCAGAGCTTGGCGGCGCGGCGGGCGTCGCGGACGGCGTCGTCGTTATCGGGGTAGGCGAGGCGGGCGATGAAGCCGGCGAGCTCCTCGACGCGCCACGCCCGGCTGCGCAGGTCGCTGCCGACGCCGATCCCGTCCAGCTCCCCGAGGAAGGTGACCCGGGCCAGCTCGGCGACGCGTTCGGCGAGCGTGCGCTTGCGGTCCTCGTTGTAGAAGAAGCCGGCGTCGTGGAGGCGGGCGCGCAGGACGCGCGCGTTGCCGTGCACGACCGTGGCGGCGTCGCGGACGCGGGTGTTGTAGATCACCCCGAAGACAGGCAACAGGCGGCCCTGGTCGTCCTCGACGGCGAAGTAGCGCTGGTGCTTGGTCATTGAGCTGAGCAGCACCTCGCGGGGCAGCTCGAGGTTCGACACATCGAACCGGCCGAGGGCGGCATAGGGCTGCTCGACGAGGTTGGCGACCTCGCGCACGAGGGCCTCGTTGGGCACGACGCGGCCACCGGCCTCGACGGAGAGCGTGCCGAGGGCCTCGCGGATGGCCGTCCGGCGCTCCTCGGTGTCCACGATGACGTGGGCGGCGCGCATGGAGGCCAGGTAACCGTCGATGTCGGTGACCTCGACGGGGCCGGGCGCCATGATGCGGTGGCCGCGGCTGGTGCGGCCCGCCGGCAGGCCGGCGAACTCGAAGGGGATGGTGCGATCGCCGAACAGCGCGCAGATCCACCGCACCGGGCGCCCGAAGGTGAACGCGGTGCTGCCCCAGTGCATGGACTTGCGGAACGGCGTGGCGGTCAAGATGCCCGGCAGGACGTCGGCGAGCAGGTCGACGGTGTCACGGCCGCGGGTCAGGACGCGCGCGGCGATGTAGTCGCCCTTCTTCGTCTCGAGGGTGAACAGGTCCTCGACCTCGACGCCAGCGCCTCTGGCGAAGCCGATGGCCGCCTTCGTGGGGGCGCCGTTGGCGTCGTAGGCGGCGCGGACGGGCGGACCGGTCTTGACCTCCTCGAGGTCTTCCTGGCGCGCGACGACCTCGCGGGCCCAGATCACCAGGCGGCGCGGGGTGCCGCCGGTGCAGAGGGCGTCGTGGCCGATGCGAAACTCGGCGAACGTGTCGGCGATGGACTTCCGGATGTGCTCGAGGGCTGGCTCGATGAAGCTGGCCGGGAGCTCCTCGGTACCGATCTCCAGCAGGAGCTGGCGGGTCATGGGCGATACTCCTGTCGTCGCGCTGGGCTCAGGGGAGGTCTGCCAGCGAGGGTGGTGGGTGGCGCTCAGGCGTCGACGGGGGTCGAGGGAGCCTCGGCACCGACGTCCTCGATGGGAGCGTGCTTGAGCAGGGGGAAGCCGAGCTCCTCCCGCTTGCGCAGGTACGCGGTGGCGGCGGCGCGGGACAGGCGTCGGATGCGGCCGATGTACTTCTGCCGCTCGGTGACGCTGATGGCGCCGCGCGCGTCCAGCACGTTGAAGTAGTGGCAGGCCTGCAGGACGTGGTCGTAGCCCGGCAGCACCAGGCCCAGGTCGAGCAGACGGAGCGCCTCGGTCTCGCAGGCGTCGAGGGTCGTGCTCAGGAACTGCACGTCCGCCTCCTCGAAGCAGTAGTGCGAGTACTCGATCTCGCTCTGGGTGTGCACCTCACCGTAGGTCACGCCGTCGACCCACTGGAGGTCGTAGACGCTGTCGACGCCCTGCAGGTACGTGCAGATGCGCTCGAGGCCGTAGGTGATCTCCGCGCTGACCGGGCTCAGGTCGATGCCGCCGGCCTGCTGGAAGTAGGTGAACTGGGTGATCTCCTGGCCGTCGGCCCAGACCTCCCAGCCGAGGCCCCACGCGCCGAGCGTGGGCTGCTCCCAGTCGTCCTCGACGAACCGGATGTCATGCTCCATCGGGTCGATCCCGATGGTCCGCAGCGACTCGAGGTACAGCTCGAGCACGTTGGGCGGCGAGGGCTTGAGGATGACCTGGAACTGGTAGTAGGCGCCGAGGCGGTTGGGGTTCTCGGCGTACCGGCCATCGGTGGGGCGCCGGCAGGGCTCCACGTACGCGACGTTCCACGGCTCGGGGCCGAGGACGCGGAGGAACGTAGCCGGGTTGAGGGTGCCCGCGCCGGTCGGCTGGTCCACCGGCTGCTGGATGATGCAGCCCTGGTCGGCCCAGTAGCGCTGAAGAGTGAGGATGAGGTCCTGAAAGTTCACGCGGTCTCCGTCGTCGCCAGTCCGGGGGCCTTGTTCGGCAGGCCGTTCGCCAGGGGGGCCCGGGCGTCGGAAAAGGTCCGGTGTGTGTTAGCACCGGCGCAGAGAGGTGTCAAACGGCGTTTGGGCTCGCTCACTGCGGTCCCAGCGGGGGAGTGGGCGCGGCCAGTGGTCGTGGGCCGCCGGAGCGCAGGGCTTGTGGTGAGGCTGGCGCAACGCCAGCCTGGCTCGGCGAGCTGCTGCTCACGGCGCCTCGGTGGCAGGTTGAGGTGCAAGCTCGACAGTGAATCAGCGGCTTGGTGGCAGGTTGAGGCTTGAAGTCGACAGTGAATCAGCGGCTTGGTGGCAGGTTGAGGTGCAAGCTCGACAATGAATCAGTGGCTCGGTGGCAGGTTGAGGTGCAAGCTCGACAGTGAATCAGTGGCTCGGTGGCAGGTTGAGGCTTGAAGTCGACAGTGAATCAATGGCTCGGTGGCAGGTTGAGGTGCAAGCTCGACAGTGAATCAGTGACTCGGTGGCATGTTGAGGTGCAAACCCGACAGTGAATCAGTGGCTCGGTGGCATGTTGAGGTGCAAGCTCGACAGTGAATCAGCGGCTCGGTGACAGTTCGACCACCGAACTCGACAGTGAATCAGCGGCTCGGTGGCATGTTGAGAGCCGAACCCGCCACGGAAACGGCGTGAGCACGTTGCGCGGCTCGGGCGAGCGCAGCGAGCCCCCCCAGGCGGAGCCATGGCATCATGTGTCTACCGGCCCACCAGCTTCACCACCCGGCCGGGGCGATGCACGCCGCTCTCGCACAGCAGGCGCCCGAGCACCTGCTCGAAGTCGCTGCTCTGCTGCATCTGGCGGAGCTGCTCGGCCCGCAGCGGCAGGGCCACGCGGTCCTCCCAGTCCGGCGAGGTGATGAGGAAGATGGCGGTGCCCTCGAACTCGGGGCCGATGCGGAGGGAGGGGGAGGAGAGGATGCCGTCGGGGTCGGTCTTGCCGAGGCTCCGGGAGTCGCCGCCGGGCAGCCACATGGCCACCGTGCAGCCCTCGACGGGCTCGCCGTCCGACAGGCGGCTGACCCGGACGATGGTCATGTCCGGGGCCACGAACAAGGCCACGCCCAGGTCGGTGACCTGGAAGACACCCCGGACCGACGAGGGCCACGGCAGGTCGCGCGCCGACGGGTAGAGCGCGAGCGGCTCGACCTCGACGAGGACGGCCCCGTCGAGGCCGGCCAGGCTGAGGCCGGTCAGGACGGGCTGCTCGTCGGAGCCCTCGGCCAGCTCCAGCTCGGTCTCGAACTTGTAGAGGCCGAGGTGGGGCGACAGGGGGAGCTGGTAGGGGTCGAGCGGGTCGCCGCCGAGCTTGTGGACCCGGAGCATGACGTCGTCGCCGAGCACGGCAGCGCGCACCCGCACGCGCTTGACGGTGCGGGTCTTGAGGATGACCGTCCGGTCGCCGGCGGCCTCCATCAACCCGGCCTCATCGGCCAGCTCCACCAGGGGGCCGAGATCCTCGACCAGCGCGGCGTCGGGCTCGAGCAGGAGCGACCGGGCCACGTCGGCCATCGCCACGCGGGGGCCGTTCAGCTCGAGGCTCGGCAGGACCTCCCAGTGGACGCGGGACAGGGCGCGGGAGAGCGCGCCAGCGTCGGGCGTCCGGAGCTCGGGGGCCAGCAGGAGCGCGCGGGCGATGGGCGCGCCAAGCGAGCTGTTGACGAGGGCCTTCGGCAGCGAGAAGTCACCGTGGGCGTTGCGGATCAGGCACTGCACCGAGTGCCGGGCGTCCACCACCCGCTGCCCGGTCAGCATCTCCACCAGGGTCAGGGCGAGCTGGTAGACGTCCGAGGCGGGCGAGAAGGCCCGCGACTGGACGTACTCGGGCGGCATGTAGGCCGGGGCGCCGGGATAGGCGCCGCGCCGCTGCACGTAGGCCTCGTCGGCCAGGCAGTGGGCCAGGCCATAGTCGATCACCACGAGCTTCTCGTCCGGCTCGCCGGGGCGCACGAGGAAGAGGCTCTCGGGGGTCACGTCGCGGTGGACAAAGCCCTTCTGGTGGGCCATCTCCAGGGCCTTCATGCACGGCCCGAGCAGGAACATGGCCCGCTGGGGCGACATCCGGCCGTTGCGTTGGAGCTCGACCTCCAGGGTGTGCCCGGTGAGCAGCTCGGCCACGAGGTAGGGCTGACGGATCTCGGGGGAGAGGCCCATGTCGTAGATGCGCGACCAGTGGTCGTGCTCCACCTGTGCGGCGCACCGCACCTCGTGCCGAAACCGCTCCAGCCGGGCCTGCCGCGTGCGCTTGTCCTGCAGGGCGTCGAGCAGGCTGAAGATCTTGATCACGACCCGCCGCTCGAGGTTCAGGTCGCGCGCATCGAAGACCTCGACCTGCGGCCGCCGTCCGAGCTCCGCGCGCAGCTCGTAGCGCCCGTTGAGCACGACCCCCGGCCGCGCCTCGCTGTGATCAGCTCGCTTCTGCACCGCCGCCCTCGCTGTCGACCACGACCAGGAGGTCGTCGACGTCCACCTGCTGCCCCTGCTCCACGCGGAGCTCGGCCACGACGCCATCGTGCGGCGCGGTGACGGGCTGCTCCATCTTCATCGCCTCGAGGATCAGCAGGACCTGCCCCGCCTTGACCGCGTCCCCGACGGCCACGAGCAGCTGAAGGACCTGACCGGGCATCGGCGCCGTCAGACCGCCGGCGATGGCCTCGGCCTCCCGCTCGGGGAAGCGCGGCAGCTCGATCAGCTCGACCGCGCCGTCGAGGCCCTGCACGGCGCAGTGGCTGCCGGCGCGGACGATCCGGGCCGTCCGCCGCTGCCCCGCCTCGTCCTCCCACACCAGCTCCGGCGCCCTCCAGGCCACCACGGCGACCTCCCGCAGCCCCGGCTCACCGCCCGGACTCGCCGCGGCCCCGTAAGCCAGCGGGTCGAGGGTGATCGCCACCCGCCCCTGCCCGAGGTTCCGATAGCCCACGCTCACCGTCCGCTCACCGATCCGATACCGCACCGTCGGGTCCACGTACGGGTTGTTGCGAAAGCCCGGCTCGATCGTCGGCAGGTTCGTCCGCTGCTGCCGCCGCGCCTCATAGCCCGCCAGCGTCGCCGCGATGGCCGCCCGCTCCTCCAGCGCCCCGTCGTCCGCCCCACCGAGCAGGTCCGCCAGGTGCCGGTCGATGAAGTGCGTGTCGATCGCCCCGGCCAGGTACGCCGGATGCTCCAGCAGCCGCACCAGGAACGCCCGGTTGGTCTTGACGCCGTGCACCGAGAGGCGCCGCAGCGCCAGCGCCATCAGCCGCGTCGCCTCGGCGCGCGTGCGGCCGTGCGTGATCACCTTGGCCAGCATCGGGTCGTAATGGACCGAGACCTCCGAGCCGGTCTCGACGCCAGCGTCGAGCCGGACGCCCTCCATCGGCGGCAGGTAGAAGTCGGTCAGCGTCCCGGTCGAGGGCAGGAAGCCCCCCTCCACGTCCTCGGCGTACAGCCGACACTCGACGGCCGCCCCGCGCCGGGTCAGGTCGGCCTGGCTGTAGCCCAGCGGCTCGCCCTCGGCGATGCGCAGCTGCTCGGCCACGAGATCGAGGCCGCTGATCAGCTCCGTGACCGGGTGCTCGACCTGCAGCCGCGTGTTCACCTCCAGGAAGTAGAACCGCCCCTCCCCGTCCAGGATGAACTCCACCGTCCCCGCGCTCGCGTACCCGATCGCCTCGCCGACGGCCACGGCGGCCTCGCCCATCCTTTGACGCAGCGCGTCATCGAGCGCCACCGACGGCGTCTCCTCGATGATCTTCTGGTGCCGCCGCTGGATCGAGCACTCCCGCTCAAACACATGCACCACCTTGCCATGGTGGTCCCCGAGGATCTGGAACTCGACGTGCCGCGGCGACTCGACGTACCGCTCGATCATGAGCGCCCCGTCGCCAAAGGCGTTCAGCGCCTCCCGACGCGCCGCCTCCACGGCCGCCTCCAGCCCCTCATCCGCCCGCACGATCCGCATCCCCTTGCCGCCACCGCCGGCCGACGCCTTCAGCAGCACCGGGAAGCCCAGCGCCCGCGCCTCGGCCACCAGCCGCTCCGTGGAGGCGTCGTCGCCCGAGTAGCCCGGCACGATCGGCACGCCAGCCTCGACCACCCGCCGCCTGGCCTCGATCTTCGAGCCCATCGCCGCGATCGCCTCCGGCGACGGACCGATGAAGATCACCCCCGCCTCCGCGCACGCCGTCGCGAAGCCCGCGTTCTCGGCGAGGAAGCCATAACCAGGGTGGATGGCATCGGCGCCGGTGCGCAGCGCCGCCTCGATGAGCTTGTCCACCCGCAGGTACGACTCCCGGCTCGGCGCCGGGCCAAGCCGGACCGCCACGTCCGCAAGACGCGCGTAGGGCGCGTCTGCGTCAGCGTCGGAGAAGACCGCCACCGTCTCAATGCCCAGACGGCGGCAGGTCCGCATGATGCGCAAGGCGATCTCGCCTCGATTGGCCACGAGCACGCGCCGAATCATCGTCGCTCCTTTCGTCTCGATTGCACGCCCACGCGGCGTCTTCAGTGACGGAACACGCCCCACGACGTCGTCCCCTGGACCTCGCGGCTGTACGTCGCCGACAAACAGATCCCCACCACCGTCCGCGTCTGCCTCGGGTCGATGATCCCATCGTCCCACAGCCTCGCCGTAGCAAAGAAGGGCGACGACTCGTTGTCGATCTGCAGCTCGATCATCATCTTCATCTGCCCGAGCTGCTGCTCGTCGAGCTCCTCACCCTTCTTGCCGGCGGCGTCCCGCTTGATGATGTCGAGCACCCCCGCCAGCTGCTTGCCCCCCATGACCGCGATCCGATGGTTCGGCCACGTGAACAGGAACCGCGGCTCATACGCCCGCCCCGCCATCGCGTAGTTCCCCGCCCCGAAGCTGGCCCCGATCATGATCGTGATCGCCGGCACCGTGCTGTTGGACACCGCGTTGATCAGCTTGGCGCCCGCCTTGATGATGCCGTCCTGCTCGTACTTGCTCCCCACCATGAAGCCCGTCGTGTTCTGCAGGAACAGGAGCGGAATGTCCGACTGGTTGCACAGCTGGATGAACTGCGCCCCCTTCTCCGACGACTCCGAGAACAGGATCCCGTTGTTCGCCAGGATGCCCACCGGGTACCCATGCACGTGCGCCCACCCGCACACCAGCGTCTGCCCATACAGAGGTTTGAACTCCGAGAACCGCGACCCGTCCACCACCCGCGCGATCACCTCCCGCGCGTCGAACGGCACCCGCACGTCCCACGACGCCACCCCCAACAGCTCCTCCGCGTCGAACACCGGCGCCTCCACCGGCCGCGGCAGCGGCGCGGCCGCCTTGCGCCAGTCCAGGTGCGCCACGATCTCCCGCCCCAGCCGGATCGCGTCCAGCTCGTCCTCGGCGAAGTAGTCCGACACCCCCGAGATCCGGCTGTGCATCTCCGCGCCGCCCAGCGTCTCGTGGTCCGTGTCCTCGCCCGTCGCCATCTTCACCAGCGGCGGCCCGGCCAGGTAGACCATCGCCTGCTCCTTGACCATGACGACGTAGTCGCTCATGCCCGGGATGTAGGCCCCCCCCGCCGTCGAGCTCCCGAACACCAGACAGATCGTCGGCTGCCGTTCCCTCGACCGCCGCGTCAGGTCCCTGAAGCCCTCCCCGCCCTTGACGTAGATCTTGTGCTGGTTCGGCAGGTCCGCCCCCGCCGACTCGATCAGGCTGATCGACGGCAACCGGTTCTGCCGCGCCACCTCCGCCAGCCGCCCCGACTTCAGCATCCCGATCTCGTTGATCGACCCGCCTTTGACCGTCGCCTCGCTGGCGGTGATCATGCACTCGACCCCCGACACCACCCCGATCCCCCCCACGATCCCCCCGCCCGGATGGATGCCCCGCATCTCCACCCCGGCCAGCGGACACAGCTCCAGAAAGTAGCTGTCCCGATCCAGCAGCAGCTCGATCCGCTCCCGCGGCAACAGCTTCCCCCCATCCCGAAACCGCTGGATGTACTTCTCCCCCCCACCCTGGTTGGCCTTCGCCAGCGACTTGTTCAGCCGTGCCACCTCGGCCAGGTTCTTCTGCCGATTCTCACGGAACACGTCCGACCGGACGTCCACCCGCGAGCGGATCACCGGATAGCGTTCTTGCGCGTCGCTCATGCCGCCTCGTTGCGAAAGAGAGGGTGGCTCCGCCGCGGCCCGTGCCCACACGCACATGCTCGCCGTTGAGCGCCCTCGGGTAGGCGCTGAAGGCCGTTCACCCCACATCGGGTCACGGTGATACCGCAAGTGGTGGGCCGCACGCAATCAGCCCTCACCCCCCAGCCCCCTCTCCCGTATGACGGGAGAGGGGGAGGCCCTCACCCCCCAGCCCCCTCTCCCCTATGAGGGGAGAGGGGGAGGCCCTCACCCCCC
>Ga0210033_1002895_pt1 | contig 14281 bp, 10 predicted proteins | sample CryGeymeta201501_FD_185465 | JGI IMG/M metagenome (GOLD analysis project Ga0210033, IMG submission 185465) | Groundwater microbial communities from Crystal Geyser aquifers in Utah, USA - Crystal Geyser metaG 2015-01 (SPAdes) (version 2) | ecosystem: Environmental > Aquatic > Deep subsurface >... | reverse complement strand
GCGCAGGAGTTCGGTGACGGACACTGGTACCACTGGACCTTCGGCGACGGCACGGAGGTCGACACCGACGTGCCCGCTGTGCGCCACAGCTACGCCATCGACGACATCGACTGGCACTCGCCCGACAGCGCGTTTCAGACCAGCGTGGAGCCTCTCGGCGTGTGCCCGAGCACCGTGGCGCGTCACAGCGTGGTGCTGCGTCCACTGCACGCGTTCAACGAGGCGCGTGGGCTGATTCAACTGCCCGTCGAGTACGACATCACGGCGCACACCGGTGACTACGCTATCCACAACGTCGAAGAACAGGCCATCACCCTGAACCGAGAGGTGATGGACCTTCAGCCCTGCGATCGCAGCCAGTCCGCGAGCCACGAGCCACGCACTGACCCGGCCATCGTGATCGAGGCCGGCGCCACCTACGCCGGCCACCTGCCGTTGGACTGGTTCGGCGAGGATGTCTGCGGCGTGGAGTTGCACCTCGAAGGCAGGCTCAAGGGCAGCGACGCGCGCGTGGAGGTGCCCATCTACCTCGAGGTGCGCGACAACCCCAGCCGCGAGCATCCGGTGGAGGATCCCGCGGTGCAGCACATGCTGGATCAGGCACGCGCCGCGGGGCTCTTCCACGGCGACCGGATCAACGTCGGCGACCTGCAAGAGTACGCCCGCGAAGGCCGCATCGACTTCGCGCGGCCCACGCCTCTCCTGGAGTCGGACCTGCCGCCCCTCGGTGGGGTGGTGGCGATCGACCACCACTTCGTGTGTCACCCGAACAACGAGCACGAGACGCCTAGTCGCGAGGTGACGGATCTACTTGGACCCGACGTCGAGTGCCGGCCGAGCGGAAGCTACGTCGCCTCCGACGCCTACGTGGCCAACGGCCACAGCGGCAACATCGCGCTGAGCGCTGGCTGCGGCATGGTGGGGGCCCTCCTACGCGCCGTCACGCCACGCCAGCGCTTCAGCCACACGGGCATCTTCACCGACGACCTCGACACCTTGCGCAACTCCACGGCCTCCGAGGACTGGCTCAACGCGCATCAGGACAGCTACCTCGGGATTCACCCCGAGAACCTGCGCTACGCGCGACCAGGGATCCTGGACGAGTCCATCGGTGACGCCTACTACGGCATGACCTGAATGGACGACATGGATCCCGCGGGGCGCAGCTACGAGATACGCAGCTTCAACCCCGATCCTGCGCGCTGCGAAGGCGACGTGGGGCTGACGCGTCCGACCTTGATCTCGCCGCGGCTGCCCGCGGACGACGGCGACGCCGAGCGCATCCGAGTCGACCACGAGGCCGCTCTGGCGCGCCAGGTCGCCTTCGTCGTGGACGGAATGGAGGGCCACTACCGCTTCTTCGGCTACTCCGACGGCAGCGTCGGCCTCGACCTCAGCAAGCACTGGGGCGCCGGCCCACGCGGCGACGACGGGCGCAACCACGCCACCGTCTGCTCCTCCACCATCTGGACCGCTGCGAAGAGCCTGCGCGGTTGGCCCACGGCGCCTGCACGGTGGGAGAACCTCACGCTCGAAGGCGAGCTCGAGGCCGAGGACCTGGCCTACGCAGACGCGCCGGTCGACTTGGGCACCGAGCGTGCGATCGACGGCCTCTACCACTACGGGGCCGAAGAGCGTCGAGCGGCAGCGGAGCTGCTCTACGCGAACATCTACGACGGAGTCGGCGGGAACTTCGTGCACTGGGCCTCGGACGCCCAGGACAACTACGCCAACCAGATCGTGAACTGCTTCGCCAGCGACCACTGCAACCAGGAAGACCGGAACAACGACCACTGGCGACACACCGAGGATGCCAACGCCGTGAGCCCCGACGACCTGCTGCTCTGGGACGCTCCCTGGGGACACAACGAGCCCCTCGCCCTGAGGCCGGCTCAGTACAGGCAGGCCTACACCTGGCAGCGCAAGGAAGGAGAAGGCGACCTGCTCGTCAAGGTGGTCGATCCGGACGCGAACCCCGTCGTCGGTGCCGATGTCTACGTCGCCGGTCGCTACGGTCGCACGGACGAGCTCGGCAAGGTGCGCTTCCTCGGCGTGCCCGCCGGCAGCGAAGAGGTCAGCGCCATGACCTGGACGGGCGAGGCCCCGAGCGTGCACTTGCTCACGGGCTCCACGACGGTCAGCGTGGCGCCCTCTGGGCTCACCTCCGCCACGATCGTGCTCGGAGAGCGCCAACCCGGACCGAATGAGATCAACGAGCCACAGGAGATGATCGTGAACTACGCCATCTCCGCCACGGATGACGAGTGGATCGCCGGCAACGAGCACGGCGAGACCTCGGACACCTTCGTCGTGCGCCTCGCTCACGGCGCCGATAGCCTCCGTCACGTCATCCACGAGCTCGAGCCCTTCTGCGTCGGTGACGAGGTCGTCGTGAAGGTGGACTTCGTCTTCGACCTGTTGACCGACAACCAAGTGGAGACGATCGCCCGCGTGAAGCTCTACGAGGGCACGAGCTGCGACACCAACGACCTCGAGGACCACGAGGAGCAAGAGCAGACCCTCGGCCTCGACGAGAGCGGCCACCTGGTCTTCGACCTCGAGAACAGCGGCTTCGGAGGCGGCGACACCGCCCACGTCGACATCGCGTTACTGAACCAACTGACGCCATGATGCACGCGCTCCAAGCCGCCACCCGTCTCGCCATCCTGGCTTCGTGCACTCTCGTGCTCGGCGCGGTGGCGGCTTGTGAGCCACCCGCCTCGCCCGAGGCCCCGCCGCCGCCGGATTGGGCGCGCATCTGCGGGCGACACTGCGCCGGCGCGCCCGTGCAGGTCTCCATTGGCGGCGTCCACACCTGCGTGCGCTACGCGGGCGGCGCCGTCGTCTGCTGGGGCCTTGTCCGCGGCGTGGCTGAGGACACACTGACCGATCCGACCTACGGCTTCGCCTACGAGTCGGTGGAGGCTGACAGCCCGAAGCGTGCGCCCCGCCTCGCCACCGGTATCCTCGACGCCACCGACCTGGCCACGGGGCTAGATTATACCTGCGTGGTGCGCGGAGGCCGCGGGGTGTGGTGCTGGGGCAGCGACCACACGGGGCAGACGGGACTTGGCCATCACGCACCCTACACCCTGACGTCGGAGCGTCCTGCTCCCGGCCACATGCTGCCCGAGGAGGTCAGCTTCGACCGAGACCACACGCGTATTTGGATCCACGACGAGCGTGTGTGCACCGACAAACCCCGGACCACCATCTTCGAGGGCCAGCTCCACGACGTGGACGACTGCGCGCCGGGCCACTGCCTAATCGACGACGGCGAGGTCTACTGCTGGGATGGAAACGACGGGATCGCGCGAGACTACTCCGATCCAGCCTACCACTGCAACGGAGAGCACGAGTCCGGCGACCCGGCCACGGGGATCGACGACGCCGTGCAGGTGTCGGCGGTGGCCGGGCTCGCGTGCGCCCTGCGGGCAAGTGGAGAGGTCTGGTGCTGGGGCGGCAACTACCTGACCATGGTCGGTCAACCGCCGGCAGCCGGGCCCTTCGCCGGCTGCGACCTGTGGGCAGACACCATCGTACCCACACCGGCCAAGGTGGAGGGACTGAGCGACATCGTCCAGATTGGCGTCGCCTACCATCGCGCGATGGTCTGCGCGCTGCGCGACGACGGGCAGCTCTTGTGCTGGGGCACGGACGACGTGCTCGGCATGCGCACCGCCGAGCCGCGACCCTGGCTGCCGCGACCCTACCCCGGCGCCTCCGATGTCGTCGCCTTCGATCTCCGCAACGGCCTGTGCGTGATCCGCCAGAGCGGCGAGGTCGCCTGCGACCGCGACTTCCCTCCCTTCACCGACGAGCCCGCCGGCTGGCGCTACGGCGACCTGGTACGGATCCGCGACCTGCCCGACCTGCCCGCCGAGTTCGCCTACGAGCCGGACGAGGTTCCGCCACCCGATGGCGGCCTCGACGCCGATGGAGGCATGTGATGACGAGGTCGAAGCTCACGCCATCGGTCACCCTCCCGCTGCCACTCGCGCTCCTGGCGCTCGCCCTCGGCGCCTGCGGCACGGCACCACCGCCCGAGCCCGCGCCCGACTGGGCTGGCATCTGCGGCCGACACTGCGCGGGCGAGCCGGCCCAGGTCCGCGTGGGCGCCCACCAGGTCTGCCTGCGCTATGCGGGCGGCGCCGTGCTCTGCTGGGGCGAGGTCCGCGGGCGTACCGACGACGTGGACCCGCATCTCGTCACCACCGAGGTGGATGGGCACGTCCTCGAACACGACGACGCGGCGCGCGCCACCGCGCTGGTGGACGGGCTGCTCGACGCCAACGACCTCACCTGCGGCGACAGCTTCTGCTGTGCCATTCGCGGCGACCACAGCCTCGCCTGCTGGGGCATGCTCGACCGCTGGGACGCGCCCGGACGCGGCGCCGCCTCGGGCGACCCGCGCCTGCCGGCGGCCGTGCCCGGCGTCGACGACGCGACAGCCTTCATCGGCCGCGGCCACGCGCAGCTCGCCCTCAGCGCGCTCGACCAAGACATGCTCGCCCTCGGAGCCCGCGTCAGCCGGAGCCCGCCTAGCGACTGGCCGTACGCACCCGTGACCTCCGTCGCCTACTCCGACGACGGACCGACCATGGTCGCAGACGGGAAGGTCTACGCCCTGTGCTTCTCGGGCGCACCGGGACGCTGCGGGCTCGAGTTCGAGCAGGACGAGGTCTTCCCCGAGTTCATGCTGCCCATTTCCGGGCTCGACGACGTGGTCTCCGTGGCGTCGCGTGACGACACGCGCTGCGCCCTGCGCGCCTCCGGCGAGGTCTGGTGCTGGGGCGCCGCGCGCGTGATCTGGGAGCAGACCGAACATGGGGACCACGAGTCGCCACGGGCCTCACGACCGACGCGTGTCGACGCCCTCTCCGACATCACGGTCCTGAAGGCCAGCGACCACGGCTTCTGCGCGCTGCGCGCCGACCACCAGCTCCTGTGCTGGGGCGTCGACACCAGCCGCATCCTGCGCACCGGCCACGACGACGGCGAACGCTGGCAGCCCTACCTTCTGCCCGACGCCGCCGACGTCGTCGACTTCGACCTGAACGACGCCGCCCTCTGCGTCATCCGCGAAGGCGCCGACGTCGCCTGCAGCGATCTGTTGCCGCCCGACGTCCCACGCCACGGCCGCCACCGCGGGCAACTCGTCCGCGTCCCGGGCCTCCCCGAACTGCCCGCCGACTTCGCGGACGAGCCAACCGGTGATGTCAGTGCCGTCGATGCGGGTGCGATATGACCCACACCCGCCACGACACTCCGTCCTCTCGCGTCACCTGCGCGGCCCTCGGGCTGCTCGTGGCGGGCCTGCTCGAAGAGCCCTTCGATTTCGACGCCGCTGGACCATCCGGGGAACCGAGCCTCGTCATCAGCCGCCGATGAAGGAAGGCGCATTGGTGAGGATCAACAACGGCATGAACACCGGGTCTGCATCTGATATCGTGCGCGCATGCCTGGGGAAGCCACGTTGAACGCGTTGAGCGCCGCCAGCCTGTTCGCGGTCGCGGTCTTCGCCCTCGCGGGCTCGCGGCGCTCGGCCTTCGCCACCACCCTCGCGCTGCTCACCGCGGACCTCGCTGGCTTCAGCCTGGCGCAGAGCATGGAGCTGCCTGGGCACGTCGACTCGTGGCGCCTCCTGGACATCAGCCTCTCGCCCTTCGCGCCGCTGCTGGGGCTCTTGCTCGTGCTGCGTTTCACGGGCGACCTAGCACGCCATCGCCGCGTCGTGTGGCTGGCGAGCGCCTACTTCGGTCTCCTGGCCGCGATGGGCGCGGCGGGCTTCGTCTCGGCTGACGCGCGCCGCGGGTTGGCGAGCGCGGCTTGGCCCAGCGTCTACCTGCTCGGGCTCGTGCCCTGTCTCGGCTTCGCCTGCCTGCACCTCATGGGCTACGCGCGACGAGTCAGCGCGCGGCAGGAGCGGCGGCGGGCCTGGGGCATGCTGCTGGGCTTGGTCGCCGCGATCCCGCTCGGGCTGACCGACCTCTTGGCCGACCTCGACCTCCCCGTGCCGAGGCTCAGCGCGCTGGCCGGACCCATCGTCGCGCTCGTCCTGGCGGCCCTGGCGCTGGGCGCCGAGCTCTTCGAGCAGCAGCGGCGGCGTGTGGCGCTCGTGTTGGCGCTCGGGGGAGCGGCCCTGGTGCTCGTCGCGCACGCCCTCTTGCGCGTGTTCCTGCCCCCGGCGCTGACCCTGCCCTCGCTCGTGGTGCTGGTCGGGAGCCTCTACGCGCTGCTCTTCGCGGGCACGTACGCTTTTGCGGGCCTGCTCGGGCGCGCGCGCCGGGAGCGCCTCGCCTATGCCGGTCGCATGGCCCGGCAGCTCGCGCACGACCTGAACACACCGCTCGCGGCGCTGCGCGGTGCCGTCGACTACTTGGCGGAGGAGCGGCGGCGGGAGGGCGCACCGAGGCACGCCACGGAGGCCCAGATGTTCGAGCTGCTCGACAGCCAACTCGACCGGATGGCGGGCGTCGCGGCCCGCTACCAGCGGCTCTTGCGCCAGGAGTGCGAGCCCACGCCCTGTGATCTTCGCGAGCTGTCGGAGCGCGCGCTCGTCACGCTGCGTGCGGCCTGCCCCGAGCGTCGCTTCGAGCTCGACGCCCCGACGTTGGTGCCGGCGGAGCTGGATGCGGCGCTCATGCTCGCGGCGATGGAGAACGTTCTCAAGAACGCAGCCGAGGCATGCGCACCGGGCGACATCGTCACGCTGCGAGCACGGGCGATGGGTCGGCGTGTCTGCCTCGAGGTCGAAGACCACGGTGTCGGTATGAATCCACGGGCGCTGGCGTCGGCGTTGGAAGGCGGGCAGAGCGAGAAGGCCGAAGGTCAAGGGCTCGGCCTGCCCTTCGCGCGCCGTGTCTGCGCGCTGCACGGAGGCGAACTGCGCATCACGAGCACGCCCGACGTAGGCACGGCGGTGACGCTGCTCTTACCGGCGAGGGCGGCGTGAGGGCGCGACGGCTGCTGCTCGTCGACGACGACCCCGCCATCCTGCAGGGCCTAGGCGCCGTGCTCGAGCAGGCGGGCTTCTCGGTCGAAGAGGCGACGCGAGGCCAGCAGGCCCTCGAGTCGCTGGCGAGCCATGCCGCAGACCTCGTGCTCAGCGACGTGCGCATGCCGGGCCTCGGTGGCCTCGAGCTGCTCGACGCCGTGCGCGTGCGCCACCCGGGCCTGCCCGTGATCCTGCTGACCGCCTTCGGTGACGTGGAGCTCGCCATGCGGGCCGTGCGTCGTGGCGCGCGCGATTTTCTGACCAAGCCGGTGAAGCGTGAGGCCGTGCTCGCGGCCATCGCCCGTGCCCTACGGACCGCCGAGAGCGTCGACGCGAGCCTGGTGCAGGAGAGCGGGGCCATGCGCGGGCTGGTGGCTACGCTCGAGCGCATCGCCGGCAACGGAGGCAGCGTGCTCTTCGAAGGGGAGACGGGTGCAGGCAAGACCCGCGCGGCTCGACACCTGCACCTCTTGGACCGACCGAACACCCCTCTGGTGGAGCTGAGCTGCGGCGCCATCCCGGACGCCCTCTTCGAGGCCGAGCTCTTCGGCGTCGCGGAGCACGCCTTCACCGACGCGGGCCGCGGACGGCCTGGCGCGCTGGCGCGGGTGGGCCTGGGCACGCTCCTGCTCGACGACGTGGACGCCCTGTCTGCGCGAGGACAGGCGGCGCTGCTCAGGGCGCTGAGCGCGGGTCGCTTCCGTCGCGTCGGTGGCACGTTGGAGGAGCGCTTCTCGGGCCGGGTGCTCGCCACGCGAGCGCGAGGCCGGGATGACGATGCGCCCGAGGGGAACCTTCGCAAGGATCTCTACTATCGGCTCTCGACCTTCAGGCTGCGGCTGCCTTCGCTGCGCGAGCGCCCAGAGGACCTGCCCGCGCTGCTCACGCACTTCCTGAACCAACGGGCACGCGCGGACGGCGAGCCCACGCCCCGGCTCACGCCCGAAGCGTGCCTCGAGTTCAGCGCCCACACCTGGCCCGGCAACGTGCGTGAGCTGAGCGCCGTGGCCACGCGCCTGTGGCTCGGGAAGCCACGCTTCATTCGTTCGGAAGACGCATGCCTCGCGTTGGCAGATGCGGGCGCGGCGCCCGAGGAGATCCCCCCGGAGGTGCGGGTGCGTGGTGCCCTGAAGACGGCGCAGGGCAACAAGAGCGAGGCCGCGCGCCTGCTCGGCATCAGCCGCGGCACCCTCTACAATCGCCTGCGCGAGCTGAAGCTCGGGTGCTAAGCGTCCGCCGGGAAATAAACTGGCCTTCCTGCGCCGATCCATCCCCGCTCTTCGTTGCTCGTCGCTCACATACCCCCGGTATGCTCGCTCCTCGCGCCTTCTCCGCGGGGCGCCTCGACGCAGGAAGGCGATCAGTTTATTTCCCTTCGGACGCTAACTGCGGGGCGTCGTCTCTCTTCGTCACGCGCCGGACAACGCCGACGCGCGCTGCCATTCCGGCGTCTTCGCCTTCCGGCCCGACCGCCACAGAGTAAGTCAAGACGCTTGGGGATGGCGACGTCGCTGCCGCAGGCGTACCGGAGGCCTGCGACGATCACACCCTCCGTGTCACCAAGCTGCGCTGCGCCTCGCCGACGTACCCGGGTTCGGCATGAAGACCACCCGCTGGTTGGTGTCCGCAAGCTGACGGTCTTGGGCTTGCCGGCAGCGCGCGCAGGCCATCTGAGCTACAACGCCGGCAGCCGCACTACCCGCCAGGAGGAGGCCAGATGCAGAGCCCCAAGGATTTCTTCGCCCCGCTCGCCCTCGGCGCGCCGACGCCGCTACGTGAGATCCCCTTCCGCCCCTCGCGCATGATCCACTTCTTCGATCCGTCGAACGCAAAGATGGTGGACAAGGTGCCCGGCATGATCCCGCAGGTGGACGTGCTGCTCGGCAACCTCGAGGACGCGATCAAGGCCGAGAACAAGCAGGCCGCGCGCGAGGGTTTCATCCAGGCGGCGCGCGACAACGACTTCGGCGACACGCAGCTCTGGACGCGCGTCAACTCGCTCGAGAGCCCGTGGTTCCTGGACGATCTCACGCGCATCGTGCTCGAGGTCGGCCACAAGGTCGACGTCATCATGCTGCCCAAGGTCGAAGGCGCCTGGGACATCCACTACGTCGATCGCTTGCTGGCCCAGCTCGAGGCCAAGGCCAAGCTCACGCGCCCGATCCTCGTGCACGCGCTGCTCGAGACGGCCCTCGGCGTGGTCAACGTGGAGGAGATCGCGGGCGCCAGCCCACGCATGCAGGGGCTCAGCCTGGGGCCCGCCGATCTGGCGGCTTCGCGGCGCATGAAGACGACGCGCGTGGGTGGCGGCCATCCAGGCTATCTGGTGCGCGCCGATCCCGACGCCGATCATCCCGAAGCGCCACGCACGACGGCGCAACAGGACCTCTGGCACTACACGATCGCGCGCATGGTCGACGCCTGCGCGGCGCACGGCATCCTGCCCTACTACGGTCCCTTCGGAGACATCGGCGACACCCTCGCCTGCGAGGACCAGTTCCGAAACGCCTTCCTGCTCGGCTGCGTCGGCGCCTGGTCGCTGCACCCGGTCCAGATCGAGATCGCCAAGCGCGTCTTCAGCCCTTCGGTCGAGGACATGCGCTGGGCGCTGAAGGTGATCGAGGCCATGGGCGACGGCACGGGCGCGCTGATGATCGACGGCAAGATGCAGGACGACGCCACCGTGAAGCAGTGCCGCGTGATGGCCGATCTGGGGCGCGCCCTGGCCAAGACGGATTCTGAGCTGGCCGCCGCCTACGGCCTCGACGTGAAGTCGTGAGCACCCGCCCCCGACGCAGCATGCTCTACATGCCGGGCAGCAACGCCCGCGCGCTGGCCAAGGCCCGGGAGTTGCCCGCGGACGCGCTGATCTTCGACCTCGAGGACGCGGTCGCGCCGAGCGAGAAGGAGCGTGCACGCGCCCAGGTCAGCGAGGCGTTGGCCACGGGCGGCTATGGCTCGCGCGAGATCCTCGTGCGCGTCAACGCTCTCGACACCGCGTGGGCGAACGACGATCTGGAGGCCGCCGCGCACAGCGGCGCGGACGGCGTGCTCTTGCCCAAGGTCGAGTCCATCGAAGCCGTCGAGAGCGCCGCCTGGAAGCTGGAGCAAGCCGGTGCGCCGCGCAGCCAACGCCTGTGGTGCATGATCGAGACACCCCGTGGGGTGCTTCACGCCGAAGCCATCGCGAACGCCCACCCCAGGCTGGCGGGCTTGGTGATGGGCACGAGTGATCTGGCCAAGGATCTGCGCTGCGCGCACACGCCGTCGCGCGAACCGATGCTGACCGCGCTCAGCCTCGCGCTCCTGGCCGCGCGCGCCGAAGGCCTCGCCATCCTCGACGGAGTGCACCTCGACCTGAACGACGAAGCGGGTCTGGTCGCCTCCTGCAGGCAAGGCCGCGAGTTCGGATTCGACGGCAAGACGCTGATCCATCCCAAGCAGATCGCCGCCGCCAACGCCGCCTTCGCGCCCAGCGAGGCCGAGGTCGAGCACGCGCGCCGCATCGTCGCCGCCCACGCCGCCGCGGAGGCCGAAGGCCAAGGCGTCGTGCTCGTCGACGGACGCCTGGTGGAGAACCTGCACGTCCAGATGGCGCAGGAGACCTTGGCCATGGCCGAAGCCCTGGCGAGCCTCGGCCAAAGTTAGCGTCCGCCGGGAAATAAACTGGCCTTCCTGCGCCGATCCATCCCCGCTCTTCGTTGCTCGTCGCTCACATACCCCCGGTATGCTCGCTCCTCGCGCCTTGCGAGCCGGGCGCCTCGACGCAGGAAGGCGATCAGTTTATTCCCCGCCGGACGCTTAGGAGGCGCTCAGTAGGCTGCGGACTCGGCGTCGAGGCGCTCGAGGATGCGCTCGAGGGCGTCGGCTCCCTCGGAGAAGCCGAAGCTGTCCCGCACGTAGGAGTCACCGTTGGTCATCAACAGGATGCCCTTGTCCTCCGCGGGCGAGAGCAACATCTGCGCGCTGCCGCCGATGGTCTCTCCCGAGTGACCGACGTAGCGATGGCCGGCGACCCCACGGTAGCGGAAGCCGAGCGCCTGCGCGCTGCTGAGGGTCGGCACCTGCAGCCCAAAGGACGACTCCACCGTGGCCGTGTCGAGCACCCGGGTGCCGTCGTAGCTCCCGAGGCCGAGCAGCATCAGCGCGAAGCGAGACAGATCCGACACGCTCGTGCGTAGGCCGGTGGCGGGCCAGTGGCCGTAGCCGGGCTGCATCAAGGCATCGAAGCGACGATGGCCGCGATTGTAGGTGTAGGGGACGGCCAGCAACGTGGGGTCGACGTCGGCCAGGAAGAAGCCCGAGTCGAGCATGCCGACGGGCATCAAGACCTGCTCCTGCGCGGCGGTTCGGAGCGGCACGCCCCCGGCCTGCGCCACCAAGGCGCCGGCCACGACCCAGGCCGCGTTGCAGTAGTCCCAGGCCGTGCCCGGCTCGGTCTGGAAGTTGTCGACGGCCCAGTACGCACCGCCCGGGGTGACGTAACCGCGAGCGAAGTCCGCGATCGGGAGGAAGTTGTCGTGCCCCTCGACGGTGACGCCCCCGAGCACGAGCCAGTCGTCGTTCAGACCCGAGGTGTGGGTCACGAGCATGCGCGCCGTGAGGGGCTCGCTCGGATAGCTCGGATTTCGCACCGCGAAGGGCAGCACGTCGTCCAGGGGCGCGTCCAGATCGACCTGTCCCGACTCGACCAGGCGCAGGAGTGTGACCAGGGTCACCATCTTCGAGATGGAGCCCACGCCGAAGAGGGTGCGATCGGTCACGGGCAGGGCGCGGTCCACGTCGGCGAACCCGTAGGTTCCCTGCCAGGCGACCTCGCCGTGGGCCAGGATCGCCACACCCAGACCGGGCACGCCGCCCAGCGCCATCTCGTAGCGGATGAAGTCGTCGAGCCCTGCGGGGGGAGGCCCCGCGTCTTCGGGCGGGCGCCCGGCGTCTGGCAGCGATGCATCGAGCGCAGCCGTCGCGTCCGGACCGCCGTCCAGGGACATGCCCGAATCGGGGAGGACCGCAGCGTCCGAGGCGAGAGGCGCCGGTTCCAGGTTGCACGCGGTCAACCCGACCCAGAAAAAGAGCAGGAGGGGCGTCAGAATTGATCCAGGCCGGAAGATCGGGGAAAACGCCATGGGATCAGCATAGCCGACCTGCCCAAAACTTGGGACGTCTCAGCTCCGATGACACAATTCTGTTCTGAGCGCGTGCCTCGCCCCCAAAAAGGCGCTAAACGAGCCAGCCGTCCGGCTCTACGGGGGAGCCTGGACACGCACCTGAGGTGATGATGGGAATGGACGTCGCGGCACAGCGTATCGAAACCGCTCACACAGCCGGGCCCGACCGCAAAGAGGTCCGCCTCTTGCTCGAGGCTGGGGCTAGGCGCGGTTACGTGACCTATGACGAGGTGAACGATGTGCTCCCGCCGGAGCGCCTCTCGTCCAGCGAGATCGACATCCTCCTCGGGCTGCTCGAGTCCCGCCGCGTCATGGTGGTGGCGACTCCGTCGGAGGCCCCGCACCGGAATGGCGCCGCGGCTGTCCGTGAGCCTCTGAGACTCTTCCCCGAAGAGATCTCGGCGCGCTCCAACGACCCGACGCGCATGTATCTGCGCAAGATGGGCGGGATCTCCCTGCTCACCCGCGAGGGTGAAGTCGAGATGGCCCGACGCATCGAGCGCCACCGCGACGCCATGCATCGCATCCTGCTGCGGTCGCCCTTGGCTCTCGACGAGCTCGAGCGCGTGGCGGGCAGCATCGCGCCGCGCGAGGATCGCCCCGATCACCTCGGCCTGTTCAAGCAGATCAAGCGCAACTTCAAGCGCGTGGAGAAGCTGCTCGGCGATCTGCGCGGGGGACGTCGCCTGGCCAAGACGACGCGCTCCAAATACGAGCACGAGCTCGAGGAGCTGGAGCTGCAGCAGAGCGACCTCTTGCGGGACATGAAGCTCGGCAAGCCGCACATCGATCGTCTGGTCAAGTGCGTGAAGGAGGTCGGTCGTGGCGCCAGCAAGGCGCGCCGGAACCTCAACGTGGCCTCGGCCCAGACCGGAGGCATGGACCTCGCCGCCGTGCGCCGCACGCTGAAGGACCTGCCCGAAGACGGCGGCCTGAAGCGCCGCCTGCGGCGCAAGAAGGTCAGCGAAGCACGCCTCCAGCACGCCGAGCGCGTGATGACCCGCTGCACACGCGATCTGGCCGCGGTGGAGCTCTCGGTGGGCGTGTCGGCGGACCTCCTGCTGGAGCTCTACGACGGACTGCGCGCCTGCGAGCGCACCCTCGATCGGGCCAAGGCCGAGCTGGTGGAAGCCAACCTCCGCCTCGTGGTCTCGATCGCCAAGAAGTACATGAACCGCGGTCTGCAGTTCCTCGACCTGATCCAGGAGGGAAACCTCGGGCTGATGAAGGCCGTGGAGAAGTTCGAGTACCAGCGCGGATACAAGTTCTCGACCTACGCCACCTGGTGGATTCGTCAGGGCATCACGCGCGCCATCGCCGACCAGGCGCGGACCATCCGCATCCCGGTGCACATGATCGAGGCGATCAACCGCATCGTGCGCACGACGCGCCAGCTGGTTCAGGATCTGGGTCGTGAGCCCAGGCCGGAAGAGATCGCCGAGCGCGTGGAGATGCCCATCGAGAAGGTGCGGCACATCCTCAAGCTGGGCATGGACACGCTCTCCCTCGAGACGCCCGTGGGCGACGACGAGAGCAGCTCCCTCGGTGACTTCATCGAGGACAAGACCATCTCCCAGGTCGACGAAGCGGCGATGAAGAACGACCTCGCGGGTCGCACGGCGGGCGTGCTCGAGACGCTGAGCCCGCGCGAGGAGAAGGTCCTTCGCCTGCGCTTCGGCATCGGCGGCAAGACCGACCACACGCTCGAGCAGGTGGGCCAGGACTTCGGCGTCACGCGCGAGCGGATCCGCCAGATCGAGGCCAAGGCCCTGGGCAAGCTGCGTCATCCGCGACGCTCGCGTTTCCTCCAGGGCTTCCTGGAGCCGTGACAGCTTCCTGGAGCCGTGACAGAGCGCCTGTCGGGCGCATGAAGAAGACGGGTTGGGACTCCAGGGTCCTGACCCGTTGTTCTTTGGCGGCTAGGACGACGCGGCCAGCAGGCGCGCCGGAGACAGCGCCCGCGACAGCCCGTGCGCTGCGCCGTCGAGCTCCGCCGCGAGCACCTCACCGACGGCGGCGCCGACGTTCATGCCGCGGCCACCGAGGCCGACGAGCCAATGGAGCCCGTCGAGGCGGGGATCTGCGCCTACCACGAGCTCGCGATCGGGCGCGAAGG
>Ga0210033_1002894_pt1 | contig 14281 bp, 13 predicted proteins | sample CryGeymeta201501_FD_185465 | JGI IMG/M metagenome (GOLD analysis project Ga0210033, IMG submission 185465) | Groundwater microbial communities from Crystal Geyser aquifers in Utah, USA - Crystal Geyser metaG 2015-01 (SPAdes) (version 2) | ecosystem: Environmental > Aquatic > Deep subsurface >... | reverse complement strand
AAGCGGTGCTGCCGACCGCGTCATTGCGAGGAGCGCAGCAACGCGGCAATCCAGCCCATCCAACAACCGGCGCAGCCCACCCCCGTTATGGCTCAACGCCCCCACTCTGCTCAATAATTTCGGGCCTTACCCCTGTTTGCCGCCTTTAACTTGAACCTTGCCCATTTCACCTTGAACCTGTTTCTAACACCCCGCGCCAGATCACCCATAAATCCAGCATCAACAAGCCAAACGAAGAACGCTTCAAATACTAAGGAATCTCTGATTAAGTCCAAAAAGGGGACGCTACCCTTTTCCCCATAAAGGGTAGCGTCCCCTTTTTTATATTGATCCTTGGCCGATAAAACTTCTTCGCGAACTGCCCAACGACAGTGCGGCTATCCGGCGTCCACTCCGCCGAATAGGCAATCCAGTCATGCCGCTTCGCCCCTTCTGCGTAAAAAAGGGACGCTACCCTTTTCCACATAAAGGGTAGCGTCCCCTTTTTCGAAAAGGATAGCGTCCCTTTTTCCTTTTCAAAGGGTAGCGTCCCCTTTTTCCTTTTCCCTCACAATCGCACCCTCGGCGCGCTTCCCCAATCGGTAGCAAGATCGGCGGCCGCCAGATCCACAAACTCATTTTCAGCCAGCCAGCGCTCGAACTTGGCATGCGCACCCTTAAGCCCGACATATGACTTGAAACGACGATGGATCGGCAAATCCAGGATTGGCTGCTCCGCATCGAAATCTCGCGGATGAAAATAAGTCATCAGGTAGTCCGACTTCTGCGTCAACCGCTGGATCATCCAATAAGGCAGCAACCTGAAATATCCGCCCCCGGAAAAAACGAGTTGTCGGCCCATCACCGTTCCGAGACTGATCGGGAATTCTTTCAGCGTTCCACCGGCGCACTCGATGATGGCCGGCCGCGCCGAACCAAAATCCGCAAAACCCCCGTGCCCGCGCGCTGCCGGGAAGATCGAACTGTCCGATTCGATCCCCAGCTCTATCAAGGTCTCAAAAGCCCAAGGCATGCCGGGAACGATGGAAAAACCCGGCGCGCGAAAGGAACTGACTTTCTTGCCTATGACATCTTCCAGCGCGTGGATGGAACGTTCGATATCCTGCCGGAACTGTTCTGGGGACTGCTGATAGGCAAGCTGGTGGGTATGTGAATGCGACGCGATCTCGAACCCCCCAGCATCAATGCGGCGGATCACCTCGGGATATTTCTCGGCGACCCAGCCCAGGCAAAAAAACGTTGCCTTGTAGCCGTGTCGCTGGAGAGTCTCGATCAACCTGTCCACATTCCGGTGGATGCGCGGTTCAAACCGATCCCAATCCTCGACATTTGCCGTTGCGGGAATATCGAGCAGATTGAACCAGTCTTCGATGTCAAAAGTAAGGATATTCATTTCCACACCGCCAGCGACCGCCCCAGCAGATTTTCCAGCCGTGTGATGTCATCACGGAAATAACGCCGCAACTCACCCCGCACGCCGGCATCCATATCTTCCTTCTCAAGAGAACGGCTGGCGATCCGCTCCAGTATGGAGCGCGGCAGCAGCTTCAATGCCAGTCGGCGCAACGCAAAAGCCATGGTATTGTCGCGATTCGACAGGAAAGCAACCAAACGATTCCGGGCCTTGCCGGAATGGCTATAGCGCGTACTGGTATCCACCGGCACGTCCCGTGTAACACACAGGAATTCGAACAGCTCCCGCACTATCGCCTGAGGATCCTTTTCCAAATCCTCGAAAAGCACCACTTTCACCTTGGAGAAAGTCCGCATGAAGGTTTCCACCTGGTCGGCATACAAGCCACCCTGCCTGTACGCCCACATCCAATCCCAGTTGGCCGCCATCCTTTGATCCTCGGCAGCCAGTGCCTCGGCAAACGGCAGCGTCTCACGCTGATCGCGGAGCAGATTCTGGTATGCCGAGTATGCGCGGTCCACCGGATTGCGCAGGCAAAGGATGATCTGCACATCCCCCAGCACGCGGCGCAACTCGGCTGCACTATGCGCATGGTGATACAGGTAATCCGAACTTGCCTCGCCTATCCTGACCTTGCCCTCAAGCCCATCGAACAGCTTCTGATAGCTGTCGAAATCGCGCACCATCAACTTGTCCACATTCCGGTCGCCGGGACCGGCATGCGGAAAAGTCAGCCCGATGGAGCTGAAATATTTTGGTTCCTTCTGTTTGGGGAAACCGATGTCCGGGTGCTGCTTAAGGTAATAGTAAAGAGAGGTCGTGCCACTACGTGCAGTACCTGCAATCACAAAGTTTGGCAAAGTCATCGCACCCCCCGCGCACAGGCCGCCGTGAATATGCGGCGATATTTCTCGGCCATGTTGTCCCAGTTATAGTAATCGCGAACCTTGAGCAAGACGCCATCGCGCAATGGCTCGAACCTGGCCGCATTCATTTCGATATTACCCAGATGTGCGCTGACCTGCCCCGCATCTGCAAAGAACAGACCAAACTCACCGACCACCTCACGATTGAACAGATTATCGTGGCAAACGCACAGATTGCGCGAACCCATCGCCTCCAGAAGTGACGGATTGGTGCCACCGACCGAATGTCCATGAAAATAGCTTGCGGCATGGGCTCTGACAATAGCCAGCTTCACCTTGTCATAAATACCGCCCACAAAACGCACCTGCTCACCAGCGACCTGTTGCAACCGATGGACATATCCCGTTGGCTTGATGTTGCCCACGATCACCAATGGCCACTTGCAGTCAGCAAGTTGATATCCCCGGATGACAGGCTCCACATTGTTCTCAGGTTCCAGCCGACTCACCACCAGATGATACTGGCCGGAAACCAGCCCCAATTCCGCCAGCACCTTATCGGCAAGAGCCCTCTTCTCATGCTCTGCGGGCTGAACATAAGGATTCACATAAGCACCGTATTCCACAACATCGGTATGCATGCAGCCATAGCGCTCACGGACATAACGCTCAATAGCCGCCGAATCGCAAACCACCCGATCACTGAAATAGCTCGCTGCGCGCTCGAACATACGAAAACCAATCTTGACGGGATAGCTCCATTTCGAACGCTGGCTATTCAATCCATCCGGATTGGTCATCATGATCTTGCCATGACGATGCACCAGCCAACCGAACAAACCACCCGCAGGACCGCAGGAATAAACGATATCGTGATCCTCGACTACGCGTTTAATCGAGTCATGATAGAAACGGACCGCATCCTTCCCCTTGGAAAAGCGCGAATATCTTAGCTGCACACCTTTGTATTCGGTCAATCCTTGATTGGTAGATGCCTGCTCTGCATCACAGACCACGGTCACATGAAACCCGTAATTGCGCACGAGATGCACCGATATTTCTTCGGCAAAGGTTTCGAATCCACCGTAGTTTGCCGGAATACCCCGAGCACCAACAATCGCCACGCGTGGCAAAGTAATTTCATTCACTTATGAATACCTTGTTCAACTTTGAATATTGAGCGCAGCGTCTGCCAGCGCGGAGAAGTGTCGCCTACGAAGTGTGACTTCCACTCCTTTGGGTTATCACTGGAAAACTTATCGTCATAATCTGGATTCATACCATGCCAACCGGTCGCACTGAAATATGTCCAGCCCCAATTATTTTCATCGAAAATCGCCGCCAAGTCCCTTACATACAGTTCCCCGCCTGATGCCCATCGTACAGCACTGAATTCCCCGATGAATATCGGTCCAGAATGTTTCTTCTGAAACTGTTTCAAAGGCGCCAAGGCCTCACGCAGCGCACTCTTGTCCCAATATTTTCCTCTAATTCTTCCCGGGTAAACGACTCCTCTTGCTCTTCCTTTTAGCCCCTGATGGGTAAAGGCATGAGGAAGATACATGTGCGCCCCCCATATCAAGCGGGAATCCGTGGGGGGTTGAAAGTTTGCATAGCCGCCGGGGCCGCCACCGGATCCGGGAGATATGACAATCCACCTCTTCTTATCAAACTTTCGAATTTCGGACACAATATTTTCGAGTGCACCCTTCCATTGAGGCGGTGACATAGATCGCCCGTTCCTGCGCAAGAGTGGTTCACTCAAGATTTGATAGGCAGATAGTTCATTACCTCTCTGGGAATATCTTTCCGCCAACCGCCCTGCCGCCCAAATGAGTTCGTTCTGCAAGCTTGCACTCTCCCAGAATCGTTCTGTGTGCATCCGATCGGGTAAAGACGGGTCAAGTGGAAATTGATTGACTTCTACCGTAGCCCTGATCCCCAATCGGGCACACTCCTCGAGCATCGAATCGGTCCAGACCATGGCGGACTGCCATGCCTGCTCACTTCCAATTCGTCGATTATTGGCGTGCAGCCTCACATTGATATTCAGACGGACAAAATTTACCTTAAGTACTTTCTTGTAACGCACCAAATCTTCCGTCTTTCCCGCAGGGAAGCCAATACTTACACCGCGCCACGGCCAACCCTCAGGCAGATTCTCCTTTGCGGCACATGTCCCCCAAGTAAGAATCATTAGCCCAATCGCGAGCGCGAAACGAAAGGGCCAAAGCAATCCATTGGACTTGAAATTTTTCATATTATTGGAAGCTCCTCCGATACCCTATCCATCCAAATAACGCGCCTAATAGAATCAGCGTCGGATACATGTTTCCGTTAAATATTCCTGCAATTACAAAGGTAGAAAACAAAAAGCTCCATCCAATAGCTGCAATAAGTCTTCTAAAAAACACCTCCTGCGCATTCATGCTGGTGTTTATCTCAACTGAACCCAATTTGATGATTCTATAAAACCAGTACAAAACAATTAGTAGACCTACAAGTCCAAATTTCACAACAACATACATATATCCATTGTGCAAAATCGGGATGTAACGCATCTCAGAGCCGCCAAGATTCATATAGAAACCGAGATCAATGGTTGCTCCCAAACCCTGGCCGAATACTTTCTGCAGATGACCCCCCCCAAGAAAGGCCACCAAAGCACGGTAGCTCTCGAACCCACGCCAATACTGGTTGATGTCTCTCATTTCTGTATAGTTTTTGAACGCCAATTCACTGGCCACATTCGAGAATTTACCCAGCAAAGACTTATCTCTTCCAATACTTTCCCCAGAAGGCGTAAAAATAAAAAAAGAAAATAACAACGTTAATACGATGCCAATGCGGAACACATTCTTGAGGTTTATTCTTCCCCACCCCTTCAAGACCAACATGGTGCCAATGAACAACAAAATATATGTTCTCGAAAATGAAAATATGAGCGATAACGTACAGGCAGAAAGTGCAATGTAGAAATAGGCTCTGGACACTGCGAGATGCCTCTTGAATCGCCAGAAGTAAAGCAAAACAGCAAGCCCAATTATATTGATATAGTTGCCGCGTATTTCTTCTGCCCTCAAGTCGAAAACCGACATCCCGCTCGCAAGCCCTATGACAGCTTCAACAATATGGCCGGCTGAAGAAATAGCGGCCGCGGCAACGACGATACGGCACAGAGTTCTCAAATCTTTCAAGTAGCTCGCCAACACAAATCCCAAGCCCAACGCCACCATCGTTTTGCCGACATAAAATATGTCTTTAGCAATTTCAAATGCCGGATATTGGCGCGCATAAAGTCCGCCTAGTGCAAGTAGTAAAGCTAACGGCAGCATTAGCCATAGCATTCGCTTATTGATATACCATCGCGAAATTGCCAGCCAGACAAGCAGACACGCCGTTGACAAGAATACAACCGCTTGGCCCGGGAGAACCAATAGCGCAGTCATAAAGAAGAACATGGTGTACTTTGCAAAAGTACTTGTTCTCAGCAAACCAAAATTGCCTGCTTGGGAAGCACTACCCGCAAAGCTTGTCATAGCAACCCGATATTCCAGCTACATATTGTTCCAGCGAAAAACAGTGCCTAACGCGCTCGTACCCATTGTTTCCTAGGACGTTTCGCCTTTCCGCATTTTCCCCGAGCCATGCTATGGCATCAGCCAACTCCTCAACCGACCTAGGCTCGAATAAGACTCCAGTCTGCTTGTCCACCACGATCTCCGCGAGGCCGCCATGACAGGCTGCAACAACCGGCTTCTTGGCGCACATCGCCTCCAATGCCACCATCCCAAAAGGCTCAGGTTCTGTAGAGGGGACGACCGCGATATCGCAGGCATCCCAAACACCCCATATCTCCGATGTAAAGGGGATCAACGATATATACCTGCAAGCAACGGATTCATTGATGCTCTTTTCCAGCGCATGTAAATAATGCTCCTGCCCGGCCGGTGGACTGCCCAGTATGACAAAACGCAAATTTGTCGTACCGCGCTGCACCAATACCCCAGCCGCTTCGACCAGTATGCCCTGCCCCTTCCAACGGTTGATTCTCCCCATCAATACAACCAGCACTTCATCGTCTACGACACCGATGCTTTTTCTGAACAGCGTCGCCTTCTTCAAATCAACCGGCACCTCACGCTCGATGCCATTCCACACTACGGTGATCTTTGGCTTCAGACTGGGTTGGTCCTGCAGCAACAAATTCATAGTTGCATGTGAATTACATACCACCTCACTGGCAAACAATCGCAGCAGCCAGCCAAACATCTTCCTCACGACTGCCGGCCGCTCGATAATCTCATGCACATGCCACACATGGGGGATCCCCCTAAGCGACGACCAAATAGCTCCAGAAAATACCGCCAGAGTATTCGAATGCACCAAATGAATTCGATCAAACTCAACCGCTTTACTGAGGGCGCGCATGGACTGCCAAATGGACCTCGGCATCTTTAGCACTCCGCTGACGCTAAAGGTCGCCCGTCCGGCACGCACCAGCGGTACGATATGGCATCTGACCCCCGCATCCTTGAGCGCAATCAGCAATGGCCCCTCACAGGGCAACATTACAATCGGGTTGAATTTACTACGATCCAGCCCCGCCACCAGAGACAGCAGCACCTTGTCCGAACCGTACATCTCTGCCGACTGATGAATAAACAGAATATTAAACATCAGACACACCCTTGCGACTCTTGAGTACACGTGCGGGCACGCCCCCAGCCACTGAATAAGGGGGAATATCGCCGCGCACCACGGCCCCCGCTGCAATCACCGAACCCTTGCCGACATGACACCCATCCAGAAAGGTCACTTTCGCCCCAATCCAGCAATCATCCTCGATAACGATCCCCGCGCGCGTAACCCCTTGCATCCGCACCGGAATATCCAGCCGATCAAAATTATGGTTCTCCGAGTGAAAACTGACATATTGCCCCATGATGACGTTCTCCCCAATTACAACCCCGCCAGCGGCACCAATAAAGGAAAACGCCCCAATACCCGAGTTGGCCCCGATTCTGCACCCCTTGCCCAGATTTCTGATAACCCCGGTAGCTTCGATGATGGTATAGGGGCCGATACTTGTCCTATCGCCAATAACCACGCCCTCGTGCGAAAGCCCGTCTATCAGGACGCTATCACCCAACGACACGCCACGCCCGAAACTGATCAACCCCTTGTTGCGCAATACAACATTACGCCCAACAAACAATAGTCTGCCCGGATGCCAACTGATGCCCCTCAACACACAGCGCAACAGCGATGCCAGCCTTCTCAGTGCCAATCCAATTAATGCAGAGAGCGGCAAGTCACTATCCAAGCGGTAATCGGGCCCCTTAAATGCTTGGGCGACACGCTGCACAAGGCGACGAAAAAGACTCGTCATTCTTAGTGACGCTTCAATGCACGAAAAAAAAGCAGTGCCTGCGAAAACTTTGACCGATTAACAACTGCCCCGCCAAGACTTAAGAGGCCCTTCAATACCAAGCCGGCATCCAGAATCAAATTGGCAATTTGTTTCTTAATGAAGCCTGAGTGCGCCTCATGATATTTGCGCAACCCATTCACAAGCATGCCAATACGTTCCCGATTGAACCCGCCAAAATGGATGTAGGACATCTTCGGAAAATAGACTGTTCGCTTTCCAAGTTTCATTACTCTGCGCGCGTAATCAACATCCTCGATATACATAAAGTATGTTTCGTCGAGTCCGCCTAGTTGATGCCACACCTCGATTGGTGTAAGCAAAAAAGAGCCCTCGATCCAATCAACCGGAATACATTCGTCGGCAGACTGAAAATTACCGACCAGAAATCCATCATGCATCAAATATAACGAAGCCAACCTTATCAAGCGCAAGGGCTCCGGAAAATAACCAGCCGAGTGTCGGTACTCGAAATTTTTTCCCAACATCCGCGCGCCCAATATTCCGACCGACTCATCGCGCTCCATAAGTTCGACCGCGGATGAAAGATCATTCAGCAAGATAGTGTCATTGTTCAGCAACAGCAAATAGCGCCCCTCGGCATAGCGTGCGCCCAGATTATTCCCGCCCGCAAAACCCAGATTACGCTCGCTTTGGATCAGCTTGACATCGGGATAGTTGCTTTGTAGATGTTCGACACTGCCATCAGCTGATGCATTGTCAACCACGATCACTTCGTGCTCGAAAGTCACTTTCTCTGCAATTGATTTCAAACAAGCATCAAAGAAATGCTTGCCGTTATAGTTGACGATTATTATCGAGAGTTTCATCAGTTAGATTCTTCTGATCCAAAATGCACCATGCCCTCGTTTCTGCTCAGAATATACTGGGCATGCATTTGCCAATGCGTCATGATGCGTCTTTGCTAGCCAATGAACTGCGGCAAGCACCTCAAATTGAGAGTTAAAAGCTAAAAATGCCTGCAACAGGTATTGCTCAGTCCAATATCGGCGTCGTGCAACCAACCATTCGCGCGGATATTCATAGGGAAGGAAGATGTCATGAATATGAACAATTACCCCAGGCTTTAATCGCGGCAATATCTTTAAAAACTCGAAGAGCACATCCCCGCCAGTTCTGATTACATGTGAGGAATCAATGAATAAAATGTCGTTCCGCTCTAGCGAGTCGAACAGCTCAAGAGGGACATCCTCAACCTTCTTTCTCACCACCTGATCGAGACCCAACGACTCCAGCCATGGCATCTCATAGGGCTCTATGCACACATGAGATGAAGCCCTGCCTTCCTGCCTATTCCTGTCCAACGCCTGTTTCATCATACGGGTCGAATAGCCAGAACCAATCTCGATTACACGCTCTGGCTTGAAGTGTCGCACCATGTTGTAAAGTATTTCTGCATCTGCCGGTCCATAGGATTGGTTATGGTAGAACAATAATGAGCCACTTTGCTCTACCGTTGGAACTGACCGCATCTCGTCCTGATATGAAAAGCTGCGCAGCAAGGCGAGTTGAGCATCCTCATTCAGATTTACCCCAACCATTTCGTCGGCACCAACCCATAAATGATCAGGCAAAGTATGCACATCAAAAACAGGCTGATAATACTGATGACTTACTGGTGATATTTTGTGCATATCCCACACTCGGAAGGTTCGTGGCAGCCACATCGGCCCTAACCTAGCCTGCAACTTGGTCAATGGCGCCAACAATAAAGCTAGCAAGGCATTCAATAGATCAAGCGGTAATTTTAAAAATTTCATGCCAAGACTCCATTTGAATAAATATTATCAGCCCCAGTTAAGCCCCCGACCTAAGATGGCCTCAAGCTTAATGACATCATTCGCGAAATAATTACGAAGATATGCCGCCGCTCTCTCATCAACATCTGGTTTGGCGGCAGTATTGGCATCCATGATCTTCAGTCTGAGCGCGATACGCCAGGCATCGGGGGTTATTTTTTTTATCACTGATTTAATGGGGTTGGGTTGATTGAAGACATTGGCGATAGTTTTCGATTTCGCCTCTCCGGTGCGGTTGTAAGCCTCGTCGGTGTCGATTTTAACAGCATCGTCCACGCCCAGAAAAAGCAACAATTTCTTCATGACTACTTGCGGCTCGGCAATGAATTGATCGAACAATATAACGTGGACATTCTCTTTCCCGAAACACTCTATGTACGCTTGCAACCGATCCGCATAAAGTGAACTTTCTGCATATCTCCAGATATCAGACCAGCCTGCCAAACGGCGCCCTTCCTCCGCCATCAATGCATCATAAAAAGACAGCGGTTCTCGCTGGTCGCGCACCATATGCATGTACTGAGAAAAAGCCTTTTCATTTGGATTCCGCAACATTGCCACAATTTTCACTTGCCCCAATTCGGCTTTGATACGGTCTTGGGCGCCGTAGTACAAATAAGACGGTGAAATATCACCGATCGCTTTCTCGCTTTTGGCCGCAGCAAAGTGCCTGCCATATGCCCCTATATTGGCGCACAACGAACCAAGCACTTGTGCATCTCCAGGGCCCTTACCACTTTCGCAAAGCTGCTCGTATGAAAAATAATGCAGCTCCTTTTGCACCGGTAAGAACACTTCTGGATGCTGTTTCAAATAATAGTACAGTGATGTTGTGCCACTTTTAGGCGCTCCAATCACCAGAAAATTGGGTAGCCTTCTTCCCAGCGCATCCGGGAATCCAGCAGACTTCCCGATATTTTCGTTGTTCATCGTTTGGCCAGCTCCTCTTCGTACTTGGCAATCCAGCAACTCACATCGATCTTCACGCTCTTTTCTAGCCTGCGCAAATCGTCAATGAATGTTTCGTAAACAAATGCAGGAATCTTGACCTCCCCTGCATTGTCATTCTTTCCCGTACTTACGGCAGGCCTCAAATTTGCTCGATCAAGAAATCTCATGATTCGTATTTTCATTTCCTTTGACGGAATGATCCTTCCAATCATCCTTTTCAGCTTTCCTTTGCCATAGATAAAGTCTCTTACAAATGCGAATCTGGCCTCTGCTGCCTGGTTCTCTTTGACCATGACATCCACCGTCAACCCGGAATGGCTTATCCCGATAAAGTCGCATATCTCTCGCAATGTTCTCATTGCAATCTCTTGCGAAGAAAATAGATGTTCAAAAGGGATAACCATTACTTCCGCGTCCTTAAATGTGGACAGCATTCTTGCTATTTGCTCGCTATAAAGACCTCGGCCAATATAACTGTGATGAATCTGCGAAAAACGCCCCCCCTCTGACAACCTATCTTTTTCGGCAACCAATGCCTCTTCAAAGGAAAGGGTTTCATATCCTCTGCGCAAACTCATTTTGTAGTGTGAGTGGGCGCGTGACACGGGGTCGCGCAAAACGAAAATAAGCTTGGGCTTAGGATTCAGAGTTTTAATCCGTTCTGCACACTCTGGGAAATACATGTATTCCGGATCGATTTCTCCAACCACTTTTGTTTGTGGTTTAAGGGACTTGAATTGCTTCAAATACCAATCAGGCCCTTTGGAGAATTTTTCAACATCCCGAAAAAAATGCGTTTCTTTACTCCATGGCATTGCTATTTCAGAGCTTTGCTCCAGCCATTCATGTAATGTTGTTGTGCCGGCCTTTTGCGCACCCACCACAAAGAAATCAGGCAGCCTATTTGTCATGTGCTGCGCTCCCTTGCGACAACTCATCATGTCGGGCGCGAATCAATCTTGCCGGTATACCTCCCATGATGCTGTACGGGGCCACGTCTTTTGTGACCACCGCGCCAGCGGCAATAATGGAACCCTTGCCTATGCGCACTCCCTTAAGAATTGTCGCACCACGCCCAATCCACACATCGTCTTCAATTACTACCGGATGACTAACAACACCTTGATGCGCCATCGGGCGCTTAATATCTTCGAAAACATGGTCGGTATCTCGTATTGAAACTGCATCCGCAATCATCACATGCTCACCAATGCGAATCTCTTGATTTACGCCAAATACACAATATGCGCCACAGAATGAACCTTTCCCGAAGATGATGCGACCGGAACCTTGAACGATTGTGTATTCACCCATCTTGTTATCGCCAGCGAATTCAACTTTCAAAATGGTGCGCTTAAACAGAAATTGTTTTATTCTGAAACCGGCCCCGAATAATACTTTCCCGTTAATACATAAATGCGGCCAATATAGAGCCAAAGAAATAATCGTATGAAAATATATTGAAAATTTCTCTCTAAACCAGCAGTACAGCCATATCAATCTATACACCCTATCCTCCGAATCTTACTGGGTAAGATATACCAATCAATCGCCGCACATAAATAACTGCGATTAGATTATTCACAATAACCCCTGTGGCTGTTGCAACAGCTGCACCTTCCATGCCGAACTGTGGGATTAACACAACACATAATGTCAACTGGCACAGCAGTGCAATCAAGGTGCTATTCCGCAGTTTCTTCTCATACCCACTCATGGTTAGTAAATTTCCGACGGGACCACAGAACGCGTTAATCAATTGACCGAATGCCAGTATGGCCAACACCGCATAACCGTCAGAAAATCCTTTTCCATATAGGCTCATCACCCATCCGCCGGCAAACATCATGAGCAACAACATCGGGCTGGCAAGTGCTGTCAGCAGCAGTGCGGATTGCCTTGCCACCCTACCCAAGGTCTCAATTTCACCTCGCACATACAAACTGGCAAATTTTGGTGCTACGACATTATTTATTGCGACCAGAAAGAAACTCACCAGCATTGCCGCTCGCAATGCTGCGCCAAAAATACCGACTTCAGCGCTTGTTGCCCAAACTCCCAGCAAGAAGAGCGGCATCCATGGAAGAACAGCACCATTTAATATGGACACGCCCCAAAGAGGTCGGCAACTCATCCATATTTCTTTAAAGGGAAAGGGAGCTGCCGAAACAGTATGGATCGATACTGCCCTGCGCCACGCCCAAACTCCCAAGGTTGCAACTAGCAGCGTACTTGCCGCATATGCTATGCCAACACCCAATACACCTGCCGATTTCGCCAAAGGAATTATCAGCGTGAGTCCAATCAACGGAACACCGATTCCCTGCACCATCATGGCATCGCGAATGCGTTTCAGTCCTTTGAGACTTTCAGCTTGCAGGTTAAGCAACGCGAATGGAAGGATTGCCAGACTCATCCAGCGGAGCGGTTCGGCGAGTTCCGGTTTATTGAAGAGCGCAGTAGCCATCCACGGTGCCGCAATAAAGACAATAACAGTGATTGCGCTTGATGCCACCACCGCAATGCGCATACCCAGTGCGTAAACGCCTTTTACTCCAGCCCAATCCTCATGGGTTGCTGTAGTAGCGACGAAACGCAACAAGGCATTGTCCAGACCAACCCGACCAATCACCGAGCCGATGGCCGTGACCGAAAGCGCCAGAAAATACAGGCCCGCCCCTTCTGCCCCCAGCAGGCGAGCTACTGCCACGTTGAAGGAGAAAGCCAAGCCGGAGCCGGCAACTTTCAAGATGAACGCAAGTAATGTTCCCCGCGCCACTTCCTTCATGTGCGGGTCGGCGCGCAGCACTTTAACCTTGTTTTTAATACGTTGGATCAATTGGTTTGTGCCGGGAAGTACTTGCAAATTGTGATGGTCAAGGTAGATGCGTGTTGGGCGCCTGACTCACTGGATTGCCACGTCGCTCTGCTCCTCGCAACGACTGCGCCCGTTGTTTCGCCAGTCCACAGGCGGAAACTGGCGACGCATAGAATGTTGGGGATCAACTTCGTCATCTTTGTTTCAATGAGTTATCTGTTTAGGAAGTTCTGATTAAGTCCGTCACGCCGGTGCCGGTACCCAGTTCATTCAAGAGGAGTAAGCAGGCAAGCCACGAAGCGGATGCTCGCAAAACACTGGATTCCGGCCTTCGCCGGAATGACAAAGGTGGACTTAATCAGAGCTTTGTTTATCAATTCCGCCGCAGTGCGGCAGCAATGATCCCCCGATGTTCCATTTCCTTGAGCACCTGCGCTACGCAGTCAGCAAGTTCTGCTGCACCTGTGTTCACGGCGAGTTCGGGGTTTTCCGGTGCTTCATAAGGAGATGTAATGCCGGTGAATTCGGCGATCTGCCCGGCTCGAGCTTTTTTGTAAAGGCCCTTCACATCGCGTGTTTCACACACTTCAATGGAACTGTCGCAGAAGATCTCCATGAAGTCGCCGTGTTCGACCATGCCGCGCACGCGCTCCCGGTCGGAACGGAAGGGGGAGATGAAGGCGGTGAGAACAATGATGCCGGCTTCCATGAACAGTTTGGCGACTTCGCCCACACGGCGGATGTTCTCGATGCGGTCTTCGTTGGAAAAACCCAGGTCGCCGCACAGGCCGTGGCGCACGTTGTCGCCGTCCAATACGAAAGTGCGGCATCCCATCTGGTGCAGTTCTTCTTCAACCGCATGGGCGAGGGTGGATTTTCCAGCGCCGGAAAGCCCGGTGAACCAGAGGATGGCGCCGCGATGGTTGTTTTGTTGTTCGCGCCGGGCACGGGTGACGGTGGCGTGGTGCCAGACGACGTTGC
>Ga0210033_1002880_pt1 | contig 14325 bp, 8 predicted proteins | sample CryGeymeta201501_FD_185465 | JGI IMG/M metagenome (GOLD analysis project Ga0210033, IMG submission 185465) | Groundwater microbial communities from Crystal Geyser aquifers in Utah, USA - Crystal Geyser metaG 2015-01 (SPAdes) (version 2) | ecosystem: Environmental > Aquatic > Deep subsurface >... | reverse complement strand
TCCCCGTCGAGGGGAGAGGGGGTTGGGGGGTGAGGGCCTCCCCCTCTCCCGTCATACGGGAGAGGGGGCTGGGGGGTGAGGGCCTCCCCCTCTCCCCGTCGAGGGGAGAGGGGGCTGGGGGGTGAGGGCGCCCCTTGACCTTGGCCACGCGCCCCATATCTTTGCTGTCGCAGTTGTCCATGCACAGGCATCTTGGAGAGGGACGTCATGAACGAAGATCTGGAACAGGTGGTCTGGGATCGGATTCGTGAGGGTCGGGCCGTGGCGGTGGTCGGGCCGCTGCCTGCGGTGCGGCTGAAGGCGCCGGGGGAATTCGTGGCGATCCACGTGACGTGCGATGGGCCGTGGACGACGTGGGGGCCGCTGGAGGACGCGCGGGCGCGGGTGGAGGGGCATCTGCACGGGGACTCGTTCTTTTCGCAGGCGCGGGATCGGGTGGTGACGGGGTTGCGGCGTCGGCTGCTGGGGGATGTGACGGTGCCGACGCTGGATGCGGCCCTGGTCGAAGCATGCAACGCATTGTTCGATCAGACCGAAGGGCGGGCGGTGCTGGTGCTCGATCATGTGCAGGTGGCCGACACGGCGACGCTGGAGGCGCTGCGGAGCCTGGTGGGTCGGGTGGGGTGGCTGCGGATGCCGCTGGTCCTGATCTTCCGCGATGCACCGTTGGAGCTGGCCGCTGAGGTGTTGGCGGTGTTTCGGGCGTCGTTCGGGGACGCGGCGGTGGTGGAGGCCGGGGCGTCGGCCGCTGCGGCGGAGGCCCCGGCGGCGCTGGGCGGCGGCTCGGCGCCGTCGGGGTTCGAGGGGGTCGATCGGGACCCGGAGGTGCTGCGGGTGATGAGGGCGGCGTCGATCCTGGGGGAGGTCTTCGAGGTGGCGCTGTTGTCGCGGCTGTTGAGGGAGGAGCCAGCGACGGTGCTGTACGCCTTGCAGCGGGCGTGGGACGCTGGCCTGCCGCTGGAGGACCGCGGCGAGGGCCGGTTCGCGATGCCCATGGCGGTGTGTGAGGCGCTGGCGTCGTCGGTGCTGCCGTCGCTGCGGACGTTCTGGCACGAGCAGCTGGCCACGCTGCTGAGCCCGGTGCCGGCCGCTGAAGGGCGCGATGGGCGTCGGCGTGACGCGATGAGCGGGGAGTCGAGGGAGGCCGTGCTGGCCGAGCTGGACGGGGCTGCGGGTGAGGCCGCGGGGGGCGGGGCGAGCCCGTCGTTTGCGGATCTGTTCTCGCCGGTGCCGGCCGAGCCGGTGGTGGCGGAGGGCGAGGAGGCTGCCGATGGAGTGAGCGCCGACGTCGCCGCTGACGACACGAACAACGAGGCGGCGGCCGAGCCGCTCGGGTCGGCGAGTCGCAGGAGACCTCCAGCGCGCTGCCGGATCCGTTCATGAACAGCGGCGCGGGGGGGGCGGCTGAGCGGCCGGCGGGGAGCGTGGCGCGGTCGTTCGACGATCTTGCGGCCGAGCCCCCGCGGGAGAGTCGGCCACTGGCGTGGCGGAGCGCGTCCCATCCCTCGCTCGCCGACCGCGACCGGCGACTTGACAGCTACCCGGAGGACACGGCTCGGGCGGCCGTGCATCTCGAGGCCGCCGGGCAGCGGGAGGCTGCGATCGCGCGGTACATCGACGCCGCGCGGCAGGTCGCCGCAGGCGGCGACGCGCGGCGTGCGTATCTCCTTGTGCGTCAGGCGCTTGGGCTCCTTGAACAGTCGCCGGTCTCCCTCGCGATGCGGCGCTTGAAGGGGCGGGCGCTCACCGAGCAGGGGCGGCTGCAGTGGCGAGGCTCGGTGCTGGGGCCGCCGTTCACGCTGCCGAACGCGCTGGCCTCGCTCGATGAGGCCAAGGCCCTGCTCGTGGACAGCCTGAGCCCGGAGGGTGAGGCGGAGCTGTCGAAGCTCATCGCCGGGGTCTGCTTCGACCTGGGGGACGAGGCGTCGCTGAAGCGGTCGTTGGAGGAGCTGACGTTGGCGAGCCGCAACCTGCTCGAGCGGGGCCAGCCCACCGAGGCGGCGCGGCTGCTCAACGATCAGGCGGCCGTGTGGATCCGGCTGGGTGACCCGGTTCGGGCGGTCCATCTGCTCAATCAGTCGCGGGGCCTGTTCTCGGAGCTGCTGCGCAATGCGCCCGACGAGCCGGTCGCCATGGTGGAGCTCGCCGAGACCGAGCACCTGCTCGCGCGCCTGCCCATGCACGCCTCCGCTCGGGCGGGGCGCCAGGCGGATGCCTGGGACATGGGCCTCGACTACGCGCGTGCGGCGGCCGAGCGGTATGAGCGGCTCGGCCTGCGCCTGGAGCTGGGGCGGGTCTGGGAGACCATGGGCCGCCTCGAGCTCAACCGTGGCCGCCTCAACGACGCGGCGGACGACCTCAACCGGGCTCTGCAGCTTCAGCAGGCCCTCGGGGATGTGACGGGGCTGGCCCGTTCGGCCGCCACCATGAGCGAGCTGCTGCTCCAGGATGGTCAGGTCGAGCGCGCGCTCGCCCTGCTCGCCGACAGCGTGGCGCTGAACTTCGAGAAGGGCTCCCCGGCGGGGCTCGGCTTCAACCGCGTCGGTCTGGAGCGGCTGGCCCGGGCCGTGGAGGCGCACGATGGCCCGGTCGACTCGAGGGTGTTGCAGGCGCTCGCGCAGCTCGACGCCCAGATCAAGGAGGGCATCGAGCACGGGGCCGGGCGGCCCATCGCGCGCGGCTGACCGGCGCGGTCACCAGGGGAGCGCGTCGAGGTCGACGTTCCCGCCGCTGAGGATGATGCCCACACGCTCGATGCCTTCGAGCTCCCGGAAGGCGTCGCCGAGCACGGCGGCGACGGCGACCGCGGAGCTGGGCTCGATGAGGAGCTTGGCGCGCTCCCAGGCGTGGCGCATCGCGCGCACGATCTCGGGCTCCTCGACCGTCACGACTGCCTCGGCGAAGTCGCGGATGATCGGCCAGGTGAGGGTGCCGGTGCTGGTGCGCAGTCCGTCGGCGATGGTGCGCGGCGCGCTCTGCGGCAACCAGTGGCCTGCGGCGAAGGAGCGGGCGGCGTCGTCGGCGCCGAGGGGTTCAGCGCCGAAGATGCGGATGCCCGGGCGAAGGTGCGCCGCCGCGATGGCCGTGCCGGCGAACAGCCCGCCGCCGCCGATGGGCGCTATGATGGCGTCGAGGTCGGGCACCTCCTGCAGCAGCTCCAGCGCGGCGGTGCCCTGGCCGGCGATGACGTCGGGATGGTTGTAGGAGGGGACCAGCACGGCGCCGGTCTGCTCGGCGACCAGCAAGGCGACGGCCTCGCGCTCGGCGAGCTCGCACGAGACGACCCGGGCGCCGTAGTCGAGGACGGCGGCCCGCTTCTTGGGGTTGCTGTCGTGCGGCATCACGACGTGGGCCTGCACGCTGCGGAGCCGCGCGGCCAGGGCGACGGCCTGGGCGTGGTTGCCGCTGCTGTGGGTCACGATGCCCCGCTCGGCCTCCTCTCCAAGGGCCGCGATGGCGTTGCAGGCGCCGCGAAACTTGAACGCCCCGACCTTCTGCAGGTGCTCGCACTTGAAGAAGAGGCGGCGGCCGGCGAGCCGGTCCAGCGCGGCGCAGGTGGCGACGGGGGTGCGGTGGACCAGCGGCGCGATGCGGCGCGCGGCGGCCTCGATGTCGGCGAACGAGATGGCCCAGGTCGATGTCATGGCGAGTCGGTCGGCTCCATGAGCGGCGTGCTCCCCTCTACCCCGAGGGTGAGCGAGACGCCGAGTTCTTCGTTGAAGCGCGTGACGTGCAGCGCGCTGCACCCTGCGCACGTCGCGGCGGCGATCGGACCCGCGTCGATGACCAGGTAGGGTACGAGGCCGATCACGAACGTCCAGTCGCCCTTGCCCAGCGGCAGCCCGAGCCCGAAGGCACCGGCCACTCGGGTCTCCTCGCGGGCGATCTGGAGGTAGGGGAACGACTCGCCGTCGTAGGTCTGGTTGGGTGGGGGAGGCGTGTAGCCGATGCCGTCGGGCGGGTCATCGACGAAGAGGCGATGGCTCTCGATCCCGCGGGTGAGCGCGAGGTTGAGCATCCACGCGATGCCGGCCATGTGGCGGCTGAGATCGATCCCGACCCGTCCCCACGCGCCGTTGCGCTCGAAGCCCGGCAGGAATGCCGCGGCACCGCCGAGGGCCATCGACAGCGGCGCGCCTTCGGACTCCCACAGGACCTGGCACCGGGCGTCGCCGCCCATCCGGAACAGGCCGAGGAAGATGCCGACCTCGCAGGGCGAGAACACGCCCAGGTGCCCGGCGAACTCCCACCAGAAAGGCAGGATCGTGAGCGCGGTGCCGTCGCCGAGGGCGCCGGAGTTGCCGTCGAGTGCGACGGGTACGGGGTGCTCGGGGCCCTCGAGGCCCTGGCCTTCGACGTGGCCGGGGGCGAGCGTGGTCAAGGGGAGGTGCGCGTTCCACGCGAGCCCTCCTGGCTTGGCGACCTCGGCGGAGCGAGGATGGATCGGGGTCTGGCAGCCCCAGAGGAGGGCGATGAGGATCAGGGCGGCGAGTGGTGAAGCATCACGGTGCACAGTGGCCTCCCCGGCGAGGGCGTTGTTGCTGAACACGATAGTACAGGACGGGCTCGGTGGCGACCTTCGTGATGGGTCTGATCTCGTGTTGACCGAACGGTACATTCGGGATACTCGAACCGAGCGTGGCCGCCCGTTTTCAGCAAGGAGCGAGCTCATGACACATCGAATCGGTCGGGTGCTCACCGCGTGGACAGCGGTGATGGTGGTGGTGGCGAGCGTGGGGGCCGCCTCGGCGCAGGAGGCTCACACGGGGGTGGAGACTGGTGCAGCGCCGCACGAGGAGGGCGGCCATGCGAGCAACTCCACGGGGGTGAAGTTCATCAACCTCAACGCGTTCGAGCGGACCCACGGCGCCGAGGGCGACAAGATGGAGGTGTCGCCCCACTTCGGCGGCACGATGTTCTATGAGCGTGCGCTCTTCCACCACCGCGTCGAGGCGGAGCTCAACGCGATCGTGGCCAGCACCGAGGGCGGCGTGCGCGTACCCCTCGAGGTGATCGTCAAGTACGTGTTCCGGGATCCCTCAGCGAGCCTGCGACCGTTCATCGGCGCGGGCCCGGCGCTGCACCTGCTGCTGGCGGAGGAGAAGGCCGCCTTCTTCGAGCTGGCGGCGACCCTCGGGTTTGTGTACTGGTTCAGCGAGAGCATCGGACTCGACGTTGAGGTCGACTACGGCATGGTGTTCGAGGAGGAGCTTGTACACGAGGTCGGGCCTTCGTTCGGTCCCGTGTTCAAGTTCTGAGTCATCCTGGCACTTCACGCGGAGCCCCGCTCCAGCTTGCATCGCACCGTGCCCGCCATGACGGGGGCGTGGGCGGTTGTGCAGTTCTCTGCGCGTATCGCTGGACGGCGGACTCGTTGTCGGTCAATACTGTGAACTCACAGGGTCGCATCCGGCTCGCTGCGGATGGCGGCGCGCGTCGCGGTGGGCAGGCTTCGAGGAGTCCAGATGCTTTGCATGGGGATCGACTGCGGGACGCAGTCACTGAAGGTGGTGATCTGGTCGCCGTCCCGCGGCGTGGTCGCGACGGCGTCCCAGCGCTACACCTTGATGGACGGATTGCTGCCGGGCCACAAGGAGCAGGATCCGCAGGTCTGGCTGGACGCGCTCGAGGCCTGTGTCACCCGGCTGGCCGCCGAAGGCGTCGCGCTTGATGGCGTTGGCGCGATCGGGGTGTCCGGTCAACAGCACGGCCTCGTCGTCCTGGACGATGCGCACGTGGTCGTCCGCCCGGCGAAGCTGTGGAACGACACGTCGACGGCGGCCCAGTGCGAGACCATCATCGCCAACGCCGGCGGGTTGCTGGCGTGGGCGGAGGCGGTCGGGCAGTTCCTGCCGCCGGGCTACACCGCCTCGAAGGTGCTCTGGCTCAAGGAGCACGAGCCGGCGCACTACGCTCGGGCGCGCCATCTCTGCCTGCCGCATGACTACCTCAACCTGTACTTGACCGGCGCGCTTGTCGCGGAGGCGGGGGATGCCTCGGGCACGGGTTACTTCGACGTGCGGGGCCGAACCTGGTCGCAGCAGGCGCTTGGCTGGATCGACCCGGATCGCGATCTGGAGGCGATGCTGCCGCCGTTGATCGGCTCGGACCGGGCGTGCGGCACGCTGCGCCCGGCGCTGGCGGCGAAGTGGGGGCTGGGCGCACAGGTCACGGTGTCCTCGGGGGGCGGTGACAACATGATGGGGGCGATCGGGACCGGGAACGTGAAGGAGGGCATCGTCACGGCGAGCCTGGGGACCTCGGGCACGATCTACGGCTTTCGCGAGTCACCGGGCCTCGACCCGGAGCTCGAGGTGTCCTCGTTCTGTGACAGCACCGGCGCGTGGCTCCCGCTCGCCTCCACGCTTGGGACGACGGTCGGCACGGAGATGGTGCGGCGGAAGCTCATGGGGGTGAGCTTGTCGGCGTTTGAGGCCTCCGTGGCCGAGGTGCCGGCTGGCTGCGGCGGCCTGCTCATGCTTCCGTACTACGAGGGGGAGCGGACCCCGAACCTGCCGGACGGCACAGGCGTCCTGATCGGCCTCCAACCCTCGACGTGCACGCCGGGCCACCTCGCCCGGGCGGCGATGGAGGGCGCGATCTTCGGCCTTCGGTACTGTCAGCAAGCGCTGGCGCGCGTCGGCGTCGAGGCCACCGAGGTGCGGCTGATCGGAGGCGGCGCCCGGAGCGAGGCCTGGCGCCAGATCTGTGCGGACGTCTTCGGCGTGCCGATCATCGCGCCGCGCGTCCAGGAGGGGCCGGGGTTCGGCGCGGCGCTTCAGGCGTGGTGGTCGACGAGCGGCGAGCCGCTCTCGAGCGTCGTGGAGGCGCACGTCGCCTTCGATGAGGGGACCCGCGCCACCCCGCGCCCCGAGAACGTCGCGCTGTACGCCGAGTCCTACCGGCTCTGGTCGTTGGCGATGGAGGCGCTGGTTGAGGGGAGGGTCTTTGAGCGGCATCGTCGCTGGGTGACCGGACAGAACCTCAGAGCCGGAGCTCGCTGACCTGTCGCAACCAGAGCCCGCTCCGCAGCTCCCGCTCGAGCGCTGCGTGCTCGTGGGGGCGGACGTTCTCGCCGAGGTCCAGCACCCGCAGCCGGGACAGGTTCGGGCACGCGGCGAGCTGGGCGAGGCCGCGCGCGGTGAGGTGGTTGCCGCGCAGCCGGAGCGTGTGGAGGCTGGCCGTCGCGTTGCTCTGCAGGAGCAGCGCGAGGTGCTCGTCGTCCAGGTGGCAGTCGTTGAGCTCGAGTCGGCCGAGGCGCCGCATCCACGCGGCGTCCACCAGCTCAGCGAAGCCCGCATAGCGCAGGCGCACCGCGCGAAGCGTCAGCGTCTCCAGGGCCGGGAACGCCGCCCAGCGCGCGAGGATCGGCTCGGCGCCGCCGTAGATCCGGCCCTTGATCAGGTGCAGCGCGGTGAGCTGGTGGAGGTGTGGCGTGCGGACCAGGGTCTCGGCGACGTCCACGGTCACGAGCGCCGGGAGCAGCGTCAGCGTGTCGCAGAGGGTGAGCCGCGGATCGGGACGCGGGTGGATGCGGTGGCCGAGCGCCACCGCGCTCTGCCTCATCCGATGGTTGGCTGGCAGCAGCGACGCGATCCAGGCGAGGTCGGCGTGCCGTGGCACGTCCCACGCCTGAAGGTGCCCTCGTGCATACTCGAGGGCGATGTCCAGGGTGTCGGGCGGCCAGGTGTTGAGCAGCAAGCAGAGGCGCTCCCAGCTCTCCCGTCCGGGCGGGGCGTAGAGCAGGTCGCGGAGCTCCGTCATGACCTCGCGGGGGCCGCCGTCGGGCTCTAGCGTGGCGCGTCCGCGGCGAGTCTCGGGTTCGATGGCCGGGCCAGCGACCTCGCTGGAGTGGACGCATGGCGGGGCCATCCGCACCGCAGCATCCGGGCACGGAGGCTCCGCCCGCCCCTCGAGCCGGGCGCGCGCCACGGGGCATGCGCCGTCGTCGAACACGACGTGTCGGGTCAGGGCGGCGACGATGGGGTGGTCGCAGAACACCCGACGCCAGCCTGGCCAGGTGAACCGGAGCCCCTGGGCTGCGGCTGCGTGCAGCCGGGGGGCGAGGTCGGCCACGACGGCGTTGAGCTGCCGCTGAAGCGCCTCGCGCCGCAGCGCGGCCCGTCGGTGGAGGTGTCGGGCGTTCGGGGCGTCCGGGGCGATGACGAGGTCCGTCAGGACCACCTCCAGCGCCTCCAACACCTGGCCCGGTCGCCCTCCGGGCGCGGCGGCGAGCGTCCACCGGGACTCGCCGCCCTCGTCCTCATCCACGCGCTGACCGCACGCGTCGAAGCCGAGCGTCGGCCACGCGACCAGCTCCACCTCGGCCGCGAACTCCGCCAGCCGCGCCGCGTCCGGTCCGTCGCTGCTCCCTCGGAGCGCTTCGTCGAGCGCGTGGGCAAAGCCGGCCATGCCCTCCGCACGCCCTCGCCAGTGCGCAAGCCACAGCCGCCCGATCGGGCTGCGGTGCTCCACCAACAACGCCATGTCGGCCTCGCCTGGCGCCTGATGCACAGCGTAGGTGTCCCGCAACGACCGCCCGACGTCGTAGAGCCAGTCCTCGTCCGCGGAGACGGCCATCTGGCGCCTGGCCCACGCCAGGTGCCGTGGCCGGCCAGCCCGCCCCCACGCCTCGACGAGCGCGCGGCCGAGCGCCGCGGTGTCCCCCGCGTCCAGGGCACGCCAGAGGTCGCGCGCGGCTCTGCACGGCCGACCAGGGGCCTCGAGCGACAGCAGGGTCAGCCATCCACGCACCGCGTCAGGCTTAAGCCGCTCGCCCTCGGCCCATCGCAGCGCCAACACTTCCTCAGGCAGCTCCAGCCCCCCAAGGTCGGGTATCGGCAACGTCGCCAGCCAGCCGCCGCCCCCCTGCGCCCCCGCACTCGCCGGAAGCCCCCTGCAACCCACGATCGCCCGCCGAAGCTCGCCCCCAACCCCGGCCGTCCGCTCCTCGCCGAGCGCGCGCTCCAGCGCGTCGAGCGCCCTCGGCACCCCGATCGCGCCGATCGCCCGCGCCGCCGCCTCGCGCGTCGCCTGCCGGGGATCCTCCAACAGCACCTCCAATCCCGGCAGCAGCCCGACCGCGCCCGCGGGGATGAGGTCGATCACCGCCTCCCGGACCGCGCTCGAAGGGTCGCGCAGGCCGTCCAGCAGGGCATCCTTGTCAGCACCTTTGCCCTCCGTCGCGAGGCGCTGGAGGTGCGCGATCCGCTCGGCCTCGGTCGTGTGTCGCCGCGCCGTGCCAGCGTCCCCCGAGGCCAGGCCCGCAGCCTCGGCCAGCGCAGCGCGCACCTCGTCATGCGGGGCGTGATCAAGCAGCGCGACCGCGAACGCGCGCCTCGCCGCTGAGTCGTCCAGCCCCTCGAACGCCTCCAACGCCGCCCGGCGTACCTCCGCCCGCGCCTCACACAGCGGCTCGCCGAGCCACGCCAGCGCGTCGTCCTCCAACGACGCCAGCAGCTCGGCCGCCCGGCCTCGCACGGTGCCCGCGGCATCGCCGAGCGCCTCGGCCAGCACGGGGCCCGGCGCCGGCACCTCCGCGTCGGCGATGGCGTCGAGCAGGCACAGGCGCGCCCACACGGGCAACGCCTCGGTCAGCAGGACGTGGGCGAGCCGGACACCGAGCTCACCGCCGCGCACCAGCTCATCGAGCGCGCCGGACGGGGGGAGGGCGCCAGGTTCAACCGGCTCCTCCAGCACACTCCGCGCGGCGCGCTCGAGCAGCGCGGCGTCACCGAGTCGCGCCAGCACGGTCCGGCTTCCCTCCGCGCCAGGGTGCTGCGCGATCAGCCGGCGCGCCCGGTCCGTTGGAATCGCCGAGAACAGGGCGAGCAGCGCCGCCCGCTCCGCTGGCGGATGCCACAGCTCCTCCACGACGGCGTCGTCGAGCGCCTCCGGCAGCTCCCGTCCCGCCGCAGCCAGAGCTACGGCGGCTGCGTACAGCAGCGCCGAGCCACCTGGCGGCGAGCCGCCCGCCTCGATCGCGTCGAGGTCGATCAGGCCGGCCTCCGTGGCCTCGACCACGAGGCCCGCAGCGTCGCGCCCATGCCGCCGCGCGAAGGCCACCCGCGCCTCCATGGTGAGGTCTGCGAGGTGCTCGGCGGCCGCGGCCAGGTTGGCCACCCGGAGCGTGGCCACTCCGTCAGCCCGTGCGCGTCGCCAGGCCGCGTCACCGGCCACCCGCACGACGCGGTCGAACCAGACGTGATCGTCGCCGTCAGGCAGCGTCAGGCAGATGTGCGCGAACCAGCGCAGGGCGTCATCGGGCAGCGGACGTCCGGCGAGCGCCGCGAGGCTGAGCGCCGCGGCGTGGCGATGCGGGCTCGGCCAACCGACCCGAGCGGCCTCCAGGACCTCGGGAGCGCTCCGCGCCAGGCGGTCGAGCAACACCTCGGCGTCGGCGTCGAAGTCGGGCAGGGTGGCGTGGGCTGGCGCGTGCTCGCCCAGCCGCGGCACCAGCGCGATCGCGCCCTCGGGGTGGAGATGGTCGAGCCGTCGCATCAGCAGCCGCCGCAGCTCCTGCGACAGGGGGACGGCGCCCCGGCCGGTCTCCAGCCAGATCAGCTGCCAGGCGTCATGGTAGGTGTAGCCCAGGGCGTCCAGCGCGTCCTCCCACTCGGTGGGGGGGCGCCTGAAGACCTCAGCGTGCTGGAAGTCGCGGCTCGTTGTGGCCATGCGCCCGCCATCAACCCAGGCGGCGCGCCGCCCGGACCCGCACCGCCACGAACAGCGCCATGAACCAGAGCAGCGGCGCGAGCCCCGTGGTGCGGGGGCCCGTGACGGAGCAGCTCTCTGCGGTCGGAGGTGGCCCGGGCGTCACGTCTGCGCCGCCGTCTCCGTTGTCGCTGTCCACGTTGTTCGTGCTAGTCCCGTTGTTCGTGATGACCCCGTTGTTCGTGTTATCCGTCGGTAGATTGTCCGTGCCGTTATTGTCATCGATGGAGAAGCTGTGATCGCCATCCAGCTCGCCGCACGCGCCGAACGGACGCTCGGACCCCGGCTCGCCGTCGTCGGGGCAGGTGTCGCGCAGCATGGTGTCGTCGCAGGCGTCGCCGTAGCCGTCGCCGTCCGTGTCGACTTGATCGATGTTGGGGACGTAGGCGCAGTTGTCACAGCTGTCGCCGATGCCGTCCTCGTCCAGATCGGACTGGCTCGTGTTGCGAACCTCGGGGCAGTTGTCACACAGGTCCCAGATGCGGTCGCCGTCCGTGTCTGCGCGCTCCTCGCTCCGACCCAGCGTGCACGGGTCGCATGCGTCGCCCAGGCCGTCGCCGTCGCTGTCCACCTGCCGCGCGTTGAAGTCGTCCGGGCAGTTGTCGCAGCGGTCGAAGATGGCGTCCCCGTCCGTGTCGTCCTCATCCCGTCCGGACGCCACGTGGCAGGGGTCGCAGACGTCGCCGCGGCGGTTCTCGTCGCTGTCGGCCTGGTCGGGGTTGGCCACCGCGTAGCAGTTGTCACACCCGTCGCCGAGCCCGTCCTCGTCCCGGTCCGTCTGGTCGGGGTTGAACGCATGCACGCAGTTGTCCACGTCGTCCAGGATCCCGTCGTCGTCGTCGTCGTTGTCGCACGCGTCGCCCTCGCCGTCTCCGTCCGAGTCCACCTGGTCCCGATTCGGCACGTCGCGGCAGTTGTCGCAGGTGTTGCCGAGGCCGTCGCCGTCGGCGTCGTTCTGGTTCACGTTGCCGATCGTCGGGCAGTTGTCGCGGTCGTCCGGGATGCGATCGTAGTCGTCGTCGTCGTCGCACGCGTCGCCCAGGCCGTCCCGGTCGAGGTCGCTCTGCCCGGCGTTGGGCACGTCGGGGCAGTTGTCACAGATGTTGCCAAGGCCGTCGCGGTCGTCGTCGCGCTGGTCGTTGTCTGCCAGCAGCGGGCAGCTGTCCTCGCGGTCGAAGGTGCCGTCGTTGTCGTCGTCGTCGTCGCACACGTCGCCGAGCCCGTCCCCGTCGTTGTCGAGCTGTTCGGGATCATGGCGGCCCGGGCAGACGTCGCATGCGTCACCGACGCCGTCCAGGTCACTGTCCATCGAGCCGGTCAACGGGTTGTTCGGACACAGGTCGCAGCGGTCGCCGATGCCGTCCTGATCGGCGTCGGCCTGATTGCCGTTGCGCAGCAGCGGGCAGTTGTCCTCCACGTCACCGATCAAGTCGCCGTCGTCGTCCGCGTCGCACGCGTCGCCCAGGAAGTCATGGTCGGTGTCGGTCTGGTCGGGGTTGAAGAAGCTCGTGCAGTTGTCGCACGCGTCGCCCACGCCGTCCGCGTCCGCGTCCGCCTGGTCCACGTTCGGGTTCACCCGGCAGTTGTCCACCACGTCGTTGATGGTGTCGTTGTCGTCGTCGTCGTCGAACGCGTCGATGATGCCGTCGTCGTCAAGGTCGATCCCGCACTTGCCGTCCACGATGATGCAGTCGTACACCACCCCGGCGCGCACCGAGAACCGCCACACACCCGGATCGTCCACGTTGCTCGTCGAGCACACCGTGAGGACCTGCCGCGTGAACGAGACCGGCAGCGCGTAGAAGTCCGTCAGGTTTCCAGCGTCGAAACCGACCTGTGCGGGCGAGCCACCAAAGCCGCCCGAGCCGCCCGAGGCGTCGCCTGTCGTCCACTCGCACCGATTGTAGCGGAACTCCACGTCGAAGTCGCCCGGGTTGGCCCGCGGCGACGCCGTCAGGATGAACTGGAAGCTGTTGAGATGGTTGTTGTGCTCGTCGTAGTACCCGACGTCGTACCACGTCGCTACGAACTGCCCCGGCTGCATGCTGTAGTAGACCATGTTGCGGTTGGCGCCGAGCGTCCGGCTCCGCGTGTCCACGTCTCCCCAGAACGGCGCGATCATCGCCTGCGCCGCGATCGGGAACGGACGCGGCGTGAACGCGCCCACCCGCCCGTTGAACGTGACGTTGCCGTTGTTGTTGACGTAGACCGTCCGGTACGTCGTCCCGAAGAAGTTGAGCCCGTCCGGGAAGGACGTCGTCAACGGAAGCGGCGGCGTCGAGCCGTCATCGTTCGGCGCAAGCTCGCCCGTGCCGAAGCCTGCACGACCACCCAGCCCCGAGACCAGATTGGCTTCGGCGAACGCGACGGAAGGAGTGACAGCGAAGAGGGCGAAGGGGAACAAGAAGGGGATGTATCGGCGCACCAACGACCTCCGGGGCGTGCGTCAGCTCATCACCCTCGAAGTCTAGCGGAACGGGCTCATGGAGGAAAGTCGGGCTCGTCGCCTGACCGTTCTCTCCAACATCACTCCTGCCGCTCCAGTCAGGGTCGACGACCGATCACCACATACTGTCGCGGCAGCGACTCCTCGGCGATCTCCACCGTCAGTCCCGCCGCGGTCAGCTCCGCCGCCACAGCCTCCGGCGTCAGCCGCATCGCCGCAGGCGGCCCATCCTCGGCCTCCAGCGTGTAGTCGACGATGATCAGCGCGCCCCCCGGCTTCAGCCCCGCCACGACCTTCTGCGCGTACGCCGCCCGCTCCGGGATGTGGTGCCAGGTGTCCACCACGACCACCCGATCCACCCCGCCCGCCGGCAGCATCGGATCATCCACGGCCACCAGGCGCGGCTCGACCTGTGAGAGCCCTTTTGTATGAGGGGCTTGCGTCATGTACTCGATCATCCCGGGCTCGATGTCCAGCGCCAGCACCTTGCCCTCAGCGCCCACCGCGCCTGCCAGGTGCGGCTCGAAGTACCCCGTGCCCGCGCCGATGTCTGCGACCACCATGCCCGCCTCGAGCTGCAGCAGCCCCACCACCTCCCCCGGCTTCTGCCACGCGTCCCGCGTCGGATCGTTGAACCGCTCGGCCCACCGCGCGATCTCCTCGAACGTGTGCCCCAGCGGCGCCGGCCCGCCATGGTGCCCATGGTGCCCGCTCCCCTGGCTCGCCGCGGCCGAGGCCGGCTCCCCATGCGGGTCATCTTGAACAGCGACGTTGGAGGAGGAGCACGCGGAGCCCGCGAGCAGAAGGGAGACCGTGAGACTTGTCATGGGGGGGATGCGCATGAGGCTCTCCTTGTGGGCCGCGGGCTGATGCGCGCGGCTGAGGTCTGTGTGGTCGGGCGCAGCGCTGACCTGCCCGGGCGGCGAGAGGAGAGCGGATGCGGGAGGAAGTGTCAAGCCGGCCCTCACCCCCCAACCCCCTCTCCCGTAGGACGGGAGAGGGGGAGGCCCTCACCCCCCAACCCCCTCTCCCCTATGAGGGTAGAGGGGGAGCCGGACAGCAAGCTGTTGCTATATAAGCAGAAATCTTGTTCTACCCCCCCTCTACCCGTCGAGGGGAGAGGGGGCTGGGGGGTGAGGGCCTCCCCCTCTCCCGTCCTACGGGAG
>Ga0210033_1002878_pt1 | contig 14330 bp, 15 predicted proteins | sample CryGeymeta201501_FD_185465 | JGI IMG/M metagenome (GOLD analysis project Ga0210033, IMG submission 185465) | Groundwater microbial communities from Crystal Geyser aquifers in Utah, USA - Crystal Geyser metaG 2015-01 (SPAdes) (version 2) | ecosystem: Environmental > Aquatic > Deep subsurface >... | reverse complement strand
CGAGATGTTCTATAATAGTAAACGGCGTCATTCTTATCTTGGATATCTGAGTCCCAGGGAGTACGAGCGTATGTGGCTTTTAAGAAAGGCCGCTTAAATAAGTGTCCATTTTTACTTGACCACCTCATAGGCGCCTGACCCCAGGCGGTTATGACAGATAGAATGTTGAAATTTCACGGACGTCCCCGAAGGTGCCGGTTACAGCGCCTCAAGCATGGCAAAGGTCGCGAGGTTCCCGCCGCTCTTGAGGTCGATACCGATGGCGACGCGGGATTTGTCGCCCACAATGGAGCTTAGGACAATACGGCCTTCGCGATCCCCGGCCCGGACCTTGAGCTCGATCCCCTCGAATCCGTTAAAGACCGCCCGCGGATTGATCAGGCTGTGCCCCCTGGGGCAATAGCACTCCTTGATAACCAGAACCTTCTCTTTTTCCCGGATGATCTTCCTGATGGGGCTTGGGTATATCATCATCCCTTTCTTGTCAAAACGTTCCATGTCAGGCTCCTTCCCGTTCTCCCCGGCCTGCCGCAGATGGACCTTTCAGGAGGCCGCCAATATTCTCCAATCTAACGCTGAATCTTCGATGCGTCAAGGGGAGAGCTAGGACCCAAAAACAGAGATAGAAAATTGTTTTCCAAGAAAATCCCCCTCCCCTTGTGGGAGGGGGTGTGGGGGAGGGGTAACCTTAAAGGTGAAAACGATTCACCCTCACCCTGCCCTCTCCCATCAAGGGAGAGGGAATAATTTTGGAATTTCTATCGCGGAATTTAGGCCAGGACATTCTAATTGACAACAAAAACTTATTCTGGTAAGTTACTTTATATGGTGAATCAAACCATGAAAAAGCAATTGAAAAAATCGAGGCTTAGAACACCCCTGTTCATCGCTCTATTCCTGTTTGTGTTCCAGACCAATCCGGTCTTCTGTGCCTGCCTCTCCGCTGGTCATCATGCAACCGGATCTTGTAGTGCCATGTCCGAAAAGAGCCCCTGTCACGGCGATATGCCCATGAAGGCCTGCCATGACAAGGCATCGGACACAAAAAACGGCTCTTCCAACTCCGGCGCTGATACCTGCCCGCTGTGCCAGTGCCTGATGACAGGAAACATCGAGAGTCAGAAGGTCATGGCCGCGATGTCATTGGACCCGGTGCCGGGAAACCTTGCTTGCAACATCTCCCATATGCCCGGCGACACACTCAATGCCGCCAGGCTGACCTGCCTGGTACTGCCGCAGACGCCTGTTCGAACTCATCCCCTTTTCATTATAAACAGAACTTTCCGCATTTAAAATATCGCGCCCAACGTTAATTCTGACCCGTGGTTCATCTCATACGGAATCCGTGCGTGTGGATTCATGGACTTAGACTTCGGTCGAGTGGATTCATTCCGCGTGGATCTTATGTGATAGCTGTATAACATGACCGAATATAAACGGCTTGCAAAAGTCTTTGTTTCAGATATACTACCAAAGAAAAAAAGGAGGGTATCAAAATGAAAAGAACCTTTAAACTTTTAAGCGGCTCCGTAGCATTGGTCCTGGCCCTGTCCGGTTATCTCTTCGCCGGGATGGGCGGCGGAATGATGGGAGGTGGGCAGATGCAGGGAGGGTCCACGGGCATGGATCATCCCGGCCAGGAACCCATGAGCGGGCATGCCCCATCATCGGGCACCCTGTCTCAGAATACCATGCCTCATCAGGAACAGATGAAGGCTATGGACCAGATGATGCAGGATCCGGCCATGCACAGCGAGATGATGAACCGGGTCATGGGCAATCAGGAGATGATGAAAGAGATGATGAACCGGATGGTTTTCGAACCGGGCCTTATGAATCAGATGATGGACCAGATGATGACAAACATGGGGACCCGGAACATGATCGTGGATCGGGTGATGCAGGATACGGAGATGCGGAACCGGATGATACAGGAGGTTCAGTCGCCCAAACAGCCGAAGCCGCAGCATCAGCATCCGGCTCAGCCGTAAATTAGAGACCAGAACGGTCATTGAAAGGAGCTGAGGATTATGAAAAAAATCATTACAGCATTGGCCATAACCGCATTGTTCATGGCATGTACGAATTTGTCAAAGGGATACGAAGTGAAGAAGCAGGTGGGCGAATACGAGGTCGTGGCGCAGATCGACAGGAATCCACCGATTGCGGGTGACAACAATCTCAGCATCAAGATCAAGGATGCCTCAGGCAAGTACGTCACCGATGCAAACGTCATGGTGAATTATGTTATGCCCGCGATGCCCGGCATGCCGGCCATGAACTACATTGCCGAGACCACGTTGAGCGGCGAGGAGTATAAGACCAAAATGACGCTTTCCATGTCCGGCTCGTGGAACATCGAGATCAAAATCACCAGGCAGGGAAAGGTGGAGACCATGAAGTTCACTGTGGATGCAAAGTAAAAAAAGCTCACCATGACAATTGTCAACCTGAGCTTGTCGAAGGCTGGATTCCCCGATCAAGAGACTGTGTCACAATTATGGAGACTCCGTTCCTTTGGGGACAAGGTTTAGGGCAATCAATAAATTTCCTCTCCCCATGAATGGGGAGAGGGCAAGGGTGAGGGGTTGACCGGAAAGAGCCCCCTCATCCTAACCTTCTCCCCAAAAGGGAGAAGGAACATAAGGAAGAGATCAAGTTTACGACACAGCCTCCAAGCCGGGGAATGACATTGTTTGTTATCGGAGGATGACATGATTTGTTACTGGAATCAACCCATTCAATGACGCAAAGAGACCCTATGAAAACCTTTTGCCGAACGATCTGTTTTATGTTTTTTTGTTTCCTATGCATCTCCTCGGCTGCATCGGCGGCCGAGGAACTCTTGAATCTTCAGGCCCTGGTCCAGGAGGCGTTGAAGAATAACCCGGAGCTTCGGCTTGCGGAGTCCAGATGGAAGACCTCGACCTTCAGGGTACCCCAGTCCAGGAGCCTTCCTGATCCCATGTTTATGCTCGGGTACCAGAATGAGGGGACCCGGAGATACACCTACGGGGAGATGGCGGATTCTGAATGGATGTTCGCCGCATCACAGATGTTTCCTTTTCCGGGGAAACTTTCCATCAAGGAGGAGATGGCCGCAAAAGACGCACAAAGCCTCGAAGCCGACTATCAGGCTGTACGGCTGAAGACCATCGCCAGGGTCAAAGAGCTCTACTTTGATCTCTTCCTCGCATACCGGAATATCGACATCATCCGGGATAAGACCGCCCTTTTCTCGAGGGTGGAGGATGCGGCCGCGGCACGGTACGGATCGGGCATGGCGCCGCAGCAGGAGCTCCTCATGGCCCAGACGGAAAAGTATATGCTCCTCGAAAAGGAAGAGATGCTGAAGCAGAAAGTGGAATCCATGGAGGCCATGCTCAACAGCGCCACAGGAAGGGAAGCAACTTCGCCTCTGGGGAAGCCCCCGGAACCCGATGAAACCATGTATCCCTACAGCATGGATGAACTGATCCAGACAGCGTATGAACATGCTCCGGAGATTAAATCCAGGGAGCTGATGATCGGCTCGGCCGAGGCCGGGATCCATTTGGCCGAAAAGGAATACTATCCTGACTTCACCCTCAGTGCAAACCTGTCCAAAAAGGGCGGGGATTTTGAGAACATGGTGGGATTCACCACGACCATCAACCTTCCTCTCTATTACAAGTCCAAGCAAAGACAGGGTGTCTATGAGGCGAAATCGATCCTGTCCGAGGGAGAGCATGAACTCAAAGACATAAAGCTGATGGTCTCGTCCTCGATCCGGGATAACTATTCCATGCTTCAAACAGCGGGCAAACTCATGGAACTCTACAGGAAGGGTCTTATCCCCAAGACCTACCAGGATTTCGATGCCGCACTCGCCGGCTACGTAACCGGGAAGGTCGAGGCGATCACGGTGATCAGCCGCCTGAAATCCCTGCTCGACTATGAGCTTTTATACTGGGAGCAGTTCGTGACCAGGGAAAAGGCCATTGCGAGACTGGAATCACTCACCGGGAGTCCCGGTGATTTCGCATCCACACCCCGATGATCATGGGGAATTTAGAAGATTTCGTTCCCCTTCCTGAAAAGAGGCAGGGGATGGAAAGGGCCATCCGATGAAGACAAGAAGATTCAAGATCATGGTCATGGCCGCACTGGCCTTTATGCTGTTATCCCTTTCGGGATGGACCTCCGCTCCAAACCAGGCCTCGGCCGGGGAGCCTGCAACCGGTCACGTCGGGCATGGTGGAGCGTTGCCGCCCGCCCAGACCAAGCCGGCGCCTGATCAGAAGGCTTCGAGACAAGAAGCTCCCGCCGTCGAGATCCCCGCGGACAAGCAGGAGCTCATCGGGTTGAAGACGGTTGCTGTTTCGGTACAGTCTCTGCAGAAGGTCGTCCGGACGGTCGGGCGCATTGAATACGATGAGAGACGGCTGGCCACGGTCAACACAAAATTTGAAGGGTGGATCGAAAAACTCTACGTGGACTATACCGGAAGATATGTAAAAAAGGGAGAGCCCATCGCGGAGCTCTACAGCCCCGAGCTTTTCGCCACGGAACAGGAATTCATCAACCTCCTCAAGTGGTCAAGAGAGGGCAAAGAGACAAGCAGCCCTTTGCTTGCCGGGATGCTCACCGGGGATGCGGAAACCATCCTTGATGCAGCGAGACAACGGCTCAGGCTCTGGGATATCAGCGATGCGCAGATCAGGAAGATCGAGGAGACCGGCAAGCCCATGCGTACGCTCACCCTCTACAGCCCGGTGAACGGCTACGTGGTGCAGAAACCGGCCCTTCAGGGGATGCGGGTCATGCCCGGGGACAAACTCGTGGACATCGCCGACCTGTCCACCCTCTGGGTCCTTGCGGACATCTATGAGTATGAATTGCCCCTGATCCGGATCGGGGACGCGGCAGCCATCCGTTTGAGTTCTCTACCGGACAAGGTCATCTCCTCAAAGATCGATTATATCTATCCTTCGATCTCAGGGGATACAAGAACGGTCAAGGTGAGGTTTGTGATTGACAATCTGGAAGGACGGCTCAAACCGCAGATGTTCACGGACGTGGAGATCCATATCGACCTGGGGAAAAGACTCGCCATCCCCGAAGACGCGGTCATCGATACCGGGGCAAGACAGATCGTCTACGTGGATAAAGGGAATGGCCTCTTTGAACCCCGGGAGGTGACCCTGGGCATCCGGGCCCAAGGCATGGTGGAAGTTTTGAAGGGCCTCACCGCTGGAGAAAAGGTTGCCTCCTCGGCCAATTTCCTCATCGATTCCGAGGCCAAACTGAAAGGGGTCGTTCAGTAATGATCTCCAAAATCATTGGATTCAGCGCGCAGAACAGGTTTGTTGTCTTCCTGATGGTCCTGTTTCTGGGCATATGGGGTTACTGGGCATTAAAAAACACCCCGCTCGATGCCATCCCGGATCTCAGCGACACCCAGGTCATCATCTACACGGAATGGCCGGGAAGAAGCCCGGACCTGGTGGAAGACCAGATCACCTACCCCATCACGTCCACACTGCTCGCTGCCCCCAAGGTGCAGGTCGTTCGAGGCTTCTCCTATCTCGGGAGTTCTTTCATCTACGTGATCTTCGAGGAGGGGACCGACATCTACTGGGCCAGAAGCAGGATCCTTGAATACCTGCAGGCCGTAAAAGGCAAGATCCCTGCCGATGTCAACCCCGTGCTCGGCCCGGATGCAACCAGTGTGGGATGGGGCTTCTCCTATGCCCTCGTGGATGAGGCCGGCCGGCACAACCTTGCGGAGCTGCGCTCGATCCAGGACTACAACGTCAAGCTTGCGCTGGAAAGTGTACCCGGCGTCTCCCAGGTCGCGAGCATCGGCGGATTTGTGAAACAGTATCAGGTCACCATAGACCCGAACAGGCTCTCGGCATACGGGATTTCCATCATGAAAGTGATGGAGGCCGTCCGCAAAAGCAATAACGACGTGGAAGGAAGGGTCCTGGAGTTTTCCGGGATCGAATATATGCTGAGGGGACGGGGGTACATCAAGACTGTTCAGGACCTGAAGGATATCCCTGTCGCGACCGACGGCGCGGGCACGCCGGTCTTCCTCAGAGATGTGGCCACGGTACAGCTCGGCCCCGAGATCCGAAGAGGGGTCGCTGACCTGGACGGCAAAGGAGAAGTAGCCGGAGGGATCGTGGTTGTCCGGTTCGGTGAGAACGTCCTCAGCGTGATCGAGCGGGTCAAGGAGAAGTTCAAAACAGAGATCGCTCCAAGCCTTCCGGAAGGCGTGCACATGGTGACGACCTATGACCGCTCCGACCTGATCCTCCGGTCCATTGATACACTCAAGGAAGAGATCATCAAGCTCTCCATTGCCGTGAGCGTGGTCTGCATCATCTTTTTGTTTCACCTCCCGAGCGCCCTGGTCGTGATCCTGACGCTCCCCATCGCCATCCTTATTTCCTTCATCTGCATGCACTATCTCGGTGTAACCTCGAACATCATGAGCCTGAGCGGCATCGCCATTGCCGTCGGCGCCATGGTGGACGCCTCAATCATCATGGTGGAGAACGCCCACAAAAAGCTGGAGGAGTGGGAGGCTCACGGCGGAGAGGGGAGCAAAGCCGATGTCATCATTGAGGCCGCCAAAGAGGTGGGGCCATCTCTCTTCTTCTCGCTCCTCGTCATCACGGTCGGTTTTCTCCCGGTGTTCACGCTGCAGGCCCAGGCCGGAAGGCTCTTCAAACCCCTGGCCTACACCAAGACCTTTGCCATGCTCTTCTCCTCTTTCCTGGCCGTGACCCTGACGCCGGTATTGATGACCCTCTTTATCCGGGGCAAGATCAGACCGGAAGATAAGAATCCTATTATTGTGGTGCTGGGCAAGATCTATGAGCCGAGGGTCGGATTTTCTCTCAAGTACCCGAAGATAATCATTGTCTTCGCCGTCATCATCATGGCCCTGACCCTCTATCCGATCCTCAAGCTCGGGTCCGAATTCATGCCGCCCCTCTATGAAGGGACCCTCTTCTACATGCCGGTGACCGTGCCGGCGGCATCCATCTCCGAGGTCACCAAGCTCCTTCAAATGCAGGACAGTCTCCTGAAGAAGATTCCGGAAGTAGCGCAGGTCTTCGGCAAGGCAGGACGGGCCGAGACGGCCACGGACCCGGCGCCGCTGGAGATGTTTGAAACCGTGATCAACCTCAAACCCGAATCCGAATGGAGGCCGGGGATGACGGTCGAGAAACTCAAAGACGAGATGAACGATGTCCTGACCATTCCCGGCGTGTCCAATTCCTTCACCATGCCGATCAAGGCGAGAATCGACATGCTTGCGACAGGCATCCGGACCCCGGTGGGGATCAAGGTCATGGGCCCGAAGATTGAAGAGATCGAAAGATTGGGCCTGGAACTGGAAAAGATCATCAAGGAGGTCCCCGGCACCAGAAGCGTTTATGCGGAACGGTTGACCACCGGTTATTTCCTGGACATCCGCATCAAACGCGAGGCGGCTGCCCGGTACGGCCTGAACGTGGACGATGTTCAGGAGGTGATCCAGTCCGCCCTGGGAGGGATGAACCTGACCACGACCATTGAAGGGAGGGAGAGATACCCGGTCAATGTCCGGTATTCAAGGGAGTTGAGGGATACCATCGAAGATCTGAAGCGTGTCCTGGTCCCGGCGGACATGGGGGCCCTCAGCCCGGTCTCGGCCATGACCGGATCCGGGGAAAGCAGCGGGACTTCTTGGGCTGGCGGCTCATCCATGTCCAAAGCAGGTCCTGCACAGATCCCCCTCGGTGAACTTGCGGAGATCAAGATTGTCCGGGGACCGACCGCCATTAAAAGTGAGGAGGGACTGCTCACATCCTATGTCTATATCGACTTTTCAGGACAGAATGTGGGCGGATATGTGCAAGAGGCCAGAAAACGGGTCGCATCGCTGAAGATGCCTGACGGCTACCGCCTCGAATGGAGCGGAGAATATGAATACCTTGTAAAAACCCATGAACGCCTGAAGCTCGTGATCCCGCTTACGGTTATGATCATCTTTGTCCTGATTTTTTTCAACACCAAATCCCTGACCGAGACCCTGATCGTGCTCCTGGCCGTCCCCTTTTCCCTGGTGGGATCTTTCTGGTTTCTTTATATGCTCAATTACAACATGAGCATCGCCGTCTGGGTCGGCATGATCGCCCTCGCCGGGCTGGACGCAGAGACCGGAGTGATCATGCTTCTCTATCTGAACCTGTCTTGCCGGGAATGGAAAAAACAGGGGCGGATGAATACGGAAAGCGATCTCAAGGATGCCATCCTGCACGGCGCGGTCAAAAGGATCCGGCCCAAACTCATGACCGTGGGAGTCATCCTCGCCGGTCTGATCCCAATCATGTTCAGCCACGGCGCAGGCTCCGATGTCATGAAAAGGATCGCCGCACCCATGATCGGCGGGGTCATCACCTCCGAGATCCTGGAACTGACCATCTATCCGGCCATTTATTTGATCTGGAAAAGGAGAGGGCTGAAAGAGAAACATCCTGCGGATGCCGTATAAATAAAAATAAGCGATGATGTTCTGCCAGTTCACTTTCAGATATGGCTTTTCGAACCTCTTAGCCTCCAACCTGCTGCCTCCTGAACCTGATCGTTTCAGCCTCATGGAGCACCCGGTCGGCAACGCGGAACAGGGTCTCTTCGTCCGGATCAACCAGGTGAATCCCCTTTAGAGCCTCATGGATGACAAAGGGTGATTCCTCCTCGTCATCGAGACGGAGGACTGAAACATCCTTTTAGCTTGCCATGAAAAGCAGAGAAAATATTTCAAGAGCAAAGCAGATAGATATTGACAAGATCCCCCCATCTTGAGACCGTGCATCTGTGAATATTCCGGTCAAGCATGACCATCCGAAAGTAATCTGTTCACCGTCCCAGCCAGATACTCAAAACCATTCTTCTTGTAAACCTCCCGGGTCTCCCGGTCCAGGAGCGACCCCAGAGTCACAGAGAAATCTCGCGCCCTGAATTGCAGGATCTTTTTCCTCATGGCCTGCAGCTCTTCCCTTGAGGCCCCCATGGCAACTCCTTTTCGGAGCATGAATTCCATATCAAAGCAGTCCCGGATTTCTCCCCGGTCCAGGAAGGCCGCAATCTTGTTCCGCATCATCTGCTCCAGTGTCATGGCTTTTACAACAACCTGAACATGGCTGTGTCTGGAAAAAGCGATCACCTCTTTCCATTTGCATTCTCTTGCTTTCTTCCGGATTTCGATTTTGAGGCTTCTCGGATAGTCCGCTGCGCGGAATTCATAAACAAGCGAGAACCGCTTGCTGTGCGCATCGGAGACCTTATACCTTTGGTTCAGGAATGCCTTCATCCTTCTGTGATAGGATGGGATATCGATTTCCTTCAGGAACCAGAAATCCAGATCCGCGGAATAGCGGTTCAGATCATAGCAGACCCGCAGCATGGTCCCGCCGCCGAAGACCAGGGGTTCCAGGAGTTTCTGCGAGTTCAATGCATCCAGAACATCCATTTCAAACCTTTCATGTGCGATCAGGTCCCGCATAAATCCTCCACCCTGTGTCTAACCTGTTCGTTGTATCCCGCGAGAATTTCCCGCATTTTCTTCTTGTCGAATTTGCTGAAATCCATGGAACCTGAATCCAGACGATAGCGGCCCATGGTTTCCAGGTATGCCGCATCAATGAACGCCTTCTCCAGTGTGGCTATGAAAAAGCCCCTCTTTTTCACGAAGCCTGCATAGTATTCCTTCTTGAGTTTTGTAAAAGAAAAAATCGTCCCTCGGATCTGGAATTCCCGCGTCCGCTTCGCGGCGACCGATTCCACAAAGTCCTGCTGAATCTGTGTCGTGCACCCATAATAGATCAATGCCGTGGTTAGAGAGATATATGACGGAACCTGCAGGATGTTCGCAATCCGGAATGTCTCCTCCAGAGTCCGGCGTTCCCATCTTTCCGACAGCATATAATGATTTCTCTTGATGCGGACCAGGTCCCCGGAGCGCACATACCTGGAACACGCGACCATGGCCGACTCGGAGGATATGCCGAAAAGGTCAGATAGGTCCTGATGGCTGAAATAGAGTTCCCTGATCCCGCGAAGCTGCCGGATGGACATAAATATACTTCCTTAACATTTCTGTTAATTAAGTATATTTGACAAAACAAATTAAGTCAAGCCCTTTTCAGAGGCCCATGATCGGCGGCGTCATCACCTCCGAGATCCTGGAGCTGACGATCTACCCGGCTATTTACTTGATCTGGAAAAGGAGAGGACTGAAGGATAAACATTCTATCGCCCAAACATAGCGGGCGGCGGCAACACCTGTTTACGAGGCTAAGACCAGCACTGGACAGGATATCTGTCGGATGACCTTTCCCACAATATTCTTGCTGAAGAAATGCTTGATCCCCTTGCGCTTATGGCCGCCCATGATGATCAGCTCGCTTCTTTCCTCTTTGGCGATCTCTGCAATCTTGTCATGAATCTCGCCTTCTTCGAGCCTCGTCTTTACAAACATCCCTTCGGACCTTGCCACTTTCCTGATCTCGGAAACCGCACGACTTCCACCTCCGTCCAGAACATCGCCGATATTCCTGACTCCGGTGAGATTCAGGTCCCCATCATTTTCGGGGACGACCTTGACGACCGTAACACGGCAGGATTCATCACTCAAGAATTTCAGGCCCTTCACGAGGACATCCATGGAACCGTTTACTGCAATAAGGACATTTCTATAACCTTTCATACGCTTCACCTCACGACAAGTATGGGACAGGATGCATGAATGATGACCCGTTCCGTGGTGCTCCCCATGATGGCCCTGTTCATGCCCTGCCACCCATAGCTTCCCATCACGATCAGATTATTGCGAAGGCTGTCGGCGGCCTCTATGATCTTCTCCGCGGCCTGCCCTTCCTCGATCTTTGTTTCAACCGACACCCCGAGGAGCGATGCCCTCTTCTTCGCTTCTTCCGTGATCTTCCGGGCCTCGTGAAGAAGGCTTTCTTTGATCGAGGCGGTCTTTAAAAATCCGATCATTTCCTCATACCGGGGGATCACGTAAAGGACCGTGACCTTTGCGCCGTCCACCTTTGAAAGTTCACATGCACGATCAAGCGCCTTCTTGCTGAACGCTGAACCGTCGTAGGGAAGAAGAATGGATTCATATTCCCCGGTACATTCATCGCAGGGCTTTTTGACCACCAGGACATCACAGGGAGAGTTGACGATCACGCCGGAGGTCACGCTCCCCATGAGCAGCCTCTTGAATCCCTTTCTGCCGTAGGTCCCCATGGCAATCAGGTCGGCATGCTTCTCCCTTGCGGTATCGGTGATCACATCCGGCGGCTCCCCCTGAGAGACCAGGGCGTCCACCGTGATGCCGATTCCCGACTGAACCATCTCTTTGGCCTGAGAGCAGAATTTCCTCCCCAGTTCAAACCGCTTTTCCAACTGTTCCGGAGCGTTCCCGAATTCCTCCTCATTGAAGAAGACGGCATGAACAAGGGAGACCCTCCCCCCATGGGCCTTGACCCAGTTTGCGGCCTCCAAAAGGGCTGCATGGCTGTAGGGCGTGTTGTCGAATGCGACGACGATATTTTCATACATATATATTTCTCCAGCCTGCTCGAACGGCTATGTTGAATATCTCTCTTTGCTGTTTATTCTGTAACAAGGAAAAGCCCCTCCATCCATGCTAATGGGCGCCGCCGCTCTTCTTGAATATCATGCCCACGCCAAAGCCTGCACCCACGGCCGCAAGAATGGACAGGACCCCGTATGCGGCCCCATTGTTTTTTGCCATGCCGGAAAGACTCTGAACAATACCCGCCTGCTCCACCAGCACATGGTCCTCTGCCTGATCAATGATCTTCTTGTCCTTGACCTCATACACCGTAACCGTATAAGTGCCTGGAGAGGCCTGATAGGGCCACTTCATCAACGTATAATAATTCTGTTGGCCGTTCTTTTCCGTTAAGGTTATTTCCCCACTGGATACGGAATAGAGCTTTGAGGCCTCTTTGAATTTTATGAACTCATTGAACCATTTGGTTTTTTCATCCTCGTTTGAGACGGGCGCCAGAGTCACATGGTTTTTTAAAGCCGGATACCCGATCAGGTTCTTCTCCAGTTCTTCACTGCTCAGAATATCCTCGACCTTCTTTGTGCTCCCCAGGAAGTAGAGTGCGGGCACATGTTCCAGGTTTAATGTCGCCACATTCATCCATAATACCCCTCCGACCTTGCCCTTCTCCCGCAAAGTTTGCTGTCCATCCGGGGAACTGATTTTCACAATGAGGTCGGTCCCCGGGTCTGAGACCCCTTCGACGTCGACCGTGCTTCCGTGATAAAAAAAGTCTATATTGATATGGTCATGATTCGCCCTGGCTGTCAACGTGGCCGATGCTTCGTTATGAGATGAATGTAAAAACCCCATGATCATCACAAAGAGGGCCATCATTCCCTTCTGTAATATGTTCCGGATGTTTCTCATTTTAGTGTCCCCCTGCTTGTGCTAAAAGTAACGAAGGGCTCAGGGTAAGGTCAAAGATCATCTTGACGGTGACCATGAGCACGATCCCGGCAAGCAGGATCTTGAGCTGATCTCCCTTGAGCTTTCTTCCGAAAACCGTTCCGACCTGGGCGCCGATGGTTGACCCGACCAACAAGAGTACGGCAAGGATGAAATCCACGGTATGATTGGTATAGGCCTGTAGAAAGGTAACCTCGATGCAGTTGAAGAGGATCTGAAAGAGGCTGGTCCCGACGACCACATGCATGGGCATCCTCAGGACATACACCATGACCGGAACCATCAGGAATCCACCACCCACCCCCATGACAGCGGCAAGGACCCCCACGAAGCCGCCGAAGACAATAGGGACCAGGACCGAATGGGTGACCCCGGACTTCTCAAAATACGTCTGAAGCGGGAGAGTCTTAAGAAATCTTTTAAGCCATGATTCCTTGTTGTTTGAATCCGCTTGTTCCTTCTTATTTTTCTTCATGGCGGACAAACTCTCAAAAAACATATAGCCGCCGACGATCCCCAGCATCAATACATAGGTGATCTTGATGACAAAATCGGCATTGCCCATGGCCTTGAGAACCTTGATCAGTTGCACGCCGAAAAGGCCCCCTGTGAAGCCGCCGACCAGAAGATACAGGCCCATTTTGAAATCCACATTGCCGATCTTCCAGTGTGCATAGGTCCCGGAAGTCGATGCCGCCACAATTTGATTGGAATCCGTTGCCGCCGCTACCGTAGACGGGATACCAAGCATGATCAAGAGCGGCGTCATCAGGAAACCTCCTCCGACGCCGAAAAGACCTGAGAGCAGGCCCACAGCCAGGCCCAGGCCCACAGGGACAAGGATATTGACACTGGTTAAAGCGACCGGTAAATAGAGATACATCTAATCTCTCCTTTCTTTTAAAACTGGTTATTCATATGGGATGAATCAGACTTTACCTTTGGTCATGGTCACGATGGGTCTGAGTGCAATATTGACGAACCTGTCCAGAACCCCTTTGGTCCATTTTCCGCTGGTCGTGACCCCGGGGCTCAGCAGGACGAGATCAATGAACGTTCTTTGCTTGAGAAAATTTCTAACCGCGCTCATGGCATCCAGCGTCACGCCGTAGATATTCACACTCACCCCGGATGTCTTGCACTTTTGCATGAGGTCATCAATTTTCTTATCATGCGCATCATCACCGTTCTTCAGGCTCTCTGCCATAATCTCCTTCGCGGTCTCATGTTCATTCGCCTCGGCAAAGGTCACCGCCATCATGGCGTCTTCAAATCTTTTCTGTAACTTCTTCTTGTAAAGAAGCAGCACGGTGATCCCCTTATCCATCAGCTTGGCCAGATCGATGGCATAAGACAGCCCTTCCTCCAGGTTCTCATCCGATTGCATTACATACAAAAGCTGCTTTGTTCCCATCTTCGCCTCCGTTTCGATCATTCCCTGCAACCATTTGCAGGAAGTTACCTATTGATAAAGCAAGATGAATGCCAAATACTAACTTATTGATTTTAAATGATTTTTTTAAAAAGGTGGGTGGATCTTGTGTTTCAGATTGGAACAGCGGTGAACACTATTCCTCTTTGAGGATTCTCCACAGGCTCGTTCTGGATATGCCCAAAAGCTCTGCGGCCTTGGATTTATTGCCTCCGACAAACGCAAGGACTTTCTCAGCGTAATCCCTGTTCAGCTTTTCAATGGTTTTGATCCTGCTGGGCTCGACTGTTTCAATATGGAACATCTTGATGCTCTGAGGCAGGCTTTCAGCAGAGATCAAGTCCTTCTTCTCAAGGATAATGG
>Ga0210033_1002877_pt1 | contig 14331 bp, 12 predicted proteins | sample CryGeymeta201501_FD_185465 | JGI IMG/M metagenome (GOLD analysis project Ga0210033, IMG submission 185465) | Groundwater microbial communities from Crystal Geyser aquifers in Utah, USA - Crystal Geyser metaG 2015-01 (SPAdes) (version 2) | ecosystem: Environmental > Aquatic > Deep subsurface >... | reverse complement strand
CCGAGGCCCGGTGATGCGATGCAAATAGAACACATAACCGGCGTCTTCATATTTCAACGGACGGTTGCTGTCGAGTCTGTTGGAACTCTGGCATGTTTGCTGGACGGTCCAGACCAGGGTTGGACGGCTGGGGGAGTCTACTCGGCAGGAGATGACATGGTCGTGCGGCTGTCGAGTCAGTGGCTTGTGTTGACCATGACGTTCGACCTGGCGATGAGCTTCGCCGGGCTGCTCATGGTCACGAGTATTCAAGGGGTTGGGCCCAACCCACAGACAGAGCCTGCGAGCGGCGCATCCGAGGTCGTGGTCAGATATGCCGAGCGTCAGACGTGGAAGATCGCGATCGACCATACTTCAGAATTTGCGAAAATTGAGCCGGACGGGGATCGAATTGAGTTTCGCATTGACGGCCGGCTTGCGAGGTTGATAGCAGACTCGATCTTCCAACTTGTGTCCGTGCAGTGGCGCCGTTTCGAGGAGACCGAGGAGGCTGACGAGGGTGAGAGCTGACTCCTGACGCGCGTGATCGTTGCGCCGCCGGGCGCCCGCACCCTCACCTGGGACGCCCAGGACCACCTCGCCTCGGTCCACGCCGCCACCCTCATCGAAGCCTACGCCTGGACCGACGACGGCCGCATGGCCGCCCGCTACACCTCCTCCGGCCTGTCCGAGTCGTTCGTCTACGCCGGCCCCCAGATGGTGTCCTCCTACACGCCGTCCAACGCCCTGACCTGGGAGGCGGTCTGGGGCCCCGACCTCGACGACCTCCTCGAGTTCGACTCCGCCGCCGCCGGCCTCCAGGTACCGGTGCGCGACCGCCGCGGCTCAAGCGTCCGCAGGATGGCAGGCGTCGAGATGGAGGTGGCGGCGGCAGACCGGGCCGGCTACGCGTGGGGGTTGGCTTCGGCCTGAGTGTGGAGGCGGGCCCTGCGTCGCCCGTGCCGCTTCCGGGGCTTGCGCACGCTCGCGGGTGGTACACGCTCAGGTGCAGTCGGCGAACCGGTGCCAGCCCGCGCCGAGGGGGAGCAGCGTGGAGCTCGGCGCGGGGATCCGGGCGGGGAGGTACAGGAGGCCACACTCGAGGCAGATGAGGCAGCAGCCGTCGGAGGGGAGGACGAAGCGGACGGCGCCGTCCGGCTGGACGCGCTGCTCCGTGACCTCGAAGAGCCCCACGCGAGACGACGGGGCCGACGTTGGCGGCGCGGCCGCCCGTGCTTCGAACGCCGAGCGGCTGAGCGCCCAGCGAAGGCGGAACGGCACGTCGGTCCAGTTCAGGGCGACGTGTGCGGCGAGCAGGAGGGCGAGGATGGATGCTGCGAGGAGGCGACGGCGGGAGATGCGGACTGCGAGCGTGGCGGAGGCGAGCGCGAGGAGCAGCAGGCCGAGGGACCAGGCGAACGCCCCTCCCGAGGTGCATGGGTCGCTGAAGATGACGTGGCGGCCGAGGAGCGCCGTGAGGAAGACCGCTCCGGCTGCGAGCCTCCGGCCAGGACGTCTGCGCGGGGGGCGACGCTTCGTGGATTCACGGTCATGCGGATCCATCATATCGCCGCTCCTGGGCTTCGGGGGCTGACTCGGCGAGGTCGTGAGGTGGGCTCCGGTCTCATCTGAACTTCTGGACAGACCACGCTCGCTGACGCCGACGAGTATCACCCGGGGGGGCGCGGACTGCAACTCACGACGCTGCGACCAGAGGGCGTGGCGGCCTGGGTCGGTGTTGGAGTGGGGCTCAATGAGCTGGGGCTGATCTGGATCATTCGCGGGCGGAGCTGCGTGCTGTATTATGGACGTGACGGTACGAATTTAATCGGGCTCCTTCCGCGCGAGGCTCTATGTTCAGTGTACGTCGGGATCGATCGCGTTCCTTGTGGGTGGTGGGGATGGGGTGGCTGATCGCAGTCGCCGGGCTCGCAGGGTGCGGCGGCGAGGTGACGCGGCTGCCGGAGGCGGCGCCGCCTGCGGCCGGGGTGTTCTTCGCCGAGGAGGTGGCGCCGATCCTGGAGCAGCGGTGCAGTGGGCTGTATTGCCACAGCGCCGCGGAGGGGGGAGCGCCACACGGCGAGGGCCATGGTTTCTTCAGCTTCCCGACGGACGCGGCGGGGCGGCTGTCGAGCCCGGCGCAGGTCGAGGCGGCGCGGGTCGCGGCGCTCGAGGTGTCGGACACGACGGAGGACGTCGGGTTCAGCACGCTGCTGCGCAAGCCGTTGGCGCCGGCCTCGGGGGGGCTGCCGCACGAGGGCGGGCACGCGTGGCGCTCGGTCGAGGACCCCGGCTATCAGGCGGTCGCGCGGTGGCTCGCGCTGGAAGGGGAGGGTGGCGGGGAGGGGCTCGCGGCGAGCGAACTGAGCCCGCTGGAGGTGCGGTTTCGGGATGAGGTGCAGCCGGTGCTGGTGGAGCTTCGGTGCATGACGGCGAGCTGTCACGGGCCGGACGCCTTCCTGACGGCGTTGCGGCTTCAGCCGCCGGTGCGGGGGGCGTTCTCGTCGGGGCAGGTGCGGGCGAACGCCAGGAAGCTGCGTTCGTTCGCCTATCTCAACGGGCCGGTGGGGCTGAGCCGGGTGCTGGTCAAGGCGATCCCGATGGAGCGGGGCGGCGTGCTGCACAAGGGCGGCAACGAGGGCTTCATGACCGGGCCGGAGGACCCGAGGTTCGAGGTGATCGCGGGGTGGCTGCGGGAGCTCCAGACGAGCCTGGTCGGCGCGGAGCCCGCGCTGGACGGGATCGCCTTCATCTCGGGGCCGCCGACGCCGGCGCCGTTGTTCGACGTCACGGCGCCGCGAGCAGGCACGGATCTGTACATCTTGAGGGCGGGGGCGAGCGCGGCGGAGAACGTGACGGGGGGCCTGCACGGGCCGGGAGCGGACGTGCGGGACCCGGCGGTGAGCCATGATGGCACGAAGCTGGCGTTCGCCATGCGGCCGTCGGCGAGCGAGGGGATGAACCTGTACGTGATGGACCTGGCGAGCCGGCAGGTGCAGCAGCTGACCTCGGACCCGGCGGTGGCGGCGTCCGGGGTGCCGATCGCGAACGTGCAGCCGGTGTTCGGGCCAGACGGGCACCTGTACTTCACCTCGACGCGCTCGGGCGAGCTGGGCGACCGGGGTGAGCTGCCGAACACCGACGTGTGGGAGCTGGACCCGGAGAGCGGGCTGCTGAGGCGGCGGACGTGGGGGCCGAACCAGGAGGTGGAGCCGACCTTCCTGCGGAGCTGCGGGTTCGCGGGGGAGCTGGCGTTCACCTCGACGCGGCAATTCGGCGAGGTGTTCAACGCGCCGGTGTTCAGGTTTCCGCCGAACCTTAAATCGGAGTACCATGTCCATTTTGGTACGCAGCTCGACGCGGTGCTCCTGGGTCTGGTCGATGGCGCGAGCGGTCTTCAGGCCGTGGTGGTGACCGATCGCGGGTCGGTCTGGGACGCCGGCGCGCTGGCGCTGATCGACCGGAACTTCGGGCCGGACATCGTGGAAGAGCGGCGAGTGGCCGAGGCCTCTGTGCCGCGGTTCGCCCACACGATGCAGAACGTGACGCCGGAGGTGGCCTGGCGGGGCGTCAGCATGGGGGGGCTCTACCGAGACCCGTCGGTGATGCCGGACGGTCGCCTCCTCGTGTCCCGTGCGCCCGGCCCAGTCGACACCTGCGCCGAGGGGGACTCGCCGGACTTCGGGCTCTATGCCCTGACGATCGGCTTCGACGCGGCGACCCAGGGGCCCGTGGTGCTGCGCAGCGAGCTGATCTACGACCAGCCCGGCACCGCCGAGGTGGCCGCCGTTCCCCTCGCCCGCCGCGCCCTCGAGCCTTATGCCCCACACCACGACGACTGGTCCTCGCCGACCGGCTTCATCAACGTCTTCGACCTGGGCTTGCTCCAGGCGATCGTCGAGACGCTCGAGCCGCGGCAGAAGGCGATGCGGACCGATCTGGCCTTCGTCCGCGTGCTGGAGGCGCTGCCGCCGCGGCCCGACGAGATGGAGCCGGTGGACCCTGCGCAGACGCTGCACGGCGATCCGGCGGCCACCTGGCTCAGCGGTGGCTCCCACGACCGGGTGCGCGTGCTCGGGACGCTGCCGCTCGGCCCGGACACGTCGTTCTATGCCGAGATCCCGTCCAACCGTCCGATCCGCTTCCAGGCGCTCAACGCCGACAAGATGGCCGTCGGGGCCCAGCACCAGCGGTGGATCTTCGCCAACCCGGGCGAGGTCCTGTTCCACGCCACGCACCAGAAGGTGTACCGGGTGCGATGCGCGGGGTGCCACGGGGCGCTCGACGGGGTGGCCGCGACCGCGGTGGGCGAGGTGCCGGACATCGTCTCGACGGCCTCGGTGAGCTACTCGACCCACCAGGGGGCGAACCCGTTGAGCCCCGTGGCACCGGTGGCGCTGGGGTTGGACCCGAGTCAGACGCGGGTGATCGACTTTCAGCGGGATCTCCAGCCCATCTTCGACCGCTCGTGCGCGACGGCGGCGTGCCACGGCAGCGCGACGCCGCCGGGCGGGCTGTCGCTGAGCGGCCGGCCGACGCGGGCCTACAACGAGGCCTACGAGCACCTGCTGCTGCCCGGCGCGGGCTCGGGTGGGGGCCGCAGGTACGTCGATGAGCCGGACGCCAGCGCCATCCAGAGCTTCCTGATGGAGAAGCTGCTCGGCCGTGAGCTGGAGGCGCCGCGCGCGCTCGACGCGCCGTGTCCGCCGCCGGGGTCCGGCGTGCCGCCGCTCTCGGAGGCCGACAAGGAGCTCATCACCACCTGGATCGACACGGGGGCCGTCTTCCGCGGCCTGACGGAGTGACCATGCACGCCACCTCTCAGCGCCGGGGCGCCCTGCTCGCCTCGGCGGCGCTGCTCCTGCTCGCCTCCTGCGGCCTGGACGCCCTGGACGTGGGCAGCCTGCCCGCCGGCGACCCCTGCGACCCCGCCACCACCGACGTGCTCTGCCCCGTCGTCGACCCGAACCCGGACGACGAGGCCCAGCCGCGTCGCTTCAACCCCACGACGGTGCTGGTGGAGCCCGGCGGCGCCGTGGCGTGGGTGGCGCTGACCGGCTCGGAGGCCGAGCCCGGCGCGGAGGTCGTCGCGATCGACGTCGCCCGGGGCGTGGTCGCCGCGCGCGTGGCCGTGGGCGACCGGCCCGTGAACCTCGCGATGCACCCCGGCGGGCGCTGGCTCCTGGTCACGAGCTGGTACGCCGGCTTCATCACCGTGGTCGACGTCCGCACCCGGACGGCCGTGGCCCGTCTTTCGGTGCCCTTCTACGCCGACGACCTCGCCTTCGACGCCTCCGGCTCGCACCTCTACCTCGTCAACCGCTGGTCCGACGGGCTCTACGAGGTCCCCGTCGAGGCGACCGACGCGGGCGTGGCGCTCGGCGCCAGGGAGACGTGGCGGTTCGTGGCCACGGGCAGCAACCCGTCGCAGCTCAGCCTCTGTCCAGACGGGCGGTACGCCTTCGTGACCGCCACGGGCGATCTGGCGGTGACGCGGGTGGACCTGACGGGGTGGCAGGCCGAGCGGCTCGTGCTGAACGCCCCGGTCAACGACGTCCTGTGCCTCGGGCGGTCGGCGGTGGCGACGACCCTCGGCGCCGGCAGCGGGCACCCGCAGGAGGGGAGCGCCCCGTGCGAGGAGCTGCGCGCGGAGTTCGGCGCGGAGGCGCGCTGCGATGGGACCGCCAACGTGCGCTTCGCCGACATCCAGAACGAGCTGGCCGTGATCGACGTGGCCACGCTCGCGCCGGGGACGCGGTACACCTCGGACACCGCCGAGCGGAGCGCGGTGGACGCGAAGGGGCACATCGAGTCGTCCCGCATGGTCGTGGCCGGCGCCTTCCCCGCCCGGATGGCCCTCGACGGCAGCACCCTCTACGTCACGATGGCCGGCTCCGGCCAGGTGCAGCGCTTCGAGCTGGCCGGCGCCGCCTCGGACTGGACCGGCGCGCTCGCCGGCACCTCGACCCTGGACGGCGTGGGATTCGGCCCCGAGGGCGTGGGCGTGGCCTCGGGCGGCTCGACGCTGGTGGTGGCCAACCAGCTCTCCGAGGACGTCGCGCTGATCGACCTCGCCAGCGGGCAGGTGCGGAGCGTGGTGGTCGGCAACGCTTCACCTCCGTTCCCGGCGACCGGCGCGGAGCTCGGCGAGCTGTACTTCCGCACCGCCTACTTCTCAGCCGACGGCGACGGCTCCTGCATGCACTGCCACCCCGGCCTGTCCACCGACGGCAAGGCGTGGTCGGTGGCCACCGTGCGCCTCGGGGCGTCGCGCCAGGTGCCCCAGACCCGGAACCTGCGCGCCACCCGGCCGCTGTTCCTCGAGGGCACCCAGACCGAGGAGGGCTTCAACCTCGAGATGGAGGACCTGAGCCCGCGCGTCGACTACGACCCGAGCCCAGCCGCCGACTACGAGGCCGGTCGCGCGCGGCGCGACGCCGAGTTCCGCCGCATCAGCGCCGAGCTGATCGGGCGGGAGGTGGGCTTCGACGAGATGGTCAAGAACGTCGGCCGCTTCCTCATCGTCGAGCCTCGCCTGCTCCCGAACCCGAACTCGCCGAACACCGAGGCTGCGCAGCGCGGCCAGGTGATCTTCACCTCGGCGTCGGTGGGCTGCGCCGCGTGCCATGTGCCGGAGACGGCGTTCACCACGGGGCGGCTCTTCGTGGACGTCATCGCCAACACGGCCATCGACCGGCCGAACACGTCCATTCCGGCGTCGATCGCGGGGACGTTCGGCGAGGTGCAGCCCGAGCACTTCGACACGCCCTCGCTGCGCGGCCTGTGGGATCGGCCGTCGCGGTTCCTGCACGACGGTCGGGCGCGCACCATCGCCGAGACCATCCTGCCGCCGGAGCACCCGGCGCTGGGACCGCAGGAGGTGGGCTGCAACTTCGGGGGGAGCTTCGTGGAGGGGGCGCAGATCCTGGACAGCCACGGCGGCTGCAGCCAGCTCGGCCCCGAGGACGTGGCCGACCTGCTCGCCTTCCTGCGCGCGATCGAGTAGGCTCGGTGCGCGTCAAGTGACTGATGTGAAAGGTGTTTTGCGTGTCAAGGGCAGATCGGATCGACGGCGTCGCCCTGGCGCCACTCGAGCCGCGAGCTGTCGAGGGTGAAGGTGGGGATGCGGTCGCGGACCTCCGGGTTGAGGTCGCCCGAGTCGATCAGCTCGTCGAGCACCTCGAACGCCATCGGCCGGATCTTCGCGCGGACGACGATCTTGTCGGGCACGCCGGTGCGGATGTTGTACCGGTGCTGGAGGTGGGTGTTCGTCCAGGCGGGGTCCTGGGGGCTCGGCGCGGTGGGCGCGGGCAGCAGGTCGGCCCGGTGACGGACGGCCGCCCAGGCCCCGATGACCTCGTTGTCGTCGGCGTCGTAGAAGTGGCTGCGCAGGACGACCATGTCGGGGTCGTCGGAGGGGACGGCCTCGTCGTCGGCGATCGTGCCGTTCTGGTAGACGAGCTCGTCGCCCGACCAGGCCTCCAGCTCGACCCAGGCGCGGCGGTAGTGGGAAGCGCCGCTGGGCCAGCTGTGGCCGGCCCCGACGTTCTCGACGGTGGCCAGGACGTCCGCGCCGTCGTTGCGGGGGTAGACGCAGAGGTAGAGGCGGATGTTGCCCTCGAGCGCCTTGTCGACCGCGGCCTTGGCCTCCTCGAGGCCCTCGGCGCCGGGCTCGAGGCCGTAGGGTACGTCCACGCCGGCCAGCGTGTGGTCGTGGTGGCGGCGCATGGGGCTCTCGGGGCCGGCGACGCGGGCGTCGCGGCCGCGCATGTGGCAGGCGGTGCAGCTGAGGCCGTTGCCGCTGGTGGGATGGGCGAACAGGCTGCCCTGCCACTCGACGTAGGTCTTCTCCACGAGCAGGCCGCTGCCGAGCTTGACGTCGTGACAGCTGCCGCACATCACCGAGGACTCGATGTTGTTGCGGTCGGTCAGCGGCGAGTAGGCCGAGGCGTGGGAGTCGTTGGGCTGCGGGTTGGTGATCGCGCCGAACAGGACCTGGGGGTCGCCGAGCTTGAGCGGGTTGTTGTCGGTGCCCTCGACGGCGTCGACTGTGTGGCAGAAGACGCAGCCGATGCCGGTCAGCTCGTCGGGCAGCTCGTCGAGGTTGTCGCCGTTCTCGCTGGCGCCGGTGCGCAGGGCCATGGGGGCGTGGCAGCTGATGCAGAACCCGCCCACCGCGCCGTTGGTGTCGCGCTGCCCCTTGTCGAACATGGCGCGGAAGATGGGGTCACGGCCCGACTGGGCGTGCATGCTCTGGGACCACTCGGTGTAATGGTCCTGGTGGCACGAGGCGCACGTCGTCGAGTCGGCGAACCGGCTGTGATGGGTCCTTGTCTCCTCCTCGCCGCAAGCGACGGCCGTCAGGGCGAGGGACAGCAGCAAGGCCAGGAGCGTGAGGTCGCGCGTGGTCATCGTCATCCCTCGATGCAAAGGCGGAAGAGGGTCGACGTGGGCTCGGCGCCGGCACGTTCGACGGTGATGGTGAACTCCCAGACCCCCGGCATGAACAGGTCGAACGGCCCGACCATCCACGTCCCCGCCTCGCCGGTGGCCTCGCCGTCGTAGGTGAGCGGGTTGGTGCCGTGCCCGTGGCCGGGCATGAACGGCGCGATCCGGATCGCGTCGGTCTCGACGGGGTTGCCGCTCCCGTCCTCGAGCTGCACCACCCAGGTGTTGAGGCCGAGGTCGGGCGGGCCGGGGTCGGCGGTCACGGTGACGACCATCGCGTCACCGGCCTTGCTCATGCCGTCGGCGTAGCTGTCGATCTCCGCCTCGAAGGCGTCGCAGATCGACGGGGCGGCGTTGTTGGTGGCGGCGGGGCTGGTCACGGCGGCCTTCTCGTCATCGCCGCATGCGGCGAGCAGGAGGATGGCGAGCGCGGCGATCCCGAGGGCGGCGTAACGTGGGAGGGTCATGGGGCAGATCCGTCCGTCGGCAACGGAGGTTGAGGGCTACCAGGTGACGTCCGCGGCGGCGAAGAACCGCCGCTCGGTCCGGTCGTGAACGCTGAACAACAGCAAGAGGGTCGTGGCGCGGTTGAGGAGCTGCCCGCGCTGGAGGAAGTCGAGGCTCTCCTCGTCGTCGACCTCGTCGAGCATCAAGGTGAGGGCATCGACGGCGCCTTCGATCTGGCGGTGCTGGTCGAGGATGGTGTCGAGGAGGGTCTTGTCGTCGGTCTGCGCGGCCAGCAGGGGGAAGTAGTCGGTCTCCTCCTCGTGCATGTGCCTGGCGAGCTCGCTTTGGAACAAAGTCATGAAGTCGCGGATGTCGACCATGGCCTCAGCCTCATCCACCGACGAGTCCACGAGACGCTGGAACACCACGGTCAGCTCCTCGAGGAGGAAGGTGAGGCGGTGGTGGTCATGGAGGATCTCGACGCGTGGCTTGGGGCGAGGGCGTGGGCGAGAGCGAGCGCGGGTGCCAGAGCGTGAGGCGGGGTGCATGAGGGGTCCTTCCTGACAGGGGCCCACCGGGGGGCCAACAACAAGGTCAGGGTAGACCGTCCAGAGGCGCTCGCCATGATCCAGGTCATGCACGGTCAGGTTTGGGGTCGGGGGAGAGGAGGTGGAGGGATTCGAACCCTCATACGCGTGCGCGCTCGCCGGCTTTCGAGGCCGGTGCCATTCCATTCGGCCACACCTCCGTGGGGTGCGGCGCGGGTCCAGGATCGGCGCCGCGCCGTATCGAGCAGAAGGGAAGGGAATCGAACCCTCGGACCCCTGGGGACCACTCGCTTTCCAGACGAGCGCAACGAGCCAGCATTTGCCTCCCTTCTATACCAGCCTCAACGGCAGCCACCGCCAATGGGTGGCCGTGGCTGAGGCAGTGGGACGAGGGTGAATCGAACACCCCACTCCGGGGCTTCAACCCGGCGCTTTGCCTCCTAAGCTATCGTCCCGTGGTGGCCCCGACGTGATACGCGTCAGGCCACGATGTATCCAAGGAGCACCCGGCGGGAGTCGAACCCGCAACAACGACGTTTGCAGCGTCGCGCCTCACCGTTCGGCCTCAGATGCACGCGCTCGCCGAGCCCCTCAGAAGCCGTTCGAAAAATATATGCCTTGTTTCCTCGTATCTTCTGTCTCCAGGTGGGTCTTCTGCTCGGTCATGGGCCTCTGGGCCCACTCCCTCACATCAGACGCCACATGGTGCCAGAATCTACGTCGGATCCATCGGCATCTATTTTCCGAATGGCTTCTGAGGGGCTCGGCGAGCAGAGGAGACGGCGGGAATCGAACCCGCAAACGCGTGAACGTCTACCGTCTTAGCAGGACGGCGCCTTACCATTCGGCCACGTCTCCAGGTGGCTGGCCGGGGCCAGCCCGAAGCTGTCGTGGCCTCGGCGCAACGCGCCGAGGCACTCTTCGGAGGGAGGGAGGAGGGATTCGAACCCTCTGAGCCCAAACGGGTAACTGGGTTACAGCCAGCTGCGACTCTCCAGCGTCGCCGCACCCTCATGACCGCGTCGCCGCGGTGTTGTGCTCCACCGGTGAGGCCGGTGAAGGAGCAGGGACGGTGGGAATCGAACCCACCTCACGGACGTTTGGAGCGTCCGTCGCCGATACCTTGGTACATGCGTCCCTATCCTGGCCCGCTGTGGGCCGATGCTGTCGAGGTGGCCGTGGCCGTTCCTCGGGAGGTACCCCGGGAGGGAGTCGAACCCTCACTGACCCGGGTTTGAGCCTGGAGCGCTGATCGGTTTGACTCCCTTCGCCTGAGCTTCGCCCCGCGCCCACGGGGGTCCCCGTCCTCGTCGCCTGTGCTAACAGCACAGGCTTCTCCGCCGGGAACCCCCGTGAACACGGGACTCGCTCATGCTCGGTCCGTCAAACCGATCAGCGCTCGAGCGCCTCTTCCGATTGGGCTACCGGGACACAGGCTGGAGAACGCGAAGAGCCCCCTCCAGGCGTTGTTGCTGGAGGGGGCTCTGCGATGGCGAACCATCGGGACCCGTGTCGGCGACCCTGGTCGGTGGTGTCAGGACCACCGAGGCAGGGGCGCCGCCTCCAGCGCGCAGCAGCGATAGCTGCTCGAAGACCAGCACAAACAGCGGCTGGCGAAGTCAAGGGAGAAGCTGGTAAACGAGGTGAACATGGGTCAAATCCGTGAGGTTCGTGGGGTCGGCGACAGCGCCGGACGACAAGTGGCATGAGCAGCGGACGTGCCAGGTGGTGCCGCTGGGCGTGCCATCGTCGCTCGAGGCCGATGGGTACAGCGTCCGTTGAGGGTTTGGGGGGATGGGGTGGGGGCGGGGCAGCGCGGTGTCCCGAGACGAACGTATCGGGATGTATCGGATCCGATAGAGGGGGTGGCCGGCTCCCCCCGAGGCCGCAACCGCTCGCCGATCCCCTTGACAACGGCCTGCGGCGAGTTCACAAGTCGTGGCTTCTGTGCACTCGCACACGCCGTCGCCCCCGGTGGGCGCGGCCTGCGCCGTCCAACGCGTCCCCTGTGGGGTCGCTCCGCACTGGAGAACCTGCCATGAAGCTCTACACGCTGTCCGCCTCCCCGAACTCCCGCCGCGCGATGGCGACCGCCCTGCAACTCGGCGTCGACGTCGAGGTGGTGACGGTGAACCTGATGAAGGGCGAGCACCGCACGCCGGAGTTCCTGGCCATCAACCCGAACGGCAAGGTGCCGGCGCTGGTGGACGGGGAGCTGCGGCTGTGGGAGTCGACGGCGATCATGCACTACCTCGCGATGAAGACGCCCGGCCAGACGCTGCTGCCCGAGGACCCGGCGGCCCGCGCCGACGTGCTGCGCTGGCAGGCCTGGGATCTGACGACGTTCAGCCCGACGACGGCGCCGGTCGTCTACGAGCGTGTCTTCACGCCGATGATGGGGGGCACGCCGGACGAGGAGCGGATCGCGACCCTGCTCACCGGCTTCCGTAAGGCGGCGACGCTGTTGGAGGCGCACCTGCAGGGGCGTCAGTGGTTGGTCGGCGACGGGTTGACCCTGGCGGACTTCAGCGTCGGCGCTGTGCTGACCTACGCCATCGCCGCGCAGCTTCCCCTGGCGGAGTTCCCGGCGATCGAGGCCTGGCGGGCCCGTCTGGAGCGGGTGCCGGCGTGGGCTGAGACGATGCCGCGCCTCGGCTGAGGGACCGGTCGGCCCGTGGGGCCTTGAGGGAGGTCGTCGATGGAGGCGTGGTGGGACAAGGTCGTGGCGTGGTGGGACGCGGCGGGCGTGGTGGAGCACACCCTCCTCGTCGTGACGGTCAGCCTGCTGATCTACGGCTGCTTTCGTGTGTGGGGGCTCCGGCGTCTCCAGCAGGTGGCGGTGGCGACGAGCAACGACGTCGACGACCGGCTGGTGGACTTCACCCGGCAGTTCTTCGGCCTGGTCCTGTTCGCCGTGACGGGCCTGGTCGTGCTCCGGCTCAACGACGTGGAGATCACGCCGTTCCTGGCCGGGGCCGGGATCGCGGGCGTGGCGCTGGGCCTGGCGGCCAAGGAGACGCTGAGCGACGTGCTGGCGGGCATCTTCTTGATCGCGGACCGGCCGATGCGGGTGGGTGACCGGATCAAGCTCGACAGCATCGGTGAGCAGTGGGGCGCGTGGGGCGACGTGATGGACATCGGGCTGCGGCGCACGGTGATGCGCAACACCGATGGGGTCACGGTGAGCTATCCGAACAGCATGTTGGCCAACTCGGTCATCATCAACTTCTCACGAGAGCCGGGGCCCGTGCGGGTGCGGGTGCGCTTCGTCGTCGACCACTCGGCGGATCTCGACGCGGTGATCGCCGTGGCCGGCGAGGCGATCGGGCAGACGCCGGGCGTGCTCGCGCCGACGGTGGCGGTGGTGGTGCGGTCGCTCTGGGACGAGAAGGCCGGCCACATGACCTCGGGCGTGCTGATGGAGGGGCGCTATCAGATCGCCAACGTGCGTGAGCGCACGGTGATCCGCTCGGAGGTGCTCAAGCACGTCGCCCAGGCGCTGCGGGCCTCTGAGATCCCGATGGCGGTGCCTCGGATCGAGACGCGCCCGGCGCCCTGAGCGGGCCCGACCCGGTCAATTCGGATCGCACTCATCGCCGAGGCCGTCTCCGTCGGTGTCGGCCTGGTCGAAGTTGGCGGTGCCGGGGCAGTTGTCGCAGGCGTCGCCGAGGCTGTCGTGGTCGGTGTCGGTCTGGTCGGCGTTGGGGGTGAGGCGGCAGTTGTCGGTGAGGTCAGGCTCGCCGTCAGCGTCCTGGTCGTAGACCTGGCAGAGGTCACCGACGCCGTTGTTGTCGAGGTCGGTCTGCATCGGGTTGAAGGCGGCGGGGCAGTTGTCGCAGAGGTCGCCGACGCGATCGGAGTCGGCGTCGGCCTGGGTGACGTCGGGGAGGGCGGGGCAGACGTCGCACGCGTCTCCGAAGCCGTCCTCGTCGGTGTCGTCCTGGCCGTAGTTGGCGGTGTCGGGGCAGTTGTCGCAGGCGTCGCCGAGGCTGTCGTTGTCGGTGTCGGTCTGGTCGGCGTTGGCGACGGTCGGGCAGTTGTCGGCGCCCTCGACGTGTCCGTCGCCGTCGGGATCGGGCAGCGCGCCGTTGTTGGTGGGGCCGCCGTTGTTGGTGGGGCCGCCGTTGTTGGTCGCCACGCCGTTGTTGGTCGCCACGCCGTTGTTCGAGGCGCCGTTGTTCGAGGCGCCGTTGTTGGTGGCGCTGTCGACGACGTCGCGGTTGAAGTCGTCGTTGTTGGTGGCGCCGTTGTTGGTGGTGTCGTTGTTGGTGGCGTTGTTGTCGGTCTGGCCGGTCCGGGAGGGCGCGCTGCCGTCTTCGTCGCCGCAGGACAGCGGGGCGAGCAGGAGCCCGGCGAGCAGGAGGGAGCGGAGCACAGCGGGCGCGGGTCGCATGGTGGCCTCGGGTCAGGGGTGGGTGGAGCGGCGCGACGTGCCGGGTCGTTGGTCATTGTAGGGGGCTGGGAGGTGAGGCGCCAGCAGCTCGCGCGACCCGTTGGGTTGCCAATCGAGATCGGCTGGGTTAGTTTCTCCACACCCCCAAAAGACGCAGCATCCGAATCTTGCACACGACGGCCGCACCACGCTCCACGAGCGCGCGGTTTCACACGGAGGACCTTGACATGCATCTACGCACCCTCTCCATCTTGAGCGCGACCCTCGCGACCGCCTTCCTGACGACGGCCTGCTGCGGCGGTGGCGGTGGGGACACGAGCCCGACCCCCGGCGCCGAAGACAAGAAGGCGCCTGAGGGCGACAAGGCCAGCGACAAGGCCGGCGACAAGGCCGGTGACAAGGCCGGCGACGAAGACGACGGCCCGGCCCCCAAGGCGGTGGAGGGTGATCGGCAATGAAAAGTGCTTAGATTTCAAGGCAGTGGCACACGGGCGTCAAGCCGAACAAGGGCGGAGC
>Ga0210033_1002874_pt1 | contig 14340 bp, 13 predicted proteins | sample CryGeymeta201501_FD_185465 | JGI IMG/M metagenome (GOLD analysis project Ga0210033, IMG submission 185465) | Groundwater microbial communities from Crystal Geyser aquifers in Utah, USA - Crystal Geyser metaG 2015-01 (SPAdes) (version 2) | ecosystem: Environmental > Aquatic > Deep subsurface >... | reverse complement strand
TGTCGGGCGGCAAATCCATCTGGGATGGGATGGCAGGAAGTGCGCTTGTCGGGTTGCTGAAGAGCGTGCACTCGGATAACTGGACTGGGATGGCCAACGCGCTGTCGATGTGCGGTATCAGGCCGGAACTGCTCAACCTGGACCATAGCCACAAGAGCTGCGACCAGATGCTGGAGAAGATCCGCGAGCACATTCCGGAAAACGACGTGCGCGCAATCAAGATCATCGACGGCGTGAGGCGCGGTTGCGCCGACTGGCGCCGGCAAATGGCAGACGGAAACACCTCTCTGGCCATCTATGCGGCCACGAACTGGTTTTCTCAGTACCTGAAGTCCGATCGAGGAAACCTCCTCAAGAAGCTGGCCAACATCATCGCGAAGCTGAATGGATCTCTTGCGCAGCGCCTGAACACCTTGACCAGGCTGAATTCAGACGCCGATGCGGCCGAGGTTGTTCTTTCCACCTTGCACGGCAGTAAAGGGCTGGAATTCGACTGCGTATGGATCATCGGCGCTGAGGATAGCAACCTGCCGCACCCAGACTCGACCGAGGCCGAGGAGCGGCGGTTGTTCTACGTCGGTATGACGCGCGCCAGGAACCGGCTTGAAATCAGCAGTTCGCTTGAGGATGGGCAGGAATCGCGCTTCATGATGGAAGCTGAACTTCTCTAACTCGTCACTGATAACCGATTCTTGCAACAGATTTGAGTGTCACAACAGGCAGGTCCCTGTGTATCGAGGGCTTGTTCCCGTCCCGTATGCGTGTCTCCGCCGCCTGCCTTACCCATACTTCTGGATCTTGCAGCGCTTTCTGCAACTGTTCCTCGGTAAGGTCCCCGCAACGTACTGCGACTTGCCTGATTCCTTCGTCATGGTGGGAAAGCATCATATCCAAGTGCGTGGGAAACATATCGGCCACTGACAGACTGAGTTTGCCTGCTGCCCAATGAACACCTGAATCGAAAACATAATCCGGGAGTCGGGATTCGATCTCGCGATGTGCTACGGACAGATTTGAAAGAACACGACCGGTCAGGAGTTGTCCATCTGAAATGCTTGCCGCTGTAACAGCGCAGAGATGGGGCGTATGGCTTTCCATGCGTTGCAGTTTCTCGAAAAGCATCTCTGCTGCCTCTTGGGCGGACAACAGAAGGTCGATGATGACTTTCAGGTTTTCTTTCTGAGACGGCATGGCTATCCCTTGAAGTTCAATTTACGTCGAGAGGACTTGGTTGATAACGAAAACAATGTTTATCCGTAAATCACGCTAGTAGAACCTCAAGGATGAGGGCTACCATAATCGACGCGCGCGCGCAGTTCTAGACCGGCCTTGAAGCGCGGGACGTATTTGCCGGGAACGGGAACTGAGACCCCATTCTTGGGATTGCGCCCCATCCGCGGAGGGCGGTAATTAAGACCGAAACTGCCGAAACCACGGATCTCAGTTCGCCCTCCCCTAGACATGGTGTCAGCCATGGCATCCAAGATGACGGTGACTGCCAGTTCTGAATCTTTAATGGTGAATTGTGGAAAACGATCGGCAAGTTTTTTTATAAGTTCAGAGCGAGTCATTGGGTCCAACTATCTGCTTTAGGTTAGTTTGAGTGATACTGATGCTTCACCACATGCCCCGCGGCAACTTTTATACCTTCGGATCTGGGCACTCTTGGCCAATCCATTTGTGCCGGGAAACATAACATTGCCGCTCTGGCAGGCTTATGCTTCCACATCAAGTATGGCAAAGAAATGCTTCCGATTTCAAACCCGCCACGCGTTCCAATCCTAAAATCACCTGTTGTTCGATTCAGGTCTTCTATCAGATTGAGTCTAAATTGCTACAAATGAGCTCCTGACAAAATCTCGGGATCCTGTTTTGCTTCAATATCCGGCATCAGCAGTGCAATCTCGACCAAGCCCTTTTCCATTGCGCCCAAATCATCCGGCGACACTACTTTTATTTGCAGGTCTCCTTCGGCTACTGAAAGAGTATTCCTTAGTACAAACAGCTTTTTTTGCCGAATAGAGTTTATGCAATTTTGAAATTTTGCTGGCATACTAGCCACGCCAAAACTCTCTAGAATTTCCTTTTCCGCCCAATCCTTAAACGCATCTGAAAGTACAACTGCCCGGCTTGGCTGGCTAGTAGTTTTGCCTTCTTTCAGTTCTTCCGCATAAGTTAGCAATGCTGAAATAAATGAGTCATGAGGAGTATTGGCTTCTCGAGGGGTATCTCCAGTAATTTTCCACCTCAGTTTTGCATTCAACGCAATTGGCGGAGGCGGGTCAATTTGCGTTCCTACTCTGCCGAGTTTACGAAGCACTTCTTCTTTAACTTCCTGGGCAAATATTTCGTTCATAAGCGCAATACGTTCAAATTTGTCGCCTTGAAGCGCCTGTACGGTATAGGTCACAATTTCGTCGAATTGCCAAGCCAACATTACATATTTAGATTGCCCTTCTTTGTCTGTGCAGCAATATAGATGACGAACGCCCCCATTAAGTTTTCCATATAGTTTATTTTCTACTAGCTCCTTGTAATTGGTATACGGCGTCGACGTGGCCCAAACACATAAGACAGATCTTGTCGGTTCGCATCGTTGCAAATCACATGCCGGACTTAGAATCAAAATATGTTTTTTGTCGGATTTTTCCATTAGCAACTCGCCAAACCTTAAAGGCGAATGCGCAGGAATGGGGGGGCCAAAAACCACTTGGGCGAATAGATCGAACAGAGCTCTTCCTTGCAGAATCTGACCAGAAAAACCAATGTCATCAGCTTCAATTTTTCCTTTCAAGGCGCTAGGCAACGCCATACGACGAGTCTTTGCTGCAATGGCCTCTGAAAATAGCCAAGTCAAATATTCTGGAATTGACTCCCCTTCAGCCGTAAGCCTTGCCAAGTCCAATATTCTTAAATCATGGACTTCCATATCCTCACATTGAGCTTTGAATTCTGTGACTGCAGTTGTTGTAGCCTCAACTAAAGCTTCAATCACTTCTTCAAGCGATTTATTCCCCACATAGGGATCTCGCTTTCTTGAAATCCTACTATCCAAAAATTCGGGAGTTATATCCTGCTTGCGTAAGACATCGAAGAATGCGGATCTCAGGCCCACAATGCGTCGTACTATTTGCTGATCTTCTAACGTTGCTCTTGACGACATAATAAAAAGCAACTTGACCTTTTTTAAGGTTTCAGCGTACTTTTTAATTCGTGCAATCGCATCCGCATCCTCTTCGCCGTCTCGAAGGTAAAAATCGACAAATGCAATATCTGCAGTCGCCAACGCACCAACAGCACTTTCCATATTAAAGAAGGTTTTTACTTTCTCACTGCCGCACAGTTCCACCAACTTATCGACCACGACCTGCGGGGTACTAACCTTCCCCTGCAAATCAAGTTCAGCGATTCCAAAAAGCAAGGCTAGATTGGCATCAGGTTGCTGATTACCCTTGTGAGCATCCCACAACTTGACCATTGTGACATGGTCGCTGGTGGACTCAGTTAATAGAGTATCCATATCAGGGCCGGCGCCATCATGCAAAATTGTCCGAATAGCAGCTTCGCCAGCGCGCGACTCAACGATATAGTCTATCCATTTACTTTTATCCTCAGAACTGACTTGGCCTAAAGCTGGCGGGCCAAAAGCATCATCTACGACGACGGAGCTTTCAATGTTAAACGTCATTTCTTCCTCATTGTCGTTCTCAGTCTCACTAGGCGTCGAATGAAATCCTAAATGTCCGATACATGCCGTCAGCATCTGGTCCAGCCAACTCCAATTTGGCATTATTTTCCTCCGCGAGCCTACTGGCGATATACAAACCTAATCCACGACCATCCCTAGGGGGCTTTGATGAGACAAACTGATTAAAGATTATGTCAGTACGATCCGCCGAAATACCTGGGCCATTGTCAGAAAACAAGATTCCTCGTTTCTTTGAATCAAGCTGAATCTTAATTTTTCCTGGTTGAGATTTATCGAAGCGGTTAAGTAGCCAATAAAAAGAGTTGCTCAGTAAGTTATCAAGAATTTGCAAGAACTGCCCCTTCTCTACCTTTTCCTGCCACTCACTTTTACCAGCAGATATTTCACTTACATCTATCAAAATACCGTGTCGCTTAGCCTTCGCCTCATGAAACTCGGTAAGAAGCGAGACCATATCCTTCACGCTTTCGAATTGCCTGATTTGCCGACCCGGAATGCTCAACTCATCCAATATCCGGACGCGTTTTTCCAAGGTTTTCAATTGTGCGTGGACAACCTCCTGCGAAAATTTCCCACTCGTTACGGCTTTCAAAGTGTCTTGCGTAACACGAGTAAGCTCATGCGCAATAAATTCAAGCATCAAACCAACGCCAGCCAAATGAACGAAGCTCTCCAGGTCTTTATCAAAGTGTTCAATACGTAGCTTTGCACGCTCCCAAGCTTCACTCACTTCTTCGAGATGGTGCATAACTTTGGCCACGCTCGCGCTCTCGCTAGGAACCCTAGAACCTATTTGTTGCAGAGCTGCAACAGCAACGCCCTTGGAAGTCGTTATGCGTTTTTCAACATCTTCGGCCACTTGCTCCATTGGAGGTTGACACTCACGTTCCACCTCCTCCAGAAAAGGCCTGGCAAACCCAATAATTACATATCGCAGAAGACGCTTAAGCGCCTCCTTGTCGAGGGAATCACGAAATCCTTCACGATTTGTTTGGTCTTGAAGTAATGGATTAGCTATTGAAGAAATCCGCAAATATCCGGCAATCTGCGCCCGATTCAATTTAAATGCGCCTGAGGCCAATGCCTTCTTGTCGAGCGCAAGCCAGTCATCGGAACGCTCCCCATAAGGGTACACACGATAACCATCACGGTAGACAAGTAACCCCCCCCCCCATTGGTTGAGAAATACCTGTATCAGATTTTGATATAGCTCAAAGTCCTTGGTTTTAATTCGCCCGCGATTGAACCAATAAAATTTCATTTCCCAAGGGCCAACGTGATTCAATGCATGGGCAACAATTTCAGCATCAACCAAAAAGGAGTTTGCCCCTTTCTTTTTTTTCACGCCAACTTCTTCCCTAACACAAGTTCGTAAATGATCGCCTTTCATCACCACGGTTTTTTCCCGATGATGCTCTTTGTAAGCTATATGGATCGTTAACTCGGGCTCGCTTGCATCGTTATAGCGAAACTTTGCACTAACAATTGCATCGCAATAATTGAGTGGCTCTCGATCAAGAACAGGAACAGTCACTGGCTTACCTTGATAGGTTACTTTGATGAATTTGTTGGCTGTTAGACTCTTGAACGGATCAGCAATCTTAGCCAAGTCTTCCTTGACAACTCGCTGAACCTTATCCAATGCCCAGTCGCTTTGAAGATCTCTTATATAGATCTGAGTACCTTCAATAGGGATTTCATCGGAAGCACATGGGCTGCTAACAGGCGTGAAGTCTAATTTAGGGTCATTCGCACTGAGAGTCGGGTCGCTGACTGCAGGGCGCCAATCCATCACTAACCTATGCCATTCAGTATCGCCTTTTTGCTTCGTTCTAACTTTGATGTAATGCCCTAAGCGCATTGCAGATAGGCGGCCAATGCCTTTCTCACCAAGGGGGACCTTAGTGCCGGTCTCTGTATATTGGAGCCTAGAACTATTTCCTATAACGGATTTTATGAGCGCTTGTTTTTTTTCTAATCTGCTAGGTGTCCCAACTGTCAAATAATCCCCGCCAAGCAAGACACTCGACATCCCGATGCCTGTGTCTATTACCGCAATTCGATTTGTCTTTAGATAGGCCGCCGCGAGACTAGCTTTGGCCTCTGCTAGTGATGTCGGACTCCCATAGCTCTCAATAAATTTCTTTCTGGACCATTCAGTAACTTGAGGTTCCAGTTGACCGAGCACGGCCTCATTAAACACCTCAGGGTCAAATTCAGCAGTCGTGCCCATTGCCTCATAACTATCCAACACATTCATTAGCTGCTGATATGTAGAATGCTGCATTCCAATTCGAATGTCGACTTGGACTGATGGCGATTCAGCATCTAAAGAGTTCTTAACCAACTCATAGAGGGCTATCGCATCCGAGCTAATTAATTCGCCCCCAAGTTCGAGCAGTACCCGTGCTTTGAATTCAAATGCCATAACGCATTATTACCTCTTATAGTTGGCAGACCAAGCAACCTTGGTCGTCATCTTCTTCAAGCTCTTCTGTTCGATCTGCTTCCGCAAAGATTTCAATAAGCTTTACATTTTCTCTTCTTGCAGCATTTCGTTGTATCCGGATTACGTGCTCGCGCCTGATTTGTTCCATTCGCTCTGGTTGCTCCAATTCGGCAAGGCTCTCACCTTGACTCCACGTAAAGAAATTTCCTGTTTTCTCGTACGGCCTCTCGTACTCTTTAGCCTTGTCATAGAGATCAGGATAGGTTTCCTTCAGCCGAACCCATTCAATCTTTTGTTGATAGAAGCAGAAATAGCACCCTGACCTTGTACGGCCCCACTTGGTGTATGGAGGCATACCCACTCCTGAGGTATGCAGAATTTCTTCAATGTCACGCAACACCAGTCCGTCTTCTCTGAACGGGTAGACTGCTTTGATGTTTGGCTTATGGCTGATATAGCCACTACGATTTTCTTCTGCTCTCAAGCCAACATAGTTGATGACCTCTTCGTTACCGCAATACTGCTCAAAAGGTTTGAGCTTGAGGGCTCTAGTGCACCACCTACGATGGTTCGACGGAATCATTCCACCGTACATCTCATACCAGTGGTCAAAACCCACATCGGCATTTAGATGAACCACTTCTTTGCCTAAATAGCTGGATATTCGATCCAGATACTCATAGGTTTCTGGCAGCTCCTTCCGAGTATCACTAAATATATACTCCATCTCGGGCACACGATCACGCAAGTAGATTGCAAGCGCTGCACTATCTTTGCCGCCTGACAGGCTCAAAATGTGCCTTGGACGTTTCTCTTCAGCCATGGCTTGTCCTCTCCTTCGCATTCTTACTTACATCATCTGTTTGAATCCCCATCAATGCTTGGGCCAATGATGTGGCCGCCAACTGGGAGTCCCCCTTCGCAAACTTGGCAACCAATTCAAGGACGCTTTTTGCAATCGATGTTGACGCATCGTTGGTAGAGGAAAACACAGAGACTTCCTCACCTCCTGGAGTTGTTAACGTGACACCAATAAAGCGATCCGCAGCACGAGGAGCCTTTCCTCGAAGCATCACAACCTTCATCCAGCGCTGGTATCGACCGCAAAGATCAGCGAGTCCTTCCTGAAACTTGCTCATTGTGTCATCAACCCATGAATCCAAAGGTCGTTGCACTATAAGGCTCCCAACAGAATCAAGCCACTTTTCATCAGTTAGCAGCAAATCTGTACACCGCAGGATAAAGCCTTTTAATTTCGCATCTGCAAGCTTGGAACTCTCTTTAGTACACTCAGCTTGCAATTGGCCGCGAACGCGACTTAAAGGACCGCTTATCCCAAAGCCTCGCCCCAACTCATTAGCAACGTCCTCTTGAAGCTTACGATGAGCCATGCCCAGATTCGTCAAAGTGTTTGTCAGCCAAATGGAGAAGCTGTCTTTTGACTTCGATTCAAGATGTGCACGGCATAGCGTATGAGTAAGTAGCTCTATGGGGTCCGTAGCCTTGTCCAATATTGAGCGAACCAAAGTTGCGTCCTTACTAACGCTCAGAGTTTGTTTGGTGAAGTCTGGAAGTCTGTAGAACCACCGAATGAGCTCTCGCGCAGTCTCTAGGTACGTTGCATTCGTTTCAATGGAACAACCAACTGCCGTGAGCGCGACCCGATAGTCTGCAAGCAGCCTCCGACTTCCTTCAACTTCGGGCAACTCTCTCATCGTAAATGCCGACGGATTCTTGTACATCCGCTGCAAGTGCTCGGAGGTCATTTCCAAAATCAACGTGCCTCGCTCGAAAACAGCACATCTAGCACGATTTGTTAGCAGATATACAGCAATCCAGATCCCAGCTGGTCCCGCCCTAACACCCAGAGGAGGCGCTGCAAGTGCCTCAAGAATTTGTTCAAAACTCTTTGGCTCTTCAGAGTCAAGTTGGAGCGCAATAGCTGACCATACTGCAGAAAAAGGGGATGACTTGGAGAGAATGGGCGCATGAAGCCCCAATCGACCGTCAACTTCGCGCCAGATGCCCGTATTACATAATAGCGTGGTGTGAATCAGACGCTCTGGGGGATATTCGGCATCGCCACTAATTTGACGCGATTCATCTCCGCTCAAGTAGACATCAAACATCCGTTGTCTTGCTAAAACTATAGCCGAAGCGGGCTTGTCTTTATTGATCAACTCGTTCACGATTCGCGGCGTCTGGTGATACACCTTATCGAACAGCCAAGAGGCCAGTTGGCTGACGTTCATGAACTCACTATTTGGAATAGTGGAGCCGACATGCCAATAACTGGGGCCGGGACGATCTGCAGATGGCACTAACGCTGAAGTCACAAGACGCTCGACAACATCGCCGGCATCCTGTAGTCGATCTTCGACATACCTAGTTGTCCATGGATCCAGCCGCTTATTATTAACTTCTCCCAGTACAGTTTGCCAAATAGCGAACTCTGCAAGTGCTGCACGACTCTCGTTAGACAACGCCAAGCTAGCGCTGATACAAAGTTGGTCCTGCTCCTCCTTTAAACGTTTGGCAAGCTGCTGTTCTGCCTTTGAGTCCTTAGTAACCAATACAAGTCTAAGCCAGGCATCTGGACGCACTTCATCTGACTTTCCGACTTGAATTTTCGGCCATGCTTCCGCCGTCCCCACTAGGATGCCCATGGTGCGAATCGTGCCAGTTGCGTCATAGTGGCGATTGGCGACAACAAGACGTTTAGATAATGCTTTGGCAATGCCCTTAACAACTAATTCACTTTCGCTAGAACCTGCCGCACGCTCGTAAAGCGCCTCAATGTTGACGGCATCAGACACTGCCAGACTATATTCCGGCTTCTTGCGACGCTTTAGAAGAATGCCTTGATCAACCAATCGTGAGAGTGCCGAACTACTCTCCATCACATCATCTTCACCCAACGCGAAAGAAATCACCTCAGCGGTTATTGGCACAGTAATACCGGCCTGCACCAACTCTAGCACTGCAATTGTCTTTAAAACTGATAGTGCGACCGCATCCTGAGTAAGTCGCTCGACGGCTGCCTTAGCAAAAGCCCAACGGCGCTCAGCACCCAAGTCTCGAAAGCGCAGACTGTTCCCATCCGATAGAAAATCGTAGAGATCCGTAAGCCTGTACCAAGCACCAATAGCATGGCTAGCAGCAAAATCACGAAGTCCTTTAGGTTCGCTGCCTTTGAGGAATGCGTGAAAAGACCTTTCACTCTGACCGTATCGTTTCGATACTGTGGCAATAGCGGCTAACGTAAGCGGATGTAGCGGGTAGAGATTCTCTGGATGCTCAAAGAGTTCTTTGTCAACAGTAGAAGTAGAGCGCAATATGCCCAATTGCAGAGCTTGTGTATAAAGAGTCTTGCCTTCCGAGACCAGATCCTTGCGTTTATACAAAACCGGCTTGACGCCCAGGGCGTGACTGGCAAAGTGAGCGTAACGCTCTATGGGCTCATCAAACGGAATTTCTTCGAACCGCGCAGCAACTTTATGCCACTCATCGTTGAGGGAGCGCCCGACACCGGCCGCATAACTGGCAAGATGTTGGTGCAACATTGCGAATACAACCAGCTTATCGTCGTTAGCCTTGCATGCAGACTCAGCAACTTGTTGAAGTGCAATTAAGTCCCCTTGCTCAGGGTAGAGAGCTGCGTACTCTACGAATTTACCCACCTCGTCGATCAATAGCGCTAGGCCTTGGTAACCCATCGAGGTAACAACAGTGGCAAAGTCCCCGGCCAAATCGCCTACTACCGAATTAATGGGGAGTTTTTTGTAAGTTCCGTTTTCGATATCGAGTTTTTTTCGAAACGCGATGACCGCTTTTGCCCCCTTGATGTCTTGAAGCGCCTGATCTATCGAAGCGGCCAAAGCCAAGCCAAACGACGTGCGCGAGCCAACAACTGCCAGACCAAGTCTGTTTGTCGATTGAAACTTGGCGGCGATATCTGGCGCAATTGCAGCAAGACATTCTGCAGCGGCCGGATAACGGCTTGGCCCCGCTAACAACTGAGCAAGAATAACCCCCAAAGCAGACTTGCCGCTCCCATAGGGACCGACAATCTTCCATGCGCGTTGCGCTTTTCCCGTGACAAGACCCTCACCAATTTGACGAAGAGCAGCAAGGCCATTAGGCGTCATCAAATAACCATTTGTAACCTGGTCATCATATAAGTCCCGATTTAAAGCAATAGAGCGAGTGTGTCGCCCACTGAGAGTCAACACATCAATGACATGTTCATGCATATTCCAATACCTCCTCCCGCACCCACTGACGGTATTGTGGTCCAAGCTCCGCTGGCTTCAGGACAACGCTTTGCGTATCCGCAGTATCAACAAACCTGAGCGCCCCCTGGAACGGCCCTGCAATTGTGTTTGTGAGGAATTGACGCAATTGATGCTCATCCAAACGAAAAACAACCCCTGGACTACATTCCCCCTTGAGCACATTGCTAAAGTCAGCTGTCCATTGATTTTTACCCTGACGGGCCAAGAAATTTAACAAGGCAAATCCGAACACACGAGCGGACAGCCCTATTGGTAATGCCGCATCTGTATTGTATTTGACGCCCCCATCCTCGGCTTTCGTTGCTTTGATCAAATTCAAGTCCTGCAATGGGCACCAAGAAGTATCGTCTGTACTGCGCTCGGCCTGATAGTAGCTCTGGATGAAAATTGAGACATGCTGCTCAAGAGTGCTGGAGGCCAGAGGGCGAGACAACCCAGCGCTCCTCCTCATCAAAGCATTTACCAGTCCTTGCCGATCAAAACGAATAAGCCGCCCCTCGCCAAAAACCTCATTCCACGCAGCCAAACCTGCCTTCGTGCTTAATTGCCAATGTATAAGCCACAAGGATTCTAACGATTCGAGATAAGGATCCCATCCTAATTCATCAAACAGGCATGAACCCACAAGACCGGGAACGTGTCCAGCCTTATCCGGCGCGATAATGTCAGTTGCTTCAGCCCAGAACTGCAGTGACTTCACCATATTTCGCCCGATGCCAAGAGTATCCATCGCCCCCTCATGATTTCGAAGCAGTGCCGGCTCGCTCACAACGGCACGATAGATCTTTGGCAACCAGCCGTAGCGACATACAAAAGACTCGTGACCCGAAAAACGCTCGGCCCGATCAAGCTCATCAACCATTTATCCACCTCGTTTCTTAGCATTTTTTGGCACTTCTGTTGCCCCCAAGACGGCCCCAGCTTTCTGAACGAAAATGTGCTTGGCTATAATAAACTGTATATGCATCACAGCTAATCTTAATTAAGTTAAATATTAGTACTATTTGCAAGCCAAATAGCGTCCTTCTCTGATGATTGAGATTGCCCGATCCAAAGACGTGTCATCGAAAAATCAGACTGACATTCGCATTTTTTCAGCTCAAATAACGAAGAACAAAATACGCCACGATTGCGCAAATGATTGCTGGCAATGCTACCACCCAGTCCTGTCGTGACGGTAGACTCGCGGCAATCAGCGTGCCAGCAATCCACACGTGGGCCAGATCCCACCCACCCGTAACCTCGGGATGGGCGACGGCATACCAGATGCCAAAAGGAAGGAGTGCAATCGGGATGCGCGTCAGGATGTTGGGGGTCATGCGAACAGATCCCAACGTCCATGTGCTGCCCTCCCGCTTAGGAATGATGTTCGGGAAGCTAGGCTTAGCTCCCAGCAGCAGCGCAACAAGCCAGTGACTCAGCTCGTGCACCGCGCGGTACCAGGCAAAGCAAACAGGCTAAACGCCCACATGCCCAATTGAGACGCGATGACGTATTGGGTCACCAGCATGCCGCCGATCAGCCAGTGCGTGGCCGATGGAAGAGCGGCGAATTGGTCAAGCAGCTTGCTTGGCATAGAGCACGCGCTGGTTCCAGAGCAGTTCAGCCAGCTCTTCGGATTTATCGATCGGGCCGATTGTATTGCAATCGCGGCATTCCACCGCCCAGCCTTCTAAATCAGCCTCGATGATTTCCGTGTGTTCGCCCGCACAAAATGGGCATGGTGCTTTCATAACTTACCTTCTAAGAAATTGAATCCCGGTCCGCCTCACCAGTTCCTCATAGCTGATTGGCTTGCCAACCTTCGCGGAATTTGAATTTTCAATCCAGTGCGCCCACATCTTCCCCGCTGCAGGGGCATAGACCAGCTTGAACAGGTAGCGCGGCACCCAGACCTGATTTCGGCCTATCGTCGTTGGTCGTTCATCGTAGACAGGGCCGCTGAACACGTAGACATCGCCAGCGGCACGCATCACGTACTTTCGCACATCCTTCTCGATCTTGGCCGCAAGCCTTGCGGTTATTGTTCGGTGCCTGGGGAACCATGTTGGCCAGAGAGAAGCTTTGAGCCATCGCCGCCGACGTTGCCATATCAGCGGCTGGAGCCATGTGGCCACGGTCGAACCCAGAACGGCGATAGTCATCCAACGACGCCCTCTCTGCTGCCGGTAATCGCGCCTCTTCGTAGAATCTGTCGGTTCGTTTGATCTCGGGTGCCAGAATTGAACGGTTCAAACGCTCGACCACGTAGATCGGGGTGTGGCTCTTTCCGGAGTGAAGCACTGCGAAGCCGTCGAAACAAAGTGCTCTTGGCTTCATTTCCGGCCGAACTTGAACAATCGGCGGTTCGCCCTATGGATAGATGGCGGGTGGTCATCACCTTGTTCATTGAAGATTTTTTCTTTCCAATTCAGCAAATCCTATTCTAGCTTGTTCAGTATCTCCATTCCACCGGCCTACAGGAGAGCCATTCCCAAGCTGATAAAGATATCCAAGGAACCATGTGTCACGCGCAGCAACATCCAGTATCGAAACTAACCAACAGTCTTGAGAATATGCGTACCACGCTTCATTGATTGCTGCGTCGCTCCAGGACGCAATCTCAGGGTAGTTTGCTCGCAATGCCTTAATTCTTTCGGCCTCGCGAGGCGACAGTTCAGCCCCCCCGGTCGGAGTAAAGCATTCCAACTCGACAAATTGGTAGGCTATGCGTTTTCCCATCAACCCTTATCCCCAAGAATCCGCCTCATTGCCCACCACATCAGCGGGTGCACTCGCCGATTGTTGCCTGACTCCAGTGGCGATTCCCACTTCTTCACTGTGTTGATGGTGGTCATCCACCGTTCTGCAGCTTCTGTTTGTGTCAGACCATGGCGCTTGCGCAATGCGACCACATCTTCCGGAAGAGGCTGAGGATTGATGCTTTTTTCAGCGCCCATGGATTATTTGCATCTAACTTTCGCCATGACACCCTCCCCCACAAAAACGCCAGTTACAACTGGTTGTTTCGTGTATGTGACGCCCTCGTGTTTATAGGCTCCTTCGTAGGCACCACCCATAAATGTTTGTTTAAACCCAATAACAGCATTAAATCCTTTGCTTTTGGCATCTTCTTCAATACCTTGCCGAAATTCCATAACCACATGTAACGGAATGTTATCGGGGGGCATGTTAGTAATTGGCAGCGTACGCATGGATAGAGGTTTGGCATCTATAACCACGCAGTTCTTGAGCGGAATACTGTCGGTGGTCAGCAGTCCGTACCATTTTTCCTCGGCATAGCTTGTTCCAGCCAACATCATGCAGACAATCAAACTCACGAAACGCATATTGACTCCTTTTTCAATCTGCCCATTGCGGGGCTGGATTCACAATTTGAACCCGACAGCGGCGAAATACAAGCCGGTCAATAGAAGGCCAATCACGATGATGCGAACAAATAATTCCATACGGATTTTCCCTATTACAATTGAACTGCCTCGTGATCATCACCCAAAAATGCCGCTTGATCATCGGCCTGTTCAAAATCGAGCGCGATCCAAGCCATCTCCAATGGGCCGTAAACCGGTTCCTGCGTATTTGTATCGAACTTCTGCTTCCTTAAGTACAGCCCAGTCGATTTTTGCCGTACAACGTGAATCTTATGCATTCAAATCTCCTTCAGCGCTCTTTGCCAGGCAGGCAGGACAATGATTTCTCTCACTATCAAGCCATGTGCGGACTATAAACCCATTGGGTCTATTGAGCAAGCACTAATAACGAACCGCAAACGCTCTTCATCATTCCTGCAAACTCCGGCCTATCCTGCCAATTCGTGTTCATTAACCGGTGCTCCGCTCGGGTAACAAAAAAGCAATTCGCGGTATCTCTTGGGTCGAACTGCTGCC
>Ga0210033_1002873_pt1 | contig 14341 bp, 13 predicted proteins | sample CryGeymeta201501_FD_185465 | JGI IMG/M metagenome (GOLD analysis project Ga0210033, IMG submission 185465) | Groundwater microbial communities from Crystal Geyser aquifers in Utah, USA - Crystal Geyser metaG 2015-01 (SPAdes) (version 2) | ecosystem: Environmental > Aquatic > Deep subsurface >... | reverse complement strand
GCGCTCCTCTCCCCCTCACCCTCGGAGGCGCCGTGATCGCCGTCGCCCTCATGCTCAGCGCCTCGCTCGCTCACGCCGTCGATCCCTCGGAGCTCGAGCCCGCCGCGCGCCGCGCGGACACCCTCATCGGCTTGTGCCGCGCGGTCGGCCCCTCCTGCGGCGCGACCCGCGAGGAGCTCGGCCAGGCCCTCCTCGTGCGCGCCGTCGCCGCTGCGGCGGTGCAGGGCGCCATCGCCAGCGCGGACGCCGCCGACGCCGCGCTCCTGGTCCCCGAGAGCTGGAGCGCGTGGTCCGACGTGCTCCCGCGCGTCAGCGCCGAGCAAGCGGAGCCGTGGGTGCGCCCCTGGCTGATCCCAGCGCCCGCGCCCGCGCCGGAGGACCACGAGGCCCCCGCCCCCAGCCTCCCCCCGTCGCGCGCACCGCAGGGCGAGCGCGTCTGGATGGACGTCGGCGCCGGGAGCTGGAGCGGCGGACAAACCAAGACGCTGCAGGTCGGCGGCGTCGCGAAGGCGCGCGGCGTGCGGTGGGGTGGCGAGCTCGACGTCACCTGGGATCGGCAGCCGTGGCTGATCGGCGACGTGATCATGACCTTGCCCGCTGGGTCGCACACCCAAGCCCTCGTCGGACCCCGCGTGGCGCTGCTCGCCCACGGCGCCTCGTCGCTTGAGCTCGCCGCGTCGGTCGGCGTCGGTCGGCTCCCGCGCTTCATCGACATGGGAGACGGCACGAGGGCGCTGACCACCAAGCGCACGCTCGCGATCGCCGAGGTCGCCCTCGACGCGACCGTCGCACTGGGGCGCGGCGCAGCGCTGCAGCTCACCGCAGCGAGCCGCTACGACTCCGACCTCAGTCAGCGTGAGTACAGGCCCTTCGACGGAGCATCCAGCTACACGCCCTACGGCGACGTACTGCACCGGCGCGCCGAGGGCGGCCTGCGGCAGGGCTGGAAGCGCTCACCGTGGAGCGCCGCCCTGCTCGCGGAGCTCAACTCCCAGCGCGTGCCCAGCGACGACGGCGCCACCCGCGCTGGGTGGGAGCCCACGCTCGGAGGCTCAGTGCGGCTGGAGTATGTGCTTCCAACGCCTGTTAGCGCCATCTCACCTGGATAGCACCAGCGACACGTTCGTCCCGCCAAAGCCGAAGCTGTTCGACATCGCGACGGCGACCGCCGTGTCGGTGGGCGCGGTCACGGGCGGGTAGTCCAGGAGCGCCGGGTCGAGCGGCTCGGCGTGCACCGAGGGCGCGAGCCAGCCCTCGCGCACCATGGCGAGGGTGAAGATGGCTTCCAGCGCGCCCGCCGCCGAGATGGTGTGACCGGTGGCGCCCTTGGTGCTGCTGTAGGCCGGGCGGGTAGCGCCGAAGACCTCGCGCAGCGCCACGATCTCGGCCACGTCGCCCATCGGCGTGGAGGTGCCGTGGGTGTTCACATAGCCGACGTCGGCCGGGTTGAGGCCCGCGTGGGCGAGAGCCTGTCGCATGGCGCGACGCGGGCCATCCGGCGTCGGAGCGACCATATTGCCTGTTCCGTCGGAGGACATGCCCCAGCCGCGCAGCAGCCCGAGCACGGTGGCGCCGCGAGCCACCGCCCTGGAGAGCGGCTCTAGCACGAGCAGACCGGCGCCCTCGCCCATGATGAAGCCCTCGCGGTCTGCGGCGTAGGGGCGCGACGCGCGCTCGGGGCGCTCGTTGTCGACGCCGTTGTAGGCGCGCATGCTGTCGAAGCCCGCGTGAAAGTGCGTGTCCCACACCTCGACGCCGCCAGCGAGCGCCGCGTCGGCGTGGCCGCTGTCGAGCAAGGCTGCGGCGATGGCGATGTTCCAGGCGCCACCGGCACAAGCGGCGGCGGCGGTGACCGACGCCCCCTGCGCGCCGAGGACGGCGACCAGGTTCGCCGAGACGGTGGAGCTCATGAGCCTGGGGATGAGGGTTGGGCCGACCCGGTGCATCGGGCTGCGCGCGAGGCGCTCTTGCACGTCGATGTGGGTGTCCACGTCGCCCGCCCCGGAGCCGACGACGACCGCGAGCTCCGAGGGCGTGACGCCGGACATCGCCACAGCCTGTCGCGCGGCTCGCAGCGCTAACCGGCTTCCGCGGCCCATAAAGCGAGACTGCTGCCGATCGACGCCGAGGGCCTCGTCGCTTAGGTCGCCGGTGTAGCGACCGGCGAGGGTGCAGCGCGCCCGCCCAGCGACGGCCTCGGGCTGCTGCGTGAACGGGCCGCCGAGGCCCGCTCGCAGCGCGTGAAGGATGGTGGGGAGGTCATCGCCGAGGTTGCAGACCGCACCTACGCCCGTGACCGCGATCGGCTCGTGAAGAGTTCGCATACTCCGCGCGTAACCGCGCTAGGCGCCGCCGCTACTCCAGCGCGCGCGCGGCCTCGACGCGGTGAATCGTGCCGTCATGGTGGAGCGTCCAGAAGGTGCTGCCACGGCGAGGCACGAGCACGCGGTCGGCCTCGGCCCAGAGCGGCACCACCTGCCCGCTCCCCCCGACACCCCACCCGTAGCTCCACATCCGCCACCCCTGTAGCGACGCCAAGATGCTAGCGAAGCCCGGCTCGGTGCGCTCACCTTGCTGGACCGAGAACACAGGGAAGTCCTGCTTGAGTATCGCCTGACCGCCCATCGGAAAGACGCTGGCGTCCACCCACAGCTCGCGCGACATGAGCGTCATCGGGCGCTCGCAGGGCCCCCAGTACAGCACGGAGTCCGCCGAGAACCAGCCGAGATCGCCAACATCGTAGGGGATGCGGCGGCCGTTCACGCCCCAGCCCTCGCCCCAGCGCGCGACGCCGCAGTTGCCGTCCTCGGTGCCAAAGCCCTCGTAGGTCGCGTCATTCGCGGTGTCGAGCCAGTCCCATTGCGTCGTGAAGTCGGCGGGCCAGGTCGTGATTGGGCCGTCTTCGACCCGCTGCGTGCCGTGGTTGCGGTAGACGCTCACCAACATCGCGCCAACCGAGCCTTGGTCGATGGTGAGGTGGTAGCCCAGGGGCGTCGCAGAGCGGAGCTGCGCGACGGCGCCGTTCAGCAGGTTGACGGACATGCCGCCGCCGTGCGCGTAAAAACCTGTTCCGTCCGTAAAAGGCACCAGCTCGTAGCCGCCCAGCTGGGGGTCGACCGGCCAGGTCTGCGCGCCCGCCCGGCTCGCCGCGAGCAGGCCACCCGCTTCGGTCCGCACCACAAACACGCCCGGCTGAGCGATGACGACGGCGTCCCCCCCAGAACGCAGCGCCTCCGCGCCGAGCTCCAGGCGCACGCGCTCGGTCGCCTCCAAGGTGATGGCGTCGACCTCGCGCAGGACGAGGCTCGACCCCTCTTGGGTCACGACGACTAGCGCGCTCGCGGTGCGGTTCTTGCCGACGTAGAGCGGCGGGCCAAAGGTCCACGGCAGGGGCTCATCGCCACGGGCGAAGGCGCGCACGATGGGGTGGTCCTGGTCCTGAAGCCAGGTGAGGTAGCCGCCGTCGGTGGGCACGGCGCTCTTAGGCCACACGTTGGTTGGGCGGACCTCTGCCACCGCCACGCCGTCTTCGCCGCAGGAGACGATGGCCGAGTCGGAGTCGCGCAGCAAGTAGAGGCGCCCGTCGATGACGTCCCACAGTCCTACGTCGTTGCGCCAGCCCACGAAGGACGGGCCGTCGTAGGCCACCCCGGCGCTGTCGCAGTAGGTGGTGGTGTCGCCGCCGACCGACAGGACCGCGAGGGCCTCGCCGCCGGGGCTGGTGATCCGCAGCAGCAGCTGATCCTCGTCCCGCCAGTGGCTGTACCACTCGACGAGGTCGCGGTTCGCGGGCAGCGCCCCCACCTCGCGCTCCATCGAGCCCGTGGGTACGAGGTACGCCTCCTTCCAGAGGTTGTCACCCTTACAGCCGGTCGCGAGCGCGAGCAGGAGCGAGGAAGACACCAGCGATGCGCGTGACATGATCCGCCTCCGAAGCCCGCTCAGAGGCGGTGCCCCAGCATGAGCTGAAGCTGCGTGGTCTGCAGCAGGTAGCCGTTGTTGTCGCCGTTGTAGCCCACCGGCTTGAGGACGCGAACGGTGAAGCCAGGGTAAACCTTATCTGTCAGCGGTACGCCTAGGGTCGCCTGGCCGCCGACGCTCGCGCCGAGGCCGTTCCCGCCGAACGCGAGACCGACGCCTCCCACCGCGGAGAGACCGACGCTGAGGCGATCGATGTGTGTCCCAAAGACATAGGCTTCCGCTTGTAGCTCTGCGCGCCAGGTCGAGAGGTCGACCCACTGCTCGCGCTGCAGCTGAACGCCCACCGAGACCGACTTCATCGCGCGCGTCGACAGCGACACGCCGCCAAACAAGCTGCGCGTGCCGCTCTTGGGCAGATCGGTCGTGAGGTGAACCCGCGCGTAGTACGACCTGCTCTCGGAGTGGTCCTCCTCCTCGACGATGTAGGTGGGAGGGTCCTCCTTTACGATGACCGGCGCTGTCGAGCTCCCTCCGCTAGACACGCACGCCCGCTCGGCCTCGGCGAGGTTGCCGTCCATATCGCCCATCACCATGTCCGAGAGCGTCCACTTCTTGGCGATGTAGTCGATGGTACACGCGCAGTGTGCCTCGTTGTCCCCCGTCTTTCCCTCGTTCACGCGCTGCTCGACGCAGGCGGCGCGGAAGGTGGCTTGGTCCTCCTCGTCCATGCGGAACATCTCGCTACCAGGGCCACCTTGAATCGCCGACGACACGAGCTCGAGCTTGCAGGTCTGCAGCGCCGCGCCCATGGCCGCCATGGCCTCGGGGGTCTGGTCGCCGAAGGAGTAGGCGTCGACCGCCGCCTGCACCTCGCGCAGGAAGCACACACAGAACACAGCTTGCGACGCCTGGTCGGGCGCGATCTCGGGGCCGATGCTGCTCGTACACGCTTGGTGGAGCGCGACGCGGTTCGCGTCCGGCCAGTCGGTCGCCTGCGCCAGGGTGGTGAGCAGCGAAGCGAGCAGAAACAACGGCGAGAACATGGGGACGTCTCCAGTTTCGGCATTGTGCGCCCGCGCACATCGCTCCACAATGGGTCGTCGCCCACCCGCTTGACTTGATTCGGGCCGAGGCGAACACTGGCGCCGCTGCACGTGCAGCGCGGAGGTGACGATGGGCGCACAGTTCGAAGGCGGAGCGCTGCTCCTCGCTTTGTCACTCACGGCTTGCGGCCCAGCGCCGCTCACCAGCGCGACGTACAGGGTCATGGACAACACGCAGCCCGCCGTCGCCGTCGCTTGTGACGCCGAGCGAGCCGCGGTCGTACACCCCGAGGGCTTTCGCATCGTTCAGAGGAGCGAGGACGGCGTCACCACCGAGAGCGAGGTCACCGGCCCCGAGTTCGCCAACGCTGGCGGCCAAGGCTCAACCCGCCTCGTCGGCGACCGCCTCGTCGTCGCGTTCGGCGAGAAGCTCCAGATCTACGACCTCAGCGCCCTCCCCGAGGTCGTGATGGGCACCGTCCCAGCCCACGCGCGCAGCTCCTTCGAGCTCGACGGGCACACGCTGTACGCGGGCGACACCATGTCTGGCGTGATCGTCTACGACATCGCCGACGTGACCGCACCGCACCGCACCGACTCCACCTCCGTCCCCGGCGATCCTGCCTTTATGCGCGTGCACAACGGCGTGCTCTACGCGCTCGACGACAGGCTGATCTCCGTCGTCGCCCTCCCGCTCGATGACCTGCACAACACCTCGCCATCCACAGTCGACACCGGCGCCGTGTACTCCGGACCGCCTGACACGCGGGACCACTTCACGCCCTTCTTGATCGTCGGCGACTACCTCTACCTGAACTTCGTGCGCTACGGCATCCTCCAAGAGCCTGCGACGCCGGTCGCCATCGACATCTCCAACCCCGCGAGCCTCGTCGTCACGCAAGCGCACCTGGAGGCGCCCGCGGACAGCGTCGCCATCCTGCCCATGGGCTCGGATGGCGCTGGCGGCATCATCGGCACCACGCGCGGCTGGCAGCTGAGCGACGTCAAAGCGCGCGGGAACGAGCCCAGCATCGTAGGCGCGCTCGACATCACCCTCCCGGCCACTCCCACACAGCGCACCGGATGGCCTCAGTTCGACTTCGACGGACTTGCTGGTTTATACCCAAACTATGGCGCGAGTGAGCTCTGTTATGCCGGCGACACCCTGCTGGCCTCAACCGGCGGCATGCTGGTGGTCTCGCGCCGCCGCTAACGAGCCGCCACGCACAACCAGCGATAGCGCGGTGGCATGACACACCCACTTGAGACCCTCATCCGCAGCGCAGAAGGCTTCCTCCTCATCGGCGAGTCCGGTCAGGGGCGCTTTCCCGCTGACTCCTTCAACGCCTACACCCGCGCCGGCAAGCGCTTCTACTGCTTGGACCTCGACGGGCTGACGGTGTCGCGCGGCAAGTCCCCCGGCCTGCGCGTCTACACCAGCGTCGAGGAGCTCCCCGAGGATCGCGGCCCCCTCGCCATCATCTGGGTCACGCCGCACACGGCCAAGCGCGCGGTGGAGGTCGCCCACGAGGCCGGCTGCACGCAGGTGTGGTTCAGCTTCACCACCGGCCACCGCGACGCCGTCGCCCGCGCTGCCGAGCTCGGCATGGAGGTCGTCGAGATCGGGCGTTGCCCCATGTACTACATGGACAGCGCACCCACGGGCTGCCGCTTCCACACCCGCATCACGCGCATGTCCGGCACCCGCGAGCGCCCGCCGCAGCTCGACCCCGACGCTAAGCGCCGCGAGATGTGGTAGCGCGCTACCCCGCTACCCCACCTCGAGCGGCAGCGTGTCAAAAGCCAAGCCGCGCTCCGCGTAGTCGACCGCGAGCTCGACCTGGTAGAGCCCCGGCTGCTCCGGCAGGCGCCAGCGCGCGCTCGCCCCGTTGACGTCGAGCAGCTCGCCATCGCTCACGGTCCACTCGGCGCGCCCATCGCCGTGCAGGTTGGCGCGCAGCTCGACCTCGACGCCGCTGTGGCGCACCACCAGAATGCTCGCCTGCTGGCGCGTCCCGAGCGGCAGCGTCTCGGCGACCGCCACCTGCACCTCCGCGCCGGCGACGGTGAAGCTGAAGTCGCGGGCGACGGCGCACTCGGCGTTGCCATCCCAGCCCCGCGCGGTGCCTTGTAGCCGGAAGGTGCCGCTCGTCGTCTGCGCCGACTCGAGCTCGATCACGATGGTGATGGCGGTGCTGCCATAGTTGCCAGTGGTCGGGCTGACCGAGGTGAGCGCGCCGCCCACGACGTTCACGACCTCCACCCCCGTCCACTCGCCCTCGCCCACCCACACGCCGTCCGGCGAGAGCGTGATGGTGAGGGTCGTGCCCTGCAGTGCTGCCGTGGGCAACAAGTTGGTGCCCGCCGCGATGAGGTCGCACTGGAGCGGCTCAGGCGCGGGGTCGACCGCTCCACCGCCGATGCAGCTGGTGAGCCCGGCGGTGGCCGCCGCGAGGCCGAGGCGCTCGGCGACGGTGCGGGAAGAGGTTGGCTTGGCTGCGGACATTGAGGCCTCCGAGTGGGCCTGATCTTGCCCCATACGGACCTCGCTGTCTATGGAGTCTACGCCGCGTCTCTAGCGACCAAACACGAACCACGGACCCAGATCACCGGAGTAGCCCGCCACCCCAGCGATCCGGCCAGCGGTGTGACCCGAGCCGCCCTTGCTGCAGCCGTTGGCGTCTTGGCACGACTGAAGGCCAAGCCCGAGGGCGATGTCATCGTGGTAGCGCACGCTGCCCGTTCGGGTGGAGCACCCGCCGTTGTTGTCGCCGAGGGCGCCGATCGACGAGCCTGACAGCGTATCGTTGATGCCAAGCCACCGGCAAACACCGTTGTTCGGCGCGACACCGACCTCAGCAGCGTAGGTGTTCCAAGACGCGATCGAGCCCACGTTGCCGTAGCCGTAGCTGTCCGCCGAGTACTCCACGTAGCTCTCGCCCAGGGTGAAGAAGGACATCAGCGGGAGGCCCTTGTTGTGCTGGAAGGTGTGGCAGGCGCTGTGGTCGGCGAAGCACAAGCGCACCGCCTGCGTGGTGAAGCGGTCGTACGCGGGGCTTCGGTAGTCAGCGGCCGCGAAGTTGCCTGTTGGAAGCACGCCGTACTCGCCCGAGGTCGTCCATTGGACGCTGCTATTTCCGAAGAAGGTGCTGCTCCCATCGGCCGCCAACAGCAGGGTCCAGCCGCCGTGGGTCATATCGCAATACGCCTGGAAGGAGCCCATATTATCTGGCGCAAGCCAGTAGGCGCCGTCGTTCGCGCCGGGGCGAGCGATCAGGACCGCGCCGCAGCTCGCCGCGCCACAAGCGCTCGCGGAGCCCACCGAGACCCCGTCGTCGACGCCGCCCGTGCAGTTGTTGTCGACGCCATCGCAGACCTCGGAGGCCGACGTGTTGACGCGCGCGTTCACGTCGTCGCAGTCCGACCCGGAGTGGGAGGTCACTTCCTCACCATCGCCATCTTGGTCGTAGTCGCTCCCGCCGCTGCAGTCCTGATCGACGTCGTCGTACCAGATCTCGACGGCGCCCGGATGCACCGCCGCGTCGCGATCGTTGCAGTCGGCTCCCGTGAGGACGCCGTCTCCGTCTACATCGTCGTCGCACAGGTCGCCAAGAGCGTCGTTGTCGAGGTTGGCTTGGTTGAAGTTGGCGATGACTCTGCAGTTATCGCCGTTATCACCGACGCCGTCGCCGTCCGTGTCCACCGTCTCGTTCGGGTCCGTCGGGAGGGCGTCCGCGTTGTCACCGACCCCGTCGCCGTCTGTATCCACCGTCTCCGAGGGGTCACTCGGGAAGGCGTCCGAGTTGTCCCCCACCCCGTCGCCGTCTGTATCCACCGTCTCGCTCGGATCCGTCGGGAAGGCATCGCTGTCGTCGTGCACGCCATCGCCATCGGTGTCGGGCACGTTCGCGGGATCATTGGGGAAGGGGTCGGCGTTGTCGCCTACCCCGTCGCCGTCCGTGTCCGCCCACTCGCTGAGGTCGTCGGGGAACGCGTCTTCGGCGTTCGGAACGCCATCGCCGTCGCGGTCGCCATCGCAGGCGTCGCCTAGCCAGTCGCGGTCTCGGTTGGCTTGGTCGGGGTTCGCGAGGTCGACGCAGTTGTCATCCTCGTCGCCCACGCCGTCGCCGTCTGTGTCCGCTGACTCGCGCGGGTTGTGTGGGAAGGCGTCCATTGCGTCGGGCACGCCGTCGCCGTCCTGATCCGCCGCCCCTTGTTCCGCGGTGAGCGAGGCGTCGCACCCACCCAAGAGCGTCATGGCGCCAAGAATTGCGAGCGGCACGAGGCGCGTGAACATCCGTCAGACTCCCTCAACGAGGACCTTGGTCGACTGTACCCGACTCCGAGCGAGTCGTGCGGCTAGAGTGACCTCATCGTCGCGACGCTAGGCTGGCTCGTGCGCGAGTCCGCGGCAAGCTCAGGACAGCGTCGACCCGAAGCGATACCTTCGAGGGCATGCTGTGCTCGCTGCTCGCCCTAGCTGGAGCAGCCCTGGCCAACCTCTCCGCCTCGGAGCTCGCTCAGGGCCTGGAAGAGCTCCGCCCCGCGCTGGACGAGCACGCCGACGCTCGGATTCGCCTCAGCCCAGAGGAGCTCGCGGCCGTGGCCACCCCTGGCGGCATCGCGCGGCGCTGGGAGAAGCTCGACGGCGCCGATCGCGTCATCGGCATGACCTGGACCGACGTGCCCCGCGACCAGCTCTGGGTCGCGATGCAAGACGACGACAACTGGGAGGGCGTCGTCACGGGCCTGCGCACCGAGATCCTCCCCGACAGCAGCCTCCAGGTCCGTTGGCTCTACGAGCACGTCGATCTGCCGTGGCCCGTCGCCGATCGCCAGTGGCTGATTCGCGTCGCCAACAACGGCCCGCTCATGGCGCGCTCGGGCGACCGCGTGTGGGAGCGCTCGTGGGAGCCGAGCCCTCGCCGCGACGCGATGACCATCGACGACGACGCGGTGTGGGTCGAGGTGAACGACGGCGGCTGGCAGCTCATACAGGTCGGCGGCGGAACGCTCATCCTGTACCACGTTCGCAGCGTCATCGGCGGCAACATCCCCGACAACGTCGCGACCCGCTATGCCTATTCCACCCTCGACAATATGCTTGAGGAGCTCGTCGAGCGCGCCCACGCTGAGCCCGAGCACTACCGCGGCGACCACCCGCCGATTCGCCGCCCCACCGGCGGCGAGATCCCGCGGTTTCCGTAGGGAGCGCGGGTGCTGTGGGGCACCTCTACGCCTCGCTCAGCCCCCGCACATCGAGCTCGCGGTTCATGGCCGAGGCCCCCTCCCCGCCCAAGCGCCGCTCCATCTCCCGCCGCTGGGCTTTGATGCGCCGCAAGAAGCCGAGGTCCGCCCGAGCGACCTTACGCGCCGTGGCCAGCGTGAAGGCGCGCACCGCCCCCGCATCGCGCAGGTCGACCGTCGCAGCGAAGGCCGCGACCTGCCGCAAGCGCGCGACGCTGTCGCGGTTGATGTCGGTGGTGGTCTGCACCAGCTCCGTCTGCCAGGCCCGGTCCCAGCAGCGCGGGTAGAAGCGCCTCATCACCTCGCTGTCGAAGCGCACGCCCATGCTCAGGTTCGCGACGCCGTCACCCTTATAGTTGCGCGAGGACCAAGCGACCGAGAAGATGCGAAACAGCAGCTCGACCCTGGGGTCGCGCATGGCGTAGGTCCACGCCAGGTAGCCCCCCTGAAGCCGCCCCTGCTCGGCGAGCACCTGCTTGAGGGGCGTACCCGCGTAGATCTCAGCGCGGCAGAAGTTGAACGGGTGGTGGGCGAAGGTGTCCATGAACGCGAGGTTCGCTTCGACGCCCTCGAAGGTGGCCTCGGGATCGAAGAGCAAGATGTTGAACGAGCAGTAAACACCTAGCTCTTCGAAGACCTGGAGCGCGCGGCGGTTGTCCTCGGTGGTGATGCGGCGGTTGAGGCTGACGAGGCCCTCGTCCGAGTTGGTCTCGATGCCGACGTAGGCGCGAATGACGCCCATCGACTGCAGCACGCGAAACAGCTCGGGCTCCACGTCGTTGGGGCGGCACTTGACCACGAGCGCGATGTCGTCGAGCCCCGCCGCTCGCAGCCGCTCAGCCATCTCCGTGTAGCGCTCGAGGTTGCGCTTGTTGTTGGGCAAGAAGAAGTTGTCGTCGTGGAAGATGAACAAGCGGATGTCGCGCTGGTGGTACTCGGCGACCATCTCCTGCACGATGGCCTGCACCGACCGCCGCCGGTACCGGGGCCCCGCCGCGTTCTCAGAGTAGGCGTAGATGCAGCAGAAGGCGCAGTCCGCGTAGCACCCGCGGCTGCCGAGCAGCGGCGACTCCAGCACGCCCAGGATGCGCTGCGGCTCCCCCCGCCGGTCCGGCCAGGGCAGCGCGTCCAGCTCGGGCAGCTTGCGCGCGGGCCCCACGTTGAGGCCGGCGCCCTCGCGCACGACGAGGCCGGACCTCCCCGCCAGGGGCTCCCCCGCCAGCAGCGCGGCGCAGAGCTCGCGCAGCGTGTCCTCGCCCTCGTGCCGCACGGCGCTGTCGACGCCAGGGTGGTCGCGCAGGATGGCGGCGTACTCGAAGGTCGCGAAGTGACCGCCCACGGTGATGTGCCCGTCGTAGCCTGCGTCGCGGAGGCGCTCGGCGAGGGCGAGCAGCTCGGGCGCACGCGTCTGGAAGGGCACCGAGAGGCCGATGAGCAGCGGCTTGAGCGCGAGCGCACGCGCCACGATGCGGTCGGCGTGCTCGGGGCGGTTGCAAGGCTCAAGCTCCGCGCGAAGGCCGTCCGCTTGGACCGCCGCCGCGAGGTAGCGCAGCGAGAGGTTCTCTTCGAACTCGGCGCCAACAAGCAAGACGGTGGGCATCGGACCTCCTACAGGCTGCCCATTCTACGCGCGTTCGCCGCGACACGAACCCCCATCGACGCTCGACACGCTCGACGATTCGAGCTACGATCCATGGATGTCGCACGAACCCACCTCGTCGTGGGTGCAACACACCTCATTCGGGAGTCCCCCATGAAGCGCGCCCTCCTGCTCCTCGTCGCCGCGTCAGCCTGCAACAACTACGCGGGCCCCCCGTGCGCGGACGTCGCCTTCGGCGAGCTCACCGTCGACGTGAGCTCCGGCAGCCCGGTGTTCTCCTGGCCGGGCAGCTCGCCCAACGATCTCTTTGTGGTCGACGGGGACAAGGTCATGGAGATCGGCGACTATTGGGGAGATGCAGGCCCCCACGTCTGGGCCGTGAGCTGTGAGTGCAAGGGCAACATCGACCACCCCGGCGAGAACATCGGCTGCCGCGACTCCGTCGACCGCGAGTACCGCGCCTGCATCGACTCCGCGGTCACCTACGGCACGCCGCCTACCGTCGAGAACGCCACCGAGCCGACCTCGCCCCAAGCGCTCGTCTCCGGGCGCACCTACACGGTCGGCGTCGCGACATACTGCCTCGGCGAGCGCCGCCACGACCCGAGCGTCAACGGCGGCGACCCGTACCACGAGAACCAAGTTCGAGCCGCCGCGGCCTTCGTCGCGCCGTAGCCCACTCACCCGCCCAGCTGCTCCCAAAGCGAGCAGCTGCTGTTCGGCCCGGAGCCATTGCCGCTCCACCAGCCGGAGCTACCTTCTCCCCGCGATGAGCGCCCCACCCCTGGCGGCGCCAGCGTCCTCTGCAGGAGAAGCCCATGTCTACGAACCTCTTCACGCCTGGCTCTGTCGGCGACCTCATGCTCTCGAACCGCGTCGTCATGGCGCCGATGACGCGGTGCCGCGCGACCTCCGACCACGTCCCGACCGACATCATGGTGAAGTACTACGCGGATCGCGCGCAGGCGGGCTTGCTCATCACCGAGGGCGTCGCTCCGAGCCCCAACGGCGCGGGCTACGCGCGCACCCCCGGTCTCTGGAACGCCGAGCAGGTCAAGGCGTGGAAGCCCGTCACCGCAGCGGTCCACCAGGCGGGCGGCCAGATCGTCGCGCAGATCATGCACACGGGCCGCGTGAGCCACGTGCTCAACATGCCGGAAGGCGCTGAGGTGCTCTCTGCGAGCGCCACTCAGTGCCCTGGCGAGATGTACACCGACGCCGAGGGCATGAAGGCCTACCCCATCGCCCGCGCCATGACCGAGGCCGAGATCGAGGCGGCCATCGCCGAGATCGTGACCGCCGCCGAGAACGCGATGGCGGCTGGCTTTGACGGCGTCGAGCTGCACGGCGCGAACGGCTACCTCATCAACCAGTTCTTCGAGCCGAGCACCAACCAGCGCACCGACGCGTGGGGTGGCGACGTCGAGGGACGCGGCCGCTTCGTGCTGGAGGTCGCGCGTCGCACCGCCGACGCCATCGGTTGCGGGCGCGTAGGCATCCGCTTGTCGCCCTTCGGCGCCGCCAGCGGCATGGTCGCGTGGGAGACCACGAGCGACGACTACGTCTGGCTCGCGGGCAAGCTCGGGGAGCTCACCCTCGCCTACCTGCACGTCGTCGATCACAGCGCCATGGGCGCGCCGCCGGTGCCCACCGCCACCAAAGAGGCCATGCGCGACGCGTTCGGCGGCGCGGTCATCCTCGCTGGTGGCTACGACCGCGACAGCGCCAACGCCGACCTCTCCTTGGGCCTCGCGCACTTTATTGGCTTTGGCCGTCCGTTTATCGCGAACCCCGACCTTGTGCAGCGCCTGCGCGACGGCGTCACCCTGAACGCGCCCGACTTCGGCACCTTCTACACTCCCGGCGAGAAGGGCTACAACGACTACCCGACGCTCGGGTAGCGAAGCGCAAGGCGGGTTGGTGGTCCGCCACCGGCCTTGCCACCGAGGACGACGAACGCGAGGGCATCGCATCCACCCCATCATGGAGTGCGCCTCATGAAGTCCGTCGGCCTCGGCCTCATCGCCCTAAGGGCTCATCGACCAATAATCGGATCGTTCACGCCTGTGGACGGAGGGTATTGTTCCGCTGGGGATGAAGGTCGTGATGCCCTTCGGGTAGCATGCGCGGTCGAGCTCCGCGCGGACGCGGAGGCCCTCGGTCGTTTCGGGGTCGATGAGCGGCGTTCCTCGCCAGTTCATGCTGATGTGGGAGAACAGGCGATGCTCGATCTTGTTCCACTTGCTGGTTCCTGGCGGCAGGTGCGAGGCAGAGGCGGACGCGAGGACCGTTGCGGCACCGGTCATCCAGCCGGACAGTCTTAGCGACACCACAAGTCGTGTTTTTCGGGGGGGAAGACGAGGAGGGACGATAGAAGCGGTTTGCAACAACATCGGAGCAAGCCGACATGACTCACCCCAGACAGCCTCTTCATCCCTCCTCAGCCTGCAAGGTAGCCGCGCGCGCCCTCGCGGCGCAAGGGCAGTATGGAATCGTCACCGATCTGGCGCGCGAACACGGCCTCCCGCGT
>Ga0210033_1002871_pt1 | contig 14347 bp, 13 predicted proteins | sample CryGeymeta201501_FD_185465 | JGI IMG/M metagenome (GOLD analysis project Ga0210033, IMG submission 185465) | Groundwater microbial communities from Crystal Geyser aquifers in Utah, USA - Crystal Geyser metaG 2015-01 (SPAdes) (version 2) | ecosystem: Environmental > Aquatic > Deep subsurface >... | reverse complement strand
AGACAATACAAAGAAAACTACCGCTATACCCACAGAATATTTTTCTAAAAAAACAGTTAAACCAATAACAAATGCAAAATGTATCAAAAGAATTAGCAGCACTATTTCAATTAAAGCCTTTAGAGAAAAACCAAATTTTTCTGACTGAACCAACCCTAGCCCTACCCATCCAAAAGCACCATGCGCGCCATCGTCTGCAACTACTCGAATCATTTCGTTTTGAAAGTCTTCGGGTATTCGCAATAAATAACTTTTCCAACCTTCTCTAGCATCTTGCAAATCTAGGTTAATTGACTTGCCACTTTTTGCTTCCAATCGAACATCTATCTGTGTATTTTGAGGATAGCCTGAATACAAAAAACTGATCATTTCACCAGACTTAAAATATGGCGTTTCAATCTTTTTTATGTCATTATCACCATTATTACAAAAACTAATCTCTCGATCATCATCATAGTAACTCAGCATATACGGAGAGCTTTCATCAACACACCCCCCTGAAATATACATGGATTCAGGCATCATTTTAGACAGAAAGAAAATGACTAAAACAACAAAACTTATATAGAAATATATCTCAAAGAATCGATTTTTATTTAAATTTATTCGGCTAACAATATTGCTGACCATTGTCCCCACCCATTACCAGTATCAGATACCGTCACGACAAACTCATCAGGCAACATATGGTCATCTAATGTTAAAGCCACCCACTCTCGATTAATTGGTAACACCCAGTTCAAAAGAGTCTCTTCATCCATGTTTTTAATAGTTATGTTTTGCCCCTTATTTGTCGGACCTGTTTTATAGATTAATACATTTCCTTTTTTCATATGCAAGGTCACTTCACCTTGATGAGAGTCCCCATTAATATAGGATCCAAAAGCTTGGAAACCTATTATCGGCAAATTATTATAAGTTGCGTTTTCATCCCAACTAATCACTTTTGATTTATCAATATTTCCAACCTTTGCAAGGTTATCCTTTATTTCTGTATTATCCAACCAATTGGTAAAAATAGGAAATTTAGAGATATCCTCAATTGTTAAACTTAGACTTTCACCTGTCACTCGGTCAACAAATAATAATTCCCCAGTTTCACCCGATTTTATATAGCCTTTAAACCCAGACAATTTCGCATTATTTCGTTTTAAAACACTCGCAACATCATTTCTAGCAAACCCAACCAACACAAACCCAACAATTTTATTTTCCCGATTAACTACCCACATTGGTGCTGCTGGTTGATTTCTTTTTTTATCAAAAATCCAACCAGTAATCCTAATAAACTCAGGCTCTTTTTCTAAAATGGCTTGAACATCAAGATGACCAACTAAACTTTTCACTTCAAAAATAGTATTTAAGGTATGCCCTATCTTTTTTTCAACGTCAACGATTTCTGGACTACCAAAAATTGATAAATTGCGATCTTTAGGTTTTACAACAATTTCTTCAAGCCAATCAACAAATGGGAAAATTTTCTGGATATAAACTTCATCTCTAACCCCCATTTCTAAAGCTAGTGCAGCGACTTTCCGATCAAAAAACTCTTCCTTTCGCTCATTGAGCGCATTCAATTGAACAGAAAAAAATAGAAGCGGAACCATCGCAAAGATTACAAATAGCTTAGACTTATCTCTCAAATAATCCTGCATAAGATAAAACAATACGACTAAAAGAGCTCCCCAAGCAAAAAGTGTAGGGGTCGTATAGCGACTCTCAATAGCCTGATGTAGTCCAAAAATAGCCCTACCCCCAGCCGTACCAAAAGCCGTACCGCCAACATAGAGAATATAAGCGAATAAAACCAACAAAAGTCTTTTGTGATTCGAAACTGGTAATTTAAACAATACATAGAAAAATGCGCCGATAGCCACAACAATAAAAATTGCACCAAACGCTTGCGAAATGAAAAGGTGATGAATATTAAAGTAATAAATATTGATGTAATGAAAAGGATTTCCCAAATAGGTCAAAATATACAACAAAAAATCTGTTGGATGATTAAGCAAAGTTTCGGTTAATGATCCATGTCCAAGGTTGCTCTGAAAATTCCAAAAATACAAAGCATTTACCACAACTCCTGTTAGCAATATTATTAAACTGTAAAACAGTTTTACCCTCAGAAATAAAGATAATATGAACAAAATTGGAAGAGCAAGAACACCGTTAGCCATAGTGCCTGCAGAAAGTACCCCTAATATCAATGCACCAACAAACCAATTCACTCGCCCAGTAACCTGAAACTGATACAAAGCAAGAAACGCAGAAAATGGAAATAAATAAGCCGCTAAAAACTGACTTTGAAACCCCCAATCCAAATTATTATTCTGCATCCATGAAAAGCATATTATGACTAACAGCGAGATAATTATTGCATATCTATCAGAACCATAACTTTCAAACAAGTCTAACTTTTTTGCGGTTTGAATTAATAGATAGACGAAAACAGCAAGTAACAAAAAGTTCATGGGAAGCAAAAACAAAGATGCACCGCTAAAAAACTTCAGATCGATCCAAAAAAGAATACGAGAAAAAAATATCCGATGTTCATTATGCTGAGCAATCCACTGCCAATAATCTCCATCCGTTGTTTTAACATAAGAGCCTAAATATCCGTCCCACATATCCCAGTGAGGCACAGGAGAATATCCATTGACAATGCCAACGATAACCAAGAGTACAAATAGAATTGCCGTTGCAAGAAAGTACCATTTCAAATATTTTAATAACTTCATCAACTAGCCTTAAAACTTAAATACTTATGACCAATAAAACTTGTAAATACTGGAAACATTACACCAATTGCATGGGCTGTAGCATCTGGATACCATGTGTAACCAACCCAAGGAAATCCGTAATAAAACAGACCAACACTTATTAGATAGGTCTGGGCAACTGCTACAACATTAACGATTGAAAATAGGAGGAAAGATTTAGACGTTGAGTGTTGAGTTTCTTTAAAAACAAAGAGTTTAGCTAGTACAAATGCCGTCACCATCCCAACAAGATAGGCCAAAATTACCGCCATTTCAAAACTGGTAAATTCGTTAAAGATAAAACGACTTCCAAAATTTGCTACAGCTGCAATTCCACCCGTAATGATAAATGCTAAAAATTGTTTGGATCGAAATATGCCTATCACGATTTAACAGCCTGCTTGGCCATTTCCCGTCCATAACCAATACTTTCTGAAATTCCTCTATCTTCAGGATAGTAGTAAGAGGTATCTGCTATCCACAATCCATTTACAGGTGTTTTAGCGTCTGGCAACGTTTGTAAAAACTCAGGCCCACAGATCGGTTGAGAATAACGATACCTATTGACTTTGATGTCGATAAAATTTTCTTCGGTAAGTTCTGCGTTCACTTTCATCAGATAACGCTTAACTTTGCTAACAAAAGCGTCATCTGATTCTTTAAATTTTGGATTACTGTAGGGCATATAAAACGGAATATAGACAATTGTGTCATCTAAAGGTCTTAGATTGCTGTATTCCACCAAACCAGGAATATCCATGTCATCATCATTCACATTAAGCCAGAAGTTTTCGGTTAATTGCTTGTTTAACTTCACAATCACACAAACCACTGCAATGTTTTTAATGGCTTGGAATTTTTCGATTATTTCGGTCGGTAAATCAGGAGCGATTTGAGGCACTAATGGAATTGGAATAGTACTGATGACTAAATCAAAAGATTCAAAACCGGCAGACGTTTCAATACCTGTAACTTTGTCATGTTCAATAACGATTTTATGGATTGGTTGGGTTAATTTAATCGTACCACCATTTTTTTCAATTGCGTCTGACATCGCAGTGAGCAACGTATTTGATCCGCCTTCCAAATAACCTAATTTTTCTTTAAATAAATTATATCGTGAACGACCAATTCTTCTAATTCTGCTCCATATCCATGCGGCAGAAAGTTCTGTTGAATATTCATAAAATTTGTAATCAAACAGTTTTTTCCAAAGCACATCATAAGCTTCTTTACCAACCCATTTTTTAATCCAAGACGTTGCTTCAACATTATCTAACGGCTTCCAGTCATTGCGTTTAGTGGATAAAAAGGCATGCAAACCATATCGAAATTTAGCGACTAAACTCAAGCCTGGAAACTTTAATAAAGCTATGGGATTGCCCCAAGGGCTGACTTTTCCATTCCAAAAAAATCCCATTTTGGTTTCTGTCCAATGCATTTTTTCAGATATTTTTAGTTCTTCTAAAACCTCAAGAAAAGCTTTGTCGGATATACAGTGAAAATGGTAGTAACGTTCAATTTGCAAACCACTAAAATCAAAACTGGCGGTCATGCCGCCAACACGATCATCTGCCTCAAATAGAACAGGAGCATAACCCTCTTTTGCCAATTGATAAGCAACAGCCAAGCCCATAGGCCCAGCTCCTAAAACGGCAATTTTTTTTGTTGCAGACATTAAAACTCCAAAATTATTTTGCTATAGGTAGGATCATTAAAGGTTTCGTACATCGCTTTTTCGAAGGGCGTTGAGTCCACTTCAAAAATGTCCCACCATGGAATTAACTCAAATTTATCATCCGCTACCAGTGCTTCTAGCTGCTGGGTTGTAAAGGGTGGATTTTTACTAAAAACTGCATAGAATTTCATAAGGCCGTAAAACACGCTGTAAGGAATTTTTATTATGGGCGTTTTCAAACCTTTGACACGTTTAATGGTCTTGATAATATCAATGTAATCCACTTCATCGCGTCCTGTGATATTAAACGCCTGATTCAATGGCTGCTTTTGAATGGCACTGATAATGATATTACAAAAGTCTTTTTCATACAGTGGTTGGCGCATATATCGACCATGCCCTGGAATTGGAAAAAACGGTACTTTTTCCATAAAACGGGATAACCACCCCAAATGCTTTCTGTCAAACCAGCCATACATTAATGTGGGTCTTAATATACATTGAGGAATACCTGAAGCCACGACCAACTTTTCTTGTTCTTTTTTAGTGTTAGTATAAAAATCTTCAGCGACGGAGTTCACCACAGATGAACTAATGTGCACTAAATAAGGAATGTTGTACTGTTTTATCACATCCAGAACATTTTTAGTTGACGTTACATTATTTCTAATAAATGGATCTATAGTCGGAGCACCAATTTGCGCTTGAAGCATCACAACAACATCCGCACCTTCAAATACCTCTTCCCATACAGCGTTTTTGTCGGCTAAATCGGCTTCTACTGCCAATATTTCTGGATGAAGTGATTTTAAGGTTTCTAAATTAGCGTGATGTTTATCAATCGCAATGATATTGGTATATCCTTGTTTTTTCAGTTGCACAATTAAGTTTTGTCCAACTAATCCCGCAGCCCCTGGAAGTACTATTTTTATATTTTTATCCACTGCTTACACCTACCCATTTGTATAGATAATCAGGCCAAAAGCCAATGCCCATAATCCAATTGTTATCTTTAAAAACTTATCTTTTAAAACTACTTTTGTAGGAGATCCTGAGTCATTTTCAACGAAGGTGATTTGCATATAACGCATGATCCCAACAATAACAAAAATAACAGTCAAATATAAGTAGTCAGTACCTAATCTTGCTTGAACAGTGTCGGATATGGTGTAAAAGATATAAGCGACAATGACAACACTGGACATAATCACCATCGCAGCATTCACAAACTCAAGGTTATAGCCATCAATATTCTTGCGCGTTTTTAAACCTTGAGTTGACAGCAGTACATCATCTCTACGTTTTGCTAAAGCTAAAAATAATGCTAATAAAAACGTGATTAAAATAATCCACATTGAAGGCGGCGTTTCAATCACGGCCGCACCTGCAAGAACCCTCAGAACGAACCCAAAAGAGATAATTGAAATATCTAAAATAGATACGTGCTTTAAACCCAATGAATAAAAAATATTCAGCAAAATATAGGTCGTAACAATATAAAACAAAACTTCAGACAGCCAAAAAGAACCCAACAAGCCAATGCTTGCAAGCCCTATAAACAATAGCCAAGCCTGAGTAATAGATATCCTACCGCTGGCAATCGGACGATTACACTTTGTTGGATGCGCTCTATCTTCCTGAATATCCTTTAGGTCATTCAAAACATAAATAGCACTGGCGGTAATTGAAAACAGTACAAAAGCAATCAAACCGTTTATCAATGCGTTTTCTTGAAGGATAGCACCAGCAAAAAAAATAGGTGCAAGCACAAACAAGTTTTTTACATATTGATGCGGCCGCATCAATTTTATTAGATCATTCATCATAAATCCCGTGATTAAGATTGCCCTAAACGTTCACGCTGATAACTGCCATCTTGGACATGCTGACACCACGCTTGATTATCTAAATACCATTGCACGGTTTTTTTGATGCCACTTTCAAAAGTTTCTAAAGGTGCCCAGCCCAATTCCTTTTTGATTTTACTGGCGTCGATTGCGTAGCGCATATCATGCCCGGGGCGGTCTGTTACATAGATAATTTGTTGCTCGTATTTTTCTGCTTTGGGTTTAACTTCATCCAAAATCGCGCAAATGGTTTTGACGACTTCTAAATTTTGTTTTTCATTGTGTCCGCCAATATTGTAGGTTTCTCCTACTTTGCCTTGGGTGGCAACCACGACTAAGGCACGGGCATGGTCTTCTACATAAAGCCAGTCACGGATTTGATTGCCTTTGCCGTAAACTGGCAAGGGTTTACCTTCTAGTGCATTCAGAATAACCAAAGGTATTAACTTTTCAGGGAAGTGATAAGGGCCATAATTGTTTGAACAATTGGTCACCAGTGTAGGCAATTTATAGGTTCTTTGCCAAGCGCGTACTAAATGATCCGACCCTGCTTTTGAGGCTGAATAGGGCGAGCTGGGCGCATAGGGTGTTTGCTCGGTAAACAGGGGTAAGTCTAAATCATGGATTGCCGCGTCGCTGCGCTCCTCGCAATGACCTTGATCTATATAGTCAGGATGAGGTAAGTCGCCGTAAACTTCATCAGTTGAGATGTGGTGAAACTTGAAGCTGGATTTTTTGTCTCCTTCCAGTGTATTCCAATAAGCTCTGGCTTGCTCTAGGAGGGTGTAAGTGCCAACAATGTTGGTTTGAATAAATTCGCCTGGACCATCTATCGAACGATCGACATGAGATTCCGCAGCTAAATGCATCACAATATCGGGCTGATGTGTATTAAAAACCCGCTTTAATTCCGCCGCATCACAAATATCCACTTGTTCAAAAGCGTAGCGCGGGTTTCGGTCAACAGTTTTTAGAGATTCTAAATTACCCGCATAGGTGAGTTTATCGACATTGACGACACTGTGCTGCGTGTCGTTGATTAGGTGGCGCACCACGGCAGAACCGATAAAGCCGGCACCGCCAGTGACGAGGATTTTGAATGATGGACTATGAATATTGGATGTCATTTTTATCAACTTTAAGGAATTAAACTATTTTTTTATCATACAAATAACTCAGCATATTATTTGCAAAAGCAATCAAATTAACTTCATATGCCTGAGCCATTTTATTTCTCAATTGCCGGACCTGAATCCATTCTTCAACAGAATTCAAGAAACCCAGCTTTTCTGCCTTGTCTAGGTTATCAATGGCAGCCTTGGTCGGCTCTTGCAGAGCAGCTAAACAGGCGGGTAACAATTTATCGCCAACGGTGTCTTGTAGACGACAAAATCGACTGGTATAAGCCTCTAATGTTTGCGCAAAAGCGCAATTATTCTCAATCGATAAAATTTTGACATCAAATTGACCATCACCAAACACTTGTTGTGAAGAATATTGCAGATTAAAAATTTCTTTAGAAAAAATTCTTTTTAAAAACTTGAGTCTTTCAATATCCGCTGGACTCATAACAAAACCCCTGTCTCATTGGCAATTTGATGAATCTCTTGCCTCTCAAGATTAGGCGCATCTATCACAACATCTACCTTACGCCCTAAACACACTCGATATATTTTTGCGACCAGCAACGATGACAACTGAACGGGTTTCTCGACGACACAAGGGCTTAGAACAAGCAAGTCTATTTCTCCGCCCTTTTTCACATCAGAAACTCTTGAGCCAAATAACTTAACTTGAGCCTGATCACCAAAAACATCCTTGACGGTTTGTTTTATAACCTGTATTTGTTGCGGGTTTAATCTCATTATAAATAGAGTTCCAAACATTTAAGTGCGGTTTTAAACGAGCCACATCGGTATGGAATTGTAATTGAAAAATCTTGTTTTATTTTGACTTTATTCATTTGACTACTTACGGCTCTGGTAAGTTTCTTTTAATTTGGCATAAATTTGAAAAAGCTCAATTCTGGCCATAAACACAGCGTTTAAAACCTGAGCCATCAGCTCTGGAGAATCATCATATTCATGCGAAACTGCATTACGAATTTCTCTAAGGCTTTGCCATTGTGCAGTCGAATGAATCAAATTGAGCTTCTCTAACTTATTTAAGAGATCAATAAATGGTAATCCTTCAACATCCTCTTCAAGCAATTCTAAAATTGCCTTGAAAAAGCGCTGCCCGATGGCATCCTGCAACTTGGCAAATCTAAATAGAAATTGATCTATATGACTGATATCTTCTTCATCTAACAACAAATAACTCTGCTCCGTTAGGGGTAATTTGTTCTCAATTTTATGAAATGCAGAGTTCATTCTTTGCTGATGTTTGTCACACTCAGCAATGAGTCTTTTGAGCTTTATTAAAGTTAATTCCGCCATAGCGTAACACCTGTATTTTCAATTTCTCTTTTTAAATCAGAACTCGCAAAAGGTGCCAAAACCAAATCCACTTTTTGATCACCAATCTGACTTTTAAGTTCAACCAAAAATGCAACCTTTTTGGCAAATAAATCTTCAAACATTAGAGCAGGATCTATATAAATATCAATATCTCCGCCCTTTTTAGTATCATCCAACCGGCTTCCAAATAATATTACACGACCTTGCACAAAAACCTTATCAAAAGCATTCTTTATTGCTTCAATTTGTTTTTGAGATAATCGCATTTTTTACGACTCCAAACAGTTCAGTGCAATTTTTAGAGAATCACGCCAATAAGGAATTGTAATCAAATAATCCTGTTTAATTTTGGCTTTATTCATCAGACTGTAATGCGGGCGTTTGGCTGGAGTTGGGTAATCTTTGGTTTCTATTGGGTTGACTTTACAACGGGTGCCGCTCATCTCAAAAATAGCTTTGGCAAAATCGTACCAACTGCAAACGCCCTCATTCGAATAATGATAAACCTGCGTTTGATTCAGCTGTTCTGGCTGACTTAACAAAGCCAAAATCGCCTGGGCGAGATCCGTTGCATAGGTGGGCGACCCCACTTGATCATAAATCACATTTAAACTGTCTCGCTCAGCCCCTAAACGCAACATGGTTTTCACAAAGTTATTGCCAAATTCGGAATACACCCAGCTGGTACGAATAATCGCACCTTTGGGATTAACCGCCTGCATGGCTTGCTCGCCTTTTAGTTTGGTGATCCCATAAACCCCTTGGGGGTCTACTGGATCGGTTTCGATGTAGGGGTTGTAATTTTTGCCGTCAAACACATAGTCGGTACTGATGTGTATGAGTGTGGCTCGGCGCTGGTTGCAGATTTGGGCAAGTTGCTCTACTGCTAGATGATTAATAGCATCGGCAAGTTCAGGCTCTGACTCGGCTTTGTCTACAGCGGTATAGGCAGCGCAATTAATAATGATATCGAAGGCAATATTCTCAAGGGCGTTTGCCAGGGTTGCTGGCTGACTTAAATCCAGTTGCTCTCGACCCAAAAAGATAAAATCGAACTGCGGATAATCTTTGGCAATCTTGGCCAAGCTTTGACCAAGCTGGCCGTTTTGGCCAGTCACTAGAATGTTCAGTTTAGGCATAATAATCGACACCAAACTCAAAACAAGTGCCTAAATCAACCAGGCCTGGTTGTTTTTGGTCTTTTTCTGAGAGTTTTAACAGGTCTTTTGCGAGCATCCAATCGATATTTAGGGCTGGGTCGTCAAAGGCCAAACCACGATCGCATTCGGGAGAATAGTAGTTATCCACTTTATAGGCAAAGATAGCGGTGTCAGAAAGCACCAAAAATCCGTGGGCAAAGCCGCGGGGAATAAAGAGTTGATGTTTATTGGTTTCATTGAGCAATATCGCCACATGCTGACCAAAAGTTGGGCTACCTTGACGAATATCCACGGCAACATCGAGCACTTCCCCTTCAATGACGCGCACCAGTTTACTTTGTGCAAAAGGAGGTAATTGAAAATGCAGACCTCTTAAAACACCTTTAATAGATTTGGATTCATTATCTTGACAGAAATTGACCTGATAGCCGAGTGCTTCTTCAAATTGATCTTGACGAAAGGTTTCGACAAAATATCCACGATGATCACCGTGGACTTTGGGTTGAATCAAAATAACATCGGGAATAGCTTGAGGGATAAACTGCATTTAGATAGCTCCTTCCTCGGCTCTTTTGAGTAGGTATTGACCATATTGATTCTTTTTAAGCGGTTGCGCTAATTCAATCAACCGTTCTTTATTGATATAGCCCATTTCATAGGCGATTTCTTCTAAACAGGCCACTTTTAGACCTTGGCGTTTTTCAATGGTTTCGATAAAAGCAGAGGCTTCTAGCAGAGACTCGTGCGTGCCTGTATCTAACCAGGCATAACCTCTTCCCATGGTTTCTAGCTTGAGACGTCCTTCTGAAAGATACATTTGGTTAATAGTGGTTATTTCCAATTCACCACGGTGTGAAGGTTTCACCTGCTTGGCTTTTTCGACGACATCATTAGGATAAAAATAAAGCCCGGTAACGGCGTAGTTGGATTTTGGCTGTATTGGTTTTTCTTCAAGACTAATCACTGTTCCAGATTTATCAAACTCAGCCACCCCATATCGTTCCGGGTCATTTACATGATAACCAAAAACAGTAGCAAAATTATTTTGTGCATTGATAACAGAGGATTCAAGCAGCTGAGTTAGGTCGTGGCCATAGTAGATATTGTCTCCTAGGATAAGACAGACATCATCATCGGCTATAAACTCTTCACCCAGAAGAAAGGCTTGCGCCAATCCGTCTGGACTGGGCTGTATGGCATATTCTAGCTGTATACCTAAATCGGAACCATTACCCAATAGGCGTTTAAAACTTATTTGGTCTTCTGGGGTGGTGATAATCAAAATTTCTTTTATACCTGCAAGCATTAGCACAGATAGTGGATAGTAAACCATTGGCTTGTCATAGATGGGTACCAACTGCTTGGAAACACCTTTGGTAATCGGATATAAACGCGTTCCCGAGCCGCCGGCTAAAACAATCCCTTTCATTTTGAAACTACTCCTTTTTTCATTCCACCGTAACAGATTTCGCTAAGTTTCTAGGCTGATCAACATCCGTTCCTTTAATCAATGCCACGTGATAGCTTAACAGTTGTAGCGGAATATTGAACACAATGGGCGCGGTGATTCTGCCAACATTGGATGTCGCTTTCACGATATCAAACCCTTCACTTGAACCGACATTAGCGGCTTCATCTTCAAACACAATCATTTTGCCGCCACGCGCTTTGACTTCTTGTAAATTGGATTTAAGCTTTTCCAATAAACCATCATGCGGTGCAATAGCGATAACGGGCATATTTTCATCAATCAGGGCTAAAGGGCCGTGCTTGAGTTCTCCCGCAGGATAGGCTTCTGCGTGAATATAGCTAATTTCTTTAAGTTTTAATGCCCCTTCCATCGCAATCGGATACATAGTGCCACGCCCTAAAAATAAAGCACTGGTTTTGTCTGCGAATTCATTCGCAATCACTTTAATTTCATTCTCATGAGACAAGGCATTACTGACCAGGCCTGGTAGTTTTTGCAGCCCAAGAACGATTCTACGCTCTTGGGTTTCCGACATTCGCCCTAGCGTTTTCCCTAAAGCCGTTACCAACAATGCCAACCCAACTAACTGGGTGGTAAAGGCTTTGGTTGAAGCCACGCCAATTTCTGGCCCCGCCTGCGTCAAAAAAGTTAAATCGGATTCACGCGTCAAACTCGACTCAGGCACATTACAGATTGTTAAGGTCGGCAAGTTTAAAGTGGCATCTTGTCGCCGTAATTGCTTAACCTGTTGAAGGGCTGCAAGGGTATCGGCCGTTTCCCCTGACTGACTAATCGTGACCAACAAGGTATTGTTACGCACGACAGGATTGCGGTAGCGATATTCACTCGCCACTTCTACTTGACAAGGAATCCCAACAATATCTTCAAACCAGTATTTCGCTACCATCCCTGCGTGATAGCTGGTTCCACAGGCAATAATTTGTACCTGTTCAATGGTCGAAAATAACACCTCCGCTTCATACCCAAAACTGGAAACCAAAACATGTTCTTGAGTAATGCGGCCTTCCAACGTATCGACAACCGCTTGCGGCTGCTCAAAAATTTCTTTATGCATATAGTGGCGATGCTCGCCCAATTCTATAGAATGCATACTCACTGTTGATTGTTTGATGGGTCTTTCTACCGTTTCGCCTGCAGCATTATAAATCGTTAGGCTGGCACGGGTCATTTCAGCAACATCCCCTTCTTCCAAAAAGATAAAACTTTGGGTCACGGGTAGCAAAGCAGAAACATCCGACGCAATAAAATACTCCCCTATTCCAACGCCAATCACCAGCGGACTGCCCTTACGTGCTGCAACCAAGGTATCCGGGTCATGAATCGACATCACCCCAATAGCATAAGCGCCATCAAACTGTTGAATCGCATTCTGCACTGCGTTTAATAGCAGATGCGACGTTGAATTTTTCGCATCAATCAAACGCTGTAAAGATTCATGTAATGCATGGGCGACCACTTCAGTATCCGTCTCTGACGTAAAACGATAGCCTGAAGCCAATTGCTGTTGTTTTAAGGTTTGATAGTTTTCGATAATGCCATTATGAACCACTGCCACTTGATTATTACAGATATGAGGGTGGGCATTATTTTCAGCGGGTGCTCCATGCGTAGCCCATCGAGTATGGGCAATACCAATTGTTCCGGCAAGGGTTTGCGGATTGAGATCAATCTTTTCCGCTAAATTTTTAATCTTGCCGAGCGCTCGCGTTCGTTGAATCGTATGACTGGCATCCAAAACCGCTACACCAGAGGAATCATACCCCCGATATTCCAGTCTTCTTAAACCTTCCAATAATATTGGAACAATATTTCGTTCCGCAATACCGCCAACAATTCCGCACATAAATGAAGGACTCTTTACTTTCAAACTAAAAAATTTAGCGGGTATCTTACCGCATTCTGAAGGAAAATTCCTGTTACAAATTAGGTTTATTTAAAAATTCAAGTTTTGCAAAATACTTTTCGCTCACTGACTAACTACCGAGCCTAAGTAAATGCATTGGAATGACGAGAGGTATGGATTGCCACGTCGCTGCGCTCCTCGCAATGACAGGAAATAGGGTCATTGCGAGCCGCCCCACCGTCATTGCGAGCCAAAGGCGAAGCAATCCATCTAGCGTCCGGCACCGCCTGAAATATGGATTGCCACGTCGCTTTGCTCCTCGCAATGACGGGGTGGGTGTGGATTGCCACGTCGCTTTGCTCCTCGCAATGACAGGAATTAGGGTCATTGCGAGTCCCCACCGTCATTGCGAGCCGAAGGCGAAGCAATCCATCTAGCGTCCGGCACTGCCTGAAATATGGATTGCCACGTCGCTTTGCTCCTCGCAATGACAGGAATTAGGGTCATTGCGAGTCCCCACCGTCATTGCGAGCCGAAGGCGAAGCAATCCATCTAGCGTCCGGCACTGCCTGAAATATGGATTGCCACGTCGCTGCGCTCCTCGCAATGACAGGGGGGGGTATGGATTGCCACGTCGCTTTGCTCCTCGCAATGACGGGGTGGGTATGGATTGCCACGTCGCTGCGCTCCTCGCAATGACAGGAATTAGGATCACTGCGAGCACCCCACCGTCATTGCGAGCCACCCCACCGTCATTGCGAGCCGAAGGCGAAGCAATCCATCTAGCGTCCGGCACTGCCTGAAATATGGATTGCCACGTCGCTTTGCTCCTCGCAATGACAGGGTGGGTGTGGATTGCCACGTCGCTTTGCTCCTCGCAATGACAGGAATTAGGGTCATTGCGAGTCCCCACCGTCATTGCGAGCACCCTACCGTCATTGCGAGCCGCCCCACCGTCATTGCGAGCCAAAGGCGAAGCAATCCATCTAGCGTCCGGCACCGCCTGAAATATGGATTGCCACGTCGCTGCGCTCCTCGCAATGACGGGGTGGGTATGGATTGCCACGTCGCTGCGCTCCTCGCAATGACAGGAATTAGGGTCATTGCGA
>Ga0210033_1002860_pt1 | contig 14361 bp, 12 predicted proteins | sample CryGeymeta201501_FD_185465 | JGI IMG/M metagenome (GOLD analysis project Ga0210033, IMG submission 185465) | Groundwater microbial communities from Crystal Geyser aquifers in Utah, USA - Crystal Geyser metaG 2015-01 (SPAdes) (version 2) | ecosystem: Environmental > Aquatic > Deep subsurface >... | reverse complement strand
AAGGTCAGAAGCAGCGGCCACAGCCAAGTCAAAAGCAAAACCGGGGCAGCGCCGTCCAGCTGCGTGTGAAGTCGAATGCGCAGCTTAAATCAGGTGGGTTTTTGTCTTGACGCGGGGGTCCACTTCAGCGAATCATGCGTGAAAAGTACCTCGAAAAACTCCACCCTTCGACAAACTCATGGCGAGCGACTCTGAGTAAATCAATCACTTCCGTTCGTGCTGAGCTTGTCGAAGCAGGTTTATCGTGGTGCCCACACCACTCACACCAAATGGCTTAGTGGCACTTTTAGATCATCAGGTGGCACCGGCAAGCCGGGAAAAGCACGCCAAACCAAGTCAGACATAGGAAAAAGCACCACCCATACAGTCAAAAAAATAAGTAGGAAATAATTTTTCAGCCCTTGATTGCGTATGTACCACTTCTCAACATCACCTTTGTAGGGAGCAATCACATTATCGTAAAATCCCACTTGGTCCCTGGCACCGTGCAGCAAGTTCTCCTCATCCCGGAAGATGATCGAACCGATCCCGGACAAACCAGGCCGAACCTTGATTATTTCCCCTTGAACCTCCTTCGTAAAAGCATCAAAACAACGCTGCGCTTGTGGCCTGGGTCCAATGACGCTCATATCGCCTTTAAGGATATTTAGAAGCTGAGGCAGTTCGTTGATCTTGGTTTTACGTAAAAAACGACCCATAGGAAGAATGCGTGGATCATGCTTTACGGTCACCGTCCCCGTACCCATATTTGGGCTGTTCTTGAGCATAGTGGCAAACTTCAAAAGGCCAAAATTCTTGCCATCCTTGCCCACGCGTTGTTGGACAAAGAAGATCTCACCCTCACCCGACAAACGGAGAAGCACAACAATAGGAATGAACAAGGGGGCCAGCACAAGCAAAGCGAAACCCGACAAAACAATATCGAAAAGCCGCTGCATGGTTACATCCTTCCATCTAAGAACTTACCAGTTTCTTTGTGGCCAAAATCCGGAATCATTTCATTGAACAAGCGGACCAGCTCAGACCTTTCCCAATGGCCTGTCCGCTTCAACCCGGTAATTGTATCCATGAACAAGGCAAGGCGATGTTCGTCGTAATTAGCCTCGTTTTTGATTACGCCAATACCTTCAAATCGAGCAAGGTCAAGAACTTCCTTGTCGGTAAAGAACTCCTCAAAATCCTTTTCCCCAGTGGTGTCGCTATCAAAGAAGTAGCAGGGCCATTTCTTGGCGGCAATCAATTCGCTTGCCCGATCCCGTGCTTCGTCTTCACTGGCACACTGATAAGCCTCAAAGCCTAGCGCCGCTAGGTACTTGATTGCAATATCCGAGAAGGTAATCAAGTGCAGTTTTTCACTCAGCTTAGGGAAGAAAATATCCCTGTTTTCTCCCAACAAGCAAGACATCAAGCACAACTCACCGGATTCCTGGGGCGTCACGAAATAACGGCGGACATCCCGAGGCGCTGAAATCGGCTGACGCTTGGCGAATCGTTGGTTGAAGCCATGCAGCAAACTCCCATCGGAAAATGCCACATTGGCAAACCGAGCGGTGGAAATGGGCATCTGAAGGCTGGCGCGCATCAGGAACATTTCCATGATCCGCTTGCTGGCACCCATCATATTGGCCGGATTGGCGGCCTTGTCGGTAGAGACGCAGAAATACTTGGTCGCACCCATTTCATGCGCAAGCTCAATTGTCTTGTTGGTGTTAAGAATATTGACGTCCACCATCCGCATCAAGGTGAAGGGATCTTTCTCGCTACGAACATGCTTCAAGGCTGAAAGATTCAGAACATAATCGTAGCCCCCACTCCACTTCATCAAGGCTTCGAATTCCAGGGAGCCACAGTCGATGGCGAATGTGCTGAAGTCGCCATCTATGTAGCCTATGGTGCTGCGAATATCGCGCACAAGTTCAACCATGTTGTTTTCACTGATGTCTACAACATGCAGTACTTTAGGCTTGCGTTTGAATATTTCACGTGTAACCGCCTGTCCGATTGAACCGGCCCCCCCGATCACGAGAAAACGGCTGTCAGCAACCAGACGTGTTAGCGCCTGTTCATGATGTTGAATATCCGTATCAAAAAGCGCCTCATTACGACCAATAAGCTGAAGAATGTCCATCAGTTTCTCCCCAACGTAATAGATTTACGAAATGCGGCAATGACGATCTCTACGTCCTCGGCAGTCATTGTTGGATACAAAGGCAGCGTAATCTCCCGTCGAGATATCTCACTAGCAATCGGCGTTACATCAAGATGTATATCCTTGTAGGCTGTGAATTCCTGAAATGCAGGATAATGTATGCTTGATTGCACGCCCTCTGATTTAAGAATCTCTATAACTTTCAGACGGTCACACGCCTTCGGCAACATTACAGGGAATATGTGGTAAACAGGTTCTGCATCATCAACCTTGACGAAGGGTATTGTCAGACCTTCGATATCTTTAAAAGCATCAATATATCTCGCGACAATACTTTGTCGTTGCTTGTGCGCATTCGCAAGTTTATCAAGCTGCACACAACCCAATGCAGCGCGCATTTCATCAATCCGATAATTCAAACCGGGCCGGATGACATCATAAGAAATTGCCCTACCCTGATGTCGATCCAGTGTCAACGTAGTCATGCCATGTGAGCGCAAGTATCGAATCTGTTGGTCAATATCAGTAGACTGTGTTGTGATCATTCCGCCCTCACCAACAGAAAGATTCTTGTTGGTAAAGAAACTGAAGCAATTGACTTCGCCAAATGTTCCAACACTCCGGCCCTTGTATTTAGCACCAGGAGCATGAGCACAATCCTCGATCAACTTCAACCCATGTTTACTACAGATAGTTGAAATAGCATCCATATCACAAGGATACCCCGCATAATGAACAATCATCACCGCCTTCGTCTTGGGAGTAATCTTGCGTTCAATGTCAGCAGGATCAATATTCCAATCATTAACAGAGGTGCAATCTGCGAGTACCGGAGTGGCGCCTACCAGCATCACCGTGTTGATATCTGCAACAAACGTCAAAGACGGAAGAATCACCTCATCGCCTGGTCCCACCCCCAATGCCAGCAATGCCATGTGAAGTGCTGCCGTACCGTTGGAAACAGCGGTCGCTTTGGCATCACCTCCAAGAAGCGTTGCGAATCTAGCTTCGAACTCCTTGGTCTTCTCGCCCATAGTAATCCAGCCACTGCGGACAACATCTGAAACTGCGGACACCTCATTTTCATCATAATTAAGCTTGAATAGCTGGACTTTCCACATTTTGATAACCCCAATCTGAGCCAATAAAATAACTTATCAACAGGAATTAACTACCATTTTTATCTTACACAAGTAAGGTCTCTCAACCGCCGTGGAAGAGTGCAATTATTGCCGCTGGCAATGCGACAGAATCCCTAGAATGAAGGCGATTTCTATCTTCCACACAGGTAAGGCGGCATCACTTATCGAATTATATAAATTTGAAATTAAATTATCTACGGAGCATGTATATACTTGCGTTAATCACTTTCCCACTTGGCTTATGGGCTTATACGCGCGAGGAACTCGCCCGATAATTGCCTTCATAACACCAACAAAAAATCCCGCGTTCGCCAAGCAAAAACTAAATATCGCACCAGACAAAGGAATGGGTGCGCCCACCATCCCGGCAATTGCTAATCCATAAAAAAGAACTTGCCCAGAAACCAATATGATCGCAAACGTATAAGGCAAAGCCATGACAGAACCAAAAAACAAAGAAATCATTGCAAATGGCGTAAGCCATCTACCAATTTTATGCAAAAATATTACAAAAGAGTAAATTGGGCGGGTTAAAAAACCAGCCAGCCCCCAGCGTGTAATAGTTCCATAAAGATTTTTGGCCGTCATCCGCACGCGCGCACGGAATTCCTGTGCCTTAGTTTCAGGCATGCTATCCCAAGCAAGAGCTGCTGGCTCATGCACACAAAAATACCCTTGCAAAACCACGTCGATTGGCGTAGTAAAATCAACATCACCAGTCGGTGGGATTGCCCTGTAAAGGCCAGACCGTACTGCACAACACGCACCAGTGCCAAAGACATAAACCCCAATTTCCGTTTCTAATTTACGCAGAAAAAATTCATATTTCCAATATATACCCACAGACTGGGTGACTTCATTACTGTCAGCATTGCGATACAGCAGAACCCCTGAAGCAAATCCTACATTCGCTTTTGAAAATACAGAAACAAGTCTCGTAATGCATTCAACGTCGAACAAAGTCTCGGCATCAGTAAATATCAGCACTTCGCCCCAGCACTGCGACACAGCTTGGTTGTGTGCATTGGACCGCCCACCTTGTGGAAATACTTCAACCAGCTTTACATTCCCAAATCTTGTTTTAAGACCATCAACTGTCTCCCGCGTGTTATCGGTTGAGCCATCTGAAGCAATCACGACTTCAATTAATTCCAAAGGGTATCTCGAAGAAAAAATATTTTCAATTCGTGCAACCAAATTTGCGGACTCATTATGAGCCGCAATAATCACAGACACCTTTATCGCATCATGGCCAATCACAGGCTTCTGCAATTTTGTAAAAAAAAACGCTTTCGCCAGCCATAAAAGTAATGGGTAACCTAACCATACAGCCATAAGGAAGCCCCCAGACAGAACAATCATTGTCATTGAATCACCTCACTTAATATCATACGCACTTTCTCTCTTTCACAATCCCAGTTATATCGCTCCTGGACGGCTAACAAGCCATTATTGCCCAGTGCATTACCCATAGATCGGTTTAGAACAATATCCTGAGCCGCATAAAACATTGCGTCAATATCATCGTATTCAACGAAATATCCCGCTTTGTTTTCCGCCACCACACGACCGAACGCCCCACCTGAAATTACTGGCAAGCCAACAGCCATATAGGTAAACACCTTCCGGGAAGCCCCCTCACCCATATGCGAATGCTTCACAAATGATGGGTCAGTAAGTGCAAGCCCAATATCTGCCTCAGCCAGTAAGGTAAGTAATTCATCGTATGGTACCCATTCATGATATTCGACCAACCCTTGACAAGCCTCTTTTATAATAAGTGAATTTAATTCATTTAATGTTATTCGCCACATTCGACCGATCAGGACAAGACGAACCACTCTACCAGAGTTTGAATCATGTAGACGCCGTGCTAGCCTCAGGTAGGAAACCAGCCCGTTTTCAAAAGAAATTGAGCCTGAGTAGATAAGCAGCACGGAGTTACCCGAAGATATTGAGCGAGGCGCAACATTTCCAGTACTCGGCAGCTCTGGAACATTCCATATCGAAGCGATAGGGTGACCCCATGCCTGCAAACGAGCAAAACCATCCGCAGAGAGGGGAATAGACAAAACAGCATCCAACCGACGACCAAAGAATGACTCAATCGACTCCGCAATCTTCCACGCCCCCCCCTTTGGTAAGCCAAACCGCCGCGCAAGAAAAATAGAAGCATCAACAGTTGGAACTTCCTGACGGTTATATATAAGCATCGCACCGGTCATCAATTTTAAAAACAGAGCGAGGGGCAGAAAACGCATATCATCAAAAAGCAATACCCGGTATTTTTTCTTGATGAGGAATCCGCTCAACTTGAAGACAAACAATAAGAATGTATCAGCCTCAATTAAAATCGCACCTTCAACATTACCGCGAGGAAATCTTTTCCAACATACCTGATCCACAAGGATAAAATCACCCAACTCTTTAGATATTTGCAATACCCGCTTGGGTACGGCATTGGTCGGATTTAAGGCGGCTGCCCTCTGGATCACTTGCCCCCTCCCAATAAGTCTGATGAGATCACTTCGTGCCCGCCCTTAGATGTTCAGTCGTAACCTTTATAAATTGATTCATCAATTCTGGCTGCTGAGAAATACCGGTAAATATTCCTAAGCGCCATCCATAATATCCAAAACTATTGGTAATATGCGCATTCTTAAAGAACCGGTATTGTTCCAGCAAACCATCCGGTTTCAACTCGTCCCTCCCCTTCCAATTATTAAAAGCACGTAATGAAACAATAACGGGGTAGTTTTTTGTTTTTCTGTCAGAGAAAAATTCTATTAACCGACGCTGACGATCCCCTATGCCACGATTTACATATGCATGAATCTCAAGAAAATCAAAGGCCTGTTCTGAAAAAAAGTCATCCCACTGACTTCCTTCTGTAAGATTTAAACTGACTATCACGGGTGTACTGGGGTCTATCAGCTTAATTTCCCGATATATTTTTTCCTGAGCATACTTATCTGCTTTACGATCATCGGCAATGGGTTCATCGAACGTATGCCAGGCGAATAAAGCCGGATGGGTTTTCCATTTTGAGATGAAATCGGATGCCTTGCTAGTAAATATCCACCCACCTCCCCTGTGCTCTAGCAATGATCCAATGTAAATAATTACCCGCATGTCGTGCATGGAGGCTTGGTCCAGATAACTTTTAAGTTGCTTATCTGTCCATTTTGCAGCATTGAAATGATGAATAACATTAACTCCAGCACTTTTCATTAAATTCAATTCCTGGCTCTGAATATCAGCCGGGACTTGCCACATAAGAGTAATCGAGCCATTACTAGGAATTGATATTGTTTCCTCGATCACCGCACCATAACACTCAGACATTAAAAAAGCAGCACTTACTACTGCAAACAGTAGAGCTTCTTTAATTGTGCCAAATAACTGAGTCATACCTCCAGACCGATTGGAATTTTGCATTTTTGCCTCTTCTAAGTAAGATCTAAGGCATTCCATTACACGCATCTTTTCGCTCCCTTATAAATCAATAGGTTACAGACATCGTGGCGATGTTGGCATGCCCAAGTGAGTTCCATATGAATCAATGGGTTACTGATGTTGGTCATGGACAGGGAAGCTCAGGAAAAAGATGTGTGTAAGGAAATGGGTCTAAGGGTGAAAGTATTACCGCTGGCAATACTGCTGGAATCCTGGGATGAAGGCGGCTTCTGTCTCCACACTGGTAAGGCGGCATCACTTAGCGGTCACATCCTGATGCCAAATTTCGAAGTACTAATCCTCGTAAACGCCCATATCATTCCGACTACAACTGCCATCTCGCTAAATATGCATGCCCAAACAGCTCCAGTTACCCCAACAGAATTTATAAGAGGCAATCCTACAAATATCCAGAGCATAAACCCACTCACTGAACCAACAAGATGCATTCGTTCGGCACCTATCGCCAGCAAAGCTGTTCCATATACAGCACGGATTGAAACAAGTGGGATTAATATGCTGAGTAGCAATAGTAGAGGACCACTCGCAGAATAAGCTGCGCCGTAAAGCAAATACACAATCTGATCCGCCATTAACATCAAGCACGCGCTCAATGTTAATGCTATAACTAGTACAATATTTCGAGTCTTGAAGAATTGAGCGCCAAACTCACGCGGATTGGCGATGCTGCATTTTGCCAAAATAGGATAAGTAGACGAGATCAGCATATATACCGCTGTAATTATCGTCAGAACCAAACGATAAGGCGCACTGAATATGCCCGCCGCTTCACTTCCGATTATTTGATTAAGTGAGAGTATCGGCAAGTACTGAGCGGCAGCGACCAATCCAGTAGAAATGGCAAAATATATGGTAAATTTCAGATGGCCGAGCAAACCAGAAAATGTCAGAGCAATCCATTTCTCTGTTTTGCTCACTATCACAGCAATTGAAGCAACCGCAATGACAGCTTGAGATATAACCCATACCAATAAAAATAATATGATTTTTTCTTGGGCATCGATAGTCAGCGAAAATACCGTTAGTGAACCCAGAAGTAGAACTAAACCACCAAGTACATTAACACTAGAAAGTGCCCGAAAAGTCTGAAGTCCACGCAGGGCCCAATCCAGAGTAAGCGCAAGGAACAAAACTTGAATTATCGCAATCGCATAAGCGATTCTAGCAACCCCGCTGAACCACAGCGTCACTCCAGTCAACCCGATTGCCGTGGCAAACAAACCGGCAAGCAGTCGAAGAGTAAACAGCGAAGAAATAATTTGCCTCCTTTGTTCCTCACTCTTTGCAACCTCGCGCGTACCATAAAAACCGACACCGAGATCAGCCAGAATCCAAATATAGGCGGCAATAGCCTGGGCGGATGAATAAATACCAAATCCGGCAACACCCAGTTCACGTGCCACCATGATGTTGCTGGTAAAGATAGCGCCTTTGCCAGCCAATTCACCAACGAGAGTCCAGCGTAGGTTTCTCGCCCAGGATACAGAGCTCATCGTAGAACCTCGCCAGGATTCTGGTTTATATGTTTTGTTTGCGCCCTTACCAAAGCATTTACTGGCAGCAAAAGCACCATAAATATAGCCATAACTGCCGTGTTCGACAGAAGAATATCATCCACCAGCGAATGGACAAGAAGTCCAACTCCTGAATAGAAGGCTGTCTCTGCAGCCCAGTATCCCCGGGTGAATTTCATTGATTGACTAATCGTCCTTGAAAATATTCTTAGAATGTTTATCGCAAGCAGCAATCCAATCACGCCATAGAAATGCAATGAACTAAAAATCAAACTATGTGCGCCTTTCTTCTCAATAGCCTCTGCCAATACATTATTAGACACTCCATAACCAATTAATAAATGCACATCTCCATTAAAGACCGATGACAAAACAAACGACCAAAAGTACGCTCTCTCAAGGAGAAAATCAGGAAGGAACATCATGCCACCCAGTTCCATCGATGCTTTCTCGGGTATGTATGCTGATTGCGTAAGCGTCGATAGCATGCCCACAGCGACCAAGACGGCAGATATCCCAATCCCAATCGACAACAACCATCTGTGTCCGTATACCCAAAGATAGATTGTTGCCGCAACTGCAAATCCAAGCATTGCTCCACGTGAATTTGAAAATACCAGCCCCACGGATAGCAGCATTAATAACGGAACTGATACTACGAAAGTCCGAACATTTGTTTTTATTAAAACCGCCACAAGGGAAATAACAAGAAATGCGCCAAAAGCATTCGGGCTGCCTATAATTGAACCTGCGCGTTTTAGCGAAAGTGATTCAGATACTACAGTTCGCCCCCCCCAAATATTCTCATCGAGAACGGCCGGGCTATACAACTGGTGTACGGCATTGGGTTCGAATTGTTCCAATAACGCAATCAGGCAGGACATAGCGCCACAAAAAATGATCGCTTTTACTACCAAGTCCCCCTCAATACGAATTCGCACTAGGCTCATACGCCGAAACAACACCCCAGCCAACACATAAAAAATAACTATAACCGACCAAATTGCAATAAAAGCAAGAGAATCATTTGTAATTGAATTTACATTAGATATTGACGTAACATAAATCCACAACGTAAACACGACAAGCGCGATATTTAGCCTTACCTTCAGAGTGGACACAATAAAACAACTTGTTTGCATTGCAATAACCAGTAACGCAAAACAAACAAATACAATAACAAGATAGCCTGATCGAAAATCTCCCCAAGTCATGGAAAGATATGGCAAAAAAGTGAATGAGGCCAAAAAAAAGGCCACAATAGGAAGACGTCGCAGCAATACAAATATCCCGACCATGCCAATAGTGGCAAATATCACCAACAGAATCATTCCAATGTGCTTTTCTTTGTTAGCGAGAGCAAAAAGTCAGAAATATTTTAGAACAATATAATGAGCTCATACAATTCCACCTACCGCACACTCATTTTTAAAATATTTTACAGTTTTTGATAGCCCCACCTTCAGTAACATCTTTGCCCCCCACCCAAGCATTATTTTTGCTTTTGATGTATCCGAATAATTCCGCATTACATCACCAAGGCGCCGCTCGCTATATTGCACTGGGGGCACATTGAGACCATTTCGCTCCAGTATGGGAACAAGCAAATCGAGCATTTCCCTCACACTGGTCTCCGCATTGGTAGCAATCTGGAAGGTTTCGCCTCCCACACCGGGCATGGTAGCCGCGCGCCATACTGCATCGATCAGGTCGTCGATATAAATAAAATCCCGCGTCTGAGATCCGTCACCGTAGATTTCCAAGGGCTGACCTTCCAGCGCCTGGCGAATAAACTTGGCTACCACACTGGATTTATGCCCAGAGCCCGGTCCATAGACATTGCCAAAGCGCAGAGCGACAGTTTCCACCCCGTAGCTTCGAAAGTAGGCCGAGCAGTAACCTTCGCCCGCCAGTTTGCTGGCGCCATAAGGTGATACCGGATGGGGCGCCATTTCCTCGTGAATGGGTGGTTCCACCTCCCCTGCAGGGGCGCCGCTGGAAGCAAATATAAAGCGGCGCACCTTGTTGTTTCGCGCGGCCTCAAGATAGTTGAATGTGCCTACGACATTATTCATGCAGTCGGCGCGCGGATCTTCCACTGATTTTGGTACGCCGGTGTTCGCCGCCAAGTGAACGATCACGTCAGCCCCCTGACAGCAGGCCATCGCCAACTGTTCGTCCAGAATATCACCCACCACCAATTCACAGTACAGGCCAGTACCAGGTTGTGGAATTGGCCCTATATCCGTGGTTTTAATTTCGCAAAAGGTAGTCACGGAATTCAGGTCTTCACGCATACCAACGCTCAGGTTGTCCAGTACACGCACACTGTGCCCCCCCTCTGCTGCAAGCTGGCGTATCAAACTTGTGCCGATGAAGCCACAACCGCCTGTAATTACCCATTTCATGCCCATTTTGTGCCCCGGAAAATCTTGTGTTTTGAAATGTTTTCTTTGCGTCTCGCAACATGCTCCATCATTTTCGCGAGGACATCATCGGTAAGGAAGTTGGGTTGTAAACCCAATTCTAGCAACCCCGTATGTTTCGGGTTGTAGTAATGCTCTTCCAGCTCCTTGCGCGGATTTTCGATATGATCCACTTGGACTGGAATGCCCATCTGTTTGCCAACTAGCTCAACCTTGTTTGCCAGATCGTTGACGCTAAAGGTTTCGGTGAACTGGTTGAAGATGCGTAGCTCACCCTTGCCTGCGGGATTCTCAAGTGATAACCGAACACAGTTGAGGGTGTCCTTTATATTGAGATAACCCCGCGTTTGCCCACCTTTGCCATAGACAGTCAGGGGATATCCGCCGACCGCCTGGACAATGAAACGGTTGAGCACCGTGCCGAACAACTCGTCGTAGCTGAAGAAAGTGCGCAGGTTGTCACCTTGTTCAGCCTCGTCGGTGAATATGCCGTATACGGGGCCTTGCATCAGGTCCGTAACTCGCAGACCCCACATGCGGACGTAGTACCAAAGCAGGTCGGTATCCATGACTTTGGTGGTGTGGTAGAGGCTACCGGCCTGCCGGGGATATAGAAATTTATCCTTACGGCCTTTGTGTTCTATTTCTAACCAGCCTTCTTCAATGTCGATATTGGGTGTGCCATATTCCCCCATGGTGCCTAGCTTGACTATATGGGCGTCCGGGCAGAATTCGCGCACGGCGAAAATGACGTTGGCGGTCACTCCCAGGTTGTTGTTGATGGTAAGTGTAGCGGCTTCTCGCCGCAGCATGGAATAGGGGGCGGATGGTTGTTCGGCATAGTGGACGATGGCTTCCGGTTGAAAGTCGCGGAATATTCGCGAGACGAAATCCCATTGATTCAAGTCACCCACATACAGAGCCATTTCCTTGCCTGTGGCGTCTTTCCAACGTCGCACCCGTTCATGCAAATTGGGCACGTCGCAAAGTGGGTCTACATCCTCTTCGCGCATCAATTGACGCCGTAGATAGTTGTCCGCCACGGCGACTTCATGGTCATGGGCAGATAGGTGCATGGCGGTGGGCCAACCGAGATAGCCGTCACCCCCCAATATCAGGATACGCATGATTACTTTTCCTCCTTATCGCCCGGCCAATAGCGGGCTTTGATAGTTTCCGATGGAGTGCCGAGCAAGGCGTTCTCTTTCAGGAAAGCGCGGATATCTAAAACTGAAAGCGGGGTCTCTTCCGCCGATACATACGGGTTTGTTACCTGGTCTGTGACGATATCCAGGTAGTCGTAAGCGATGTTGTGATAGATGCCCCGGAACGCCGGCATTACCGAGAAGTACTGCTTGAGTTCCAGTGCACGGCGTGTTTCTTCCGGGCTCATGAGTTCTTCATAGAGTTTTTCGCCGGGTTTGGTGCCGATTACGTTCAATTGGATGCTGGCGGGATTGTGGCCATATAGGGGCGCGAGCTCCTCGATCATTGCCTGGGCCAAGTCAGCAATGCGAACCACTGGCATTTTGGTAATGAACACCTCGCCGCCGCGTGCCATGAAGGCGGAGTCAATGACCAAGCGCACGGCTTCATGGATACTCATCACGAAACGGGTCATCTCGGGATGGGTCAAGGAAATGGGGCCACCGTTGGCAATCTGGTTATGGAAAATGGGTACAACCGAGCCACTAGAACCCAGAACGTTGCCGAATCGCGTTGAGGCGAAGACAGGCCCCTTATCTCTTTTGTGGCTGTTGGCCGCCGTCATGAGGCGTTCGCCCATGAGTTTGGAGGTGCCCATCACATTGGTCGGATTCACTGCTTTATCGGAACTGGTAAAGATGACCGTCTCCACGCCGTTTTCAGTGGCGGCGGAGATGATGTTCTGCACACCCAGAATATTGGTCTGGACGGCCTGTTCCGGCGAACGCTCGCAGAGGATGACATGCTTGAGCGCTGCGGCATGGAAGACGATGTCAATACCTTTCATTCTCCGCATTAACTCATCGCGGTCACGAATATCGGCCACAAAGAAGTGCGCTCGTGGATCGCTTAGATGTGTTTGCTCAAGAAAAAATAGCTGGCTTTCATTGTTGTCGATTCCGATAACTTCTGCTGGTGAATAAATCGGGGCAGTCAGCAATTGGCGAGTTAGCTCGGCGCCAACCGTGCCACATGCACCAGTGACAAGAATGCGTTTATTTGCGAAGTTAGGTTCCATATTGGCTTTTCCGGGTTTCGATTGGCTGCGTTAACAGAAATTAAGGCTGTATTCAGGTTAAGTGTTGCTCCGGTACAATGTCGGCCTCGACGGGAGGGTGAACATGAAAAAAGCCTCATATAAACAACTGGTTGCGCAACTGGAAGGGCTGACAGAGGCACAAGTCGAGGAATTGGCGGACGCGCTTAGGCAGCGGAAGGACGGGCACGGCGTGCAGCGCCTGGTGGCGTCGAGGCTGGCCGAGCAAGGTGGCTGCCCGCACTGCGGCAGTGCGGGGGTGGTCAAGCACGGTTTGGTGCACGGGACGCAACGGTTTCGGTGCAAGGGTTGCGGCAAGACCTTCACCGGGCTGACGGGGACGCCCTTTCACCGGCTCCGGACCAAGGCGAAGCTGCTGGAAAACGCGGCCTGCCTGGCGGATGGATTGTCGATCCGCAAGACGGCGGAACGCCTGGGCTTCTCGGTGGACAAGACCTTCCGGTGGCGGCACAAATTCCTGGCTTTCCTGAATACCCAGAAGCCGGAGGGTATGACTGGGGTGGTCGAGGCCGACGAAACCCTGTTTGCGCAGCCCTTCAAGGGACAGCGCAAGGGCCTGCCCCGCGCCTCGAAGAAGCGCGGCGGCAAGCTCAAGACCGGCGAGGGCGCGGAGAAGGTAGCTGTGGTGGTAGCCCTGCAGCGCGGCACTCGAACTGTCTTCGATCAGATACTCCCGAGCGCCAAGGCCACTGACTTGACCGAAGCGTTGCGGCCAGCACTGGGCGCCGATGCTGTATTGAGCACCGACGGCAATGCGTCCTACTGGACCATCGCCAAGGAACTGAATGTGCAATCGGGCTTCTTCATCTCCGCCTACCATGGCAAGGGCGGCAACGGCACCTGGCATGTCCAGGGCGTCAACCGCTATGACTCCAGCCTCAAGTCCTGGATGGCGCGCTTCCACGGCGTCGCCACGAAATATCTGGCGAACTACCTCGGCTGGCGGCGCCTCCTTGACCGCTTCCAAGACAACCTCACCCCTCACCAGTTCTTGTTCCATGCGCTTCGGACCTCCTATTCGGGATCGGGCGTCAACACTTAAGCTGAATACAGCCGAAATTAATAAAAGCTACTTGATCGGCACGTTTTTTTGGCGATTACAACTCAATAGGTTCATTCGGGAAATAGTTGGGTTGGTTTCAGAATAATGGGGACAGATCATGTTTCTTATTATCGGTATGTCAGTGGTTCTTGAAAAGTCTTCCAGCGTGGGGAAAAGGTACCAGGCTCGATTTACGGCATGTCATTATGAACTGGACCCCCGCGTCAAGACAAAAAGCTACCTGATTTAAGCTGCGCATTCGACTTGACTAGCAGCTGGACGGCGCTGCCCCGGTTTTGCTTTTGACTTGGCTGTGGCCGCTGCTTCTGACCTTGCTTCTGCGGTGGA
>Ga0210033_1002849_pt1 | contig 14389 bp, 13 predicted proteins | sample CryGeymeta201501_FD_185465 | JGI IMG/M metagenome (GOLD analysis project Ga0210033, IMG submission 185465) | Groundwater microbial communities from Crystal Geyser aquifers in Utah, USA - Crystal Geyser metaG 2015-01 (SPAdes) (version 2) | ecosystem: Environmental > Aquatic > Deep subsurface >... | reverse complement strand
AAAATCAACTAACATCGTGCGAAATAATTCTGACTGTGGTACTGGATTTTTCCTAACATAATTTGCAAGATTTTATACCTTAAAAGTACAAAACTTGGCAATTTTAATCAAGCAAATTATCATGTAATTTATTAACAATCAATATGTTAAATACTTTTTAAGGAGCGACTATTTATATTCGTTTGTAAAGGTAATTAGCACCCACCTATAGAAAATAAAAAAAAAGCTTAGTTTTTATTTAATTTCTCTGCTGCTAAAAGTGCATTGTAAGCATTTATAATTCCACCACTTTTAGATAATTTACTAAATTTTATTTTGCTCTTTTTACCAGTTTCATTGGGAGTTAATACTTTTTTTGGTTGGGTAACTTTGTAGGAGTTTTCTTTTAGTAAACTAATTAATTGATTGGGTTTTAAATCAGGGTAATAAGACAAGATAAGTGCTGCAATTCCTGCTGCAACAGGTGATGCTACACTTGTTCCATCGCTCATGCTATAAGTATTGTTGGTATCTAACGAAATAATGTTTACACCAGGAGCAAACAAATCAACTACTTGTGCTCCATAGTTGGAAAAACTTGCGGCTATGTTTTCATCTAATTGTGGGCTAGATGCTCCAACCAATAATAAATTGCTAGCTACTGTTTTATCATTGTATATTTTACTTGGAAAATTAGCATTGACATCAATGTTTTTTCCATCATTTCCAGCTGCTTGAACGATTAACACATTTTTTTCTTCTGCATATTTTATGGCTTTGTCAATAAATTCCTTTTGTGGTGAAATGGCTTTACCAAAGCTCATATTGATGATATCTGCACCATTATCTACTGCATACATAATGGCTAAAGCAATATCTTTATCTCGTTCATCACCATTTGGTACTGCTCTTAACACCATGATTTTCACATCATTGGTTACTCCATTAATGCCTTCGTTATTATCTCGAATTGCAGCAATAACACCAGCAACTGATGTTCCATGATTTGCAAAAGGACCATAAACATTTGAATTTCCATAGTTTTTGTCATTTAAATCGGTGGGATTATCTCCAACTATTGCTCTAGGATTAAAATCTAGGTTTAAGTAATATTTCAAATAACTATCGTTGTGTTCTTTATATTCTTTTAATGAATTTTCATTTAAACCAACTGAATATAGTTGAGTGAGGTATTCTTTGGCAAGGGCTACATCTTTTTGAGGAGTATTCACTTTTGCCAAATCATCGATTGAAGAAACTTCAACTCCAGTGTAATTTTTAATGATTAATTTACAATTGGATATTACCTCTATGTATTTATTAACTTGGTCGCTTTCTTTTTTTGCTTTTTCTAATTCTCGGTCGTAAATAAGTTTAGCTTTTTTATAATTGGGATCTTTTACGTTTTTTAGTTTGAGGATGCGGGTACATTCCATATTTTCTGATGAAATATTTTCGCCAGCACTGTTTCCTAAAAAATTCCAACCGTGTACATCATCAATGTAGCCATTGTTATCATCATCAATATTGTTGTCAGCTATCTCTTTTGGATTAACCCAAATATTTTTTTTAATATCTTTATGTTCAATATCTACTCCAGAGTCGATAACAGCAACTACTACCGTTTTTTTAGCTTTTTTTCCTTTCAGAAAATCACTATAAGCTTTGTTAATACCTGTTCCAACCTTAGCATCAGTTTGTAAATCTTTACTATGCCAATTCAAAAAATTTTGATCCAACTCACTAACAGATGCAGTTTGTCCGAAAATAGATATTGGAATAAGAAAAATGAATAGTAAGAAGTTGCTTAATTTTTTCATGGTGTAATTTTTTTTAACGAATTAATAATTTTGGATAAATGTACCCGATTAACTTAAGAATGAATAAAAATAGTTGATTTTTTTCTACTAGTTTTTATATGAAAGCATAATTTCCATAAATTGGGCAGTTTCATCTGGATTTTCGCAGTATTTTTCAATTTCATAAAAACCTAAGAATTGATATAATCTTATGGCTTTATCTAACTTAGCAATGGTATCTAACCTCATTTTTTGATAACGCAATTTTTTGGCAATTGTCAGGATGGTTTCACATAATTGGAGCCCAATTTTTGATCCTTGATAATTTGGGTACACATACAAACGTTTCATTTCACAAATCCCATCAGCTAATTTCCGAATACCAACACCTCCAACAACATTTCCTTGATAAGTAGCGTAAATAAAACAGCCTTCGGGTTGGTTGTACATTGTATCAAATGTTTCAAATTCTAAGTCAATGTTTTGGAAACACAAGTCGAAACCTAACCATTCCATGTAATCTTTGGTAATTTTTTTTGCAACATTAAAATCAAAACTGGTTTTGCAAACGGTTATTTCTAGTTTATGGTTCATGGAGGTAAAATGTTTCTTTTATTTTTCTTTCCACTTGGTATTTTTCCACTCTTTTTGTTGTTCCGAGGTTAAAAAAGTCCAAGCTACGATGCGACTTGTTTTATTTCCTTGCCCCATCTCTATCGTTTTTACATCAACAGCCTCCGCATTTTTGAGTGCTGCGTAAATACTTTTTAGGTTAGATTGCTTAGAAACTAAAGTAGTAAACCAAAAGCAAGAAGTTGAAAAATTTTTACTTTCCCGAACCATGTTTCGCACAAACCTATTTTCACCACCATCACACCACAACTCACTATTTTGTCCTCCAAAATTTTTGATAGGTACATTAATTTTTTTGGCTGTTAAATGTGTTAATTTACGAAGTGTTCCTGCTTCTGCTTCTGCTAAAGAAGCATGGAAAGGAGGATTGCAAATGGTTACGTCAAAGCGTTCGTCCTTGGTGATTACTCCGTAAAAAATGTCTTTGGTGTTGGGTTGTAATCGAAACTCCAATACATCTTTTAAAAAAGAATTTTTTTCCTTAATTTTTCGAGCATTTTCTAAAGCCACCAAATCTATTTCGGAGCCTAAAAATGACCAACCGTATTCGTAATTACCAATAATTGGATATACGCAACTGGCACCAACACCAATATCGAAACATTTTATGGTATCGCCAGTAGGTATTTTGCCATAATTGTTGTTGCCTAATAACTCAGCTATATAATGAATATAATCTGCTCTGCCAGGAATAGGAGGGCATAAATAACCTGTTGGAATATCCCAGTACTCAACATGATAATGATGTTTTAAAAGGGATTGATTAAGCGTTTTTACCGCCTCAGGATTAAAAAAATCAATCGATTCATCTTGGTAGTCGTTTAGCTTTACAAATTTTGCTAATGCAGGACAACAATTAATTAATACCTTAAAATCGTAACGTTCGCGGTGTTTGTTTCGGGAATGCAAACGATTTTTTACAGTTAGGTGTTGTTTTTTTGTTTTCACGTTTCAAAAGTAAACGAAAAAAGTAGAACTAAAATTAAAAGCCCAAGAGATAAATTGGATAGTTCTTAAAATAAATTACATTTACTAAATGGATGTGCTAACCAATTAATTTTAAAACAACCGACCACTATATTTGTTATTTATTGGACAAACAAAAAACCATTTGGAATTAACCCGGCGTTAAATTGATGAATTAACCCTCCAGAAGAATTGTATCTAAACACAATTCCATTTTGAACATAGTCAATAGCATCGGCAACATAAATGTCATTGTTAGCTGGATCAATCCCTAATCCATAAAACAGATTACTGTTGCTTGATATGATTGGAGAATTAGGCAAATTGCTATCGGTAATGTTAAACTGATAAACGCCATCATTTAAAAAATAAAGTACACCTCCATTTGCATTAATTTTAAGGTGGTTTGGGGATTGAGAAATAATTGGAAAAATAAAAGTTTGTTCAATTGTTCGATTAGCTGGGTTATATTGTATCAATTGAGGATTGCTGGAACTCATGCCTCCATCACATAAAATCCATATTTTGTTATTTTTATCAATAACTAAGCTATTCGGGTTTTCGCCAATCGGAATAGTACCTACTAACTGATCGTTTTGAGGATTGATGATTAAGAGTTGATTGTTGGTAACATCACACACATAAACGGTATCGTTATAAATAAGCAATTCTTCTGTCCAACCACTAACAGCAATGTTTCCATAAATAGTATTGGTAGTTAAATTAACAATTTGAATGGAATTGGAATACAAATCTGTTACATAAGCTTTTGCATTGTTTATTGGTAAAAAAAAACGTGGAGAATTAAATCCAATAATTGTTGCAGTTGAGCTAAAATTAGACATATTAATCACTTCAATTTTAGAAGAGTTATTAAGAACAACATAACCCTTACCATTTAACTGATATATCGATTGAGCAACATCACCTAAAGGTAACCCATTGTTTTGCTGTTCGTAAACATTTTGTGAAACTTGGTTGCTTGATTTGTTATACACGGATAAAGAAGCATTTCCCCATCCGAAATTTCCTTCGTTAACAATCAACACATCGGTATTACTAGTAGTATTGATAGGATTTTCTTCGCAAGAAATACATTGAGGTCCAATTTTATCCTTTTTGCATGAAGAAAAGAAAAAAACTACTAAAAAGGCTATTAATAATCGACTCATGGTTTAGTAAAATTAATGAATACACTCAGTAAATAGTTTCTTCCAGGCATTGGTCGATTAGCAACAGATTGGTATTCTTGATTGATAATGTTATTCACGCTAAAGGAACCTGAAATACTCCATGTTGGCTGAACGATAAATTGATTGGATATAGAAATATCGGAAATAAAAATTGCCGGTAAATACCAGTTATTATCAGTTGTAATAAAAAGTTCACCAGTATAATTGTAGGTGTATATCAATTGTAACGATTTGTATTTCAACTGTAAAGTACTACTCAATTTATGATAGGGAACGTAAATTAATTGTTTATTAACCGAATTGTCAAAATCGCTTGCAGCATTCATATTCGTAGATTCTGTGTAGGCATAATTTATTTTTCCCATAAAATTCAATTTTTTAAGATGAGTAGATAAATTTAAAGCGAATTCGATTCCTTTATTTTCTACTTCTTTTAAATTGGTTGGACTCCAATAATTACCAAATGTTGGCAACCAAATTATCCAATCTTTTACATAAGAATAAAAAGTTGTAATTTCTGTATTTAAAGTGAACTGATTTATTGATTTAGCATAACATAATCCACCTTCCAACATTTTAGCATATTCTGGTTTTAGGTTTTCATTTCCTCCAGGATTCCAATACAAGTCGTTAAAAGTAGGATAGTGGTAGTTGATGCCAGCATTTGCTTTCACAAAAAAATCTTCTTTTTTAAAGAGTTTAAGTTGTGAACCAACACCAGGAGCAAGATTCTTAAAAGTTTCTCCTACCATCATTGTTCTATTAAAAATATCTATAGATAAACTGTTAAAAATTTTATTAATTCCTAATAACCAGCTTGCATTTAGTCTGTTGTATTCTTGTGCATAACTATCAGTATTTGCTATTTCATAATTGATGTTCAAGTTATTTGTAAACTTAAACTTATAGTCAAAATAAATAGATGTATTTATATTATTATCAAATATATAAGAATTATTTTTTGAATACATTGATGCTGCATTATTTTCATAAATTAATAATTCTTTTACGAATGCTGAGGAGATTTTATATTGAAATTTAGTTGCCAAACCTTTCCATTCAATTAATGCTCGATAAGATTCATCTTGTTGGTTTTCGTTGGTTAATTCTGACCTAGTTAAATTAGAAGGCAATTCTCTATCGCTATTAAAATACCAAATTCTTGTTCCAAGTGTGCTATTTTTAAATTTTCGATAAATGGCTTGCTGAATACCATATTGGTTAACAACGGCATTTTCTAGGTTTTCGGTAGGGTTGTTTTTAAGAGTAATATTGGTGTAACTATAATTATTTTGAGCTTTTTTACCATAAAGCTGAGTTTCATAAAACCATAAGGCATTTCCGGTCTTCAATTTGAACCCCGTAGTATAAGTTCCAAAACTCCCAACGATTTGATTTAATGTGATTTTAGTTTGCTTATTAAATTGTTCTTGATTATTTAACACAACACTTCCACCCAAAGCACCATCTCCATCAATCAAACCACTAGCACCATAATGCAATTCAGCATTATCAAAAAAAAGAGTAGGGTAGAGCGAAAAATCAATTTGTCCATTCATGGGTGAATTAAGAGCTACACCATTCCATAATACTTTCGTATGAGAAGCTCCAGTACCTCTAAATGAAATGGATGACAAAGAACCTAAACCATACGATTTTATAAAAACACTAGAATTAGTAGTAATCAAATCGGATAAATTCGCTGATTGTTGTAAACTAACCGAATCAAAAGAGCTAATTTTAAAGGAAGCAGGAATTTTATTGTCAATGATTTCAACAGGTTTAAAGTTAATGGTATCTATCAATGGTTGAGAAAAAGCAGTTGGTGCTATGATGAATAGGAATATGGTGTAAATTACTTTCAAAACTTATTGTTTAATAATTTTTTTAACAATAGTGTTGTTGTCCGATTGAATTTTAATAAAATAGATTCCAGCTTTTAAATGACTAATATCCAATTTATTGGTTAAGATGCCATTAAACAATACTTCACCATTCAAATTAAGTAATTGATAAGAATAGTTAGATGATGCAGCAAAATCAAAATAAATGCTATGTTGAGCAGGATTTGGATAACTTTTAATATTGAAGGCTGTCTTAAAATCTTTAATGGATGTAAGAGTAAAATTAATAACACCAACTGCATCTAAATCAAAACCACCAGTAGGAAAAGGAGTGGACCAAGGTTCATTTACGATATTATTTTGTGAGTCGATGGTATAGAAAGGCTCTGTTATCGAACCTACAACATCAATTATTTTAATGTGAGTGATGTTATTTACATCTAATCCTGGTGTTCCAGCCAATTCGTTTAAATCGAACGGAGTTCCATATTGAGCAATGTATTTTCCTGCAAAATTATTCAGATTAGTAGCGTCTAAATTTCCGAAAGTTCCAATTTGAGCGGTGGTATCGGTTAAAGAAACTGCATCAAATCGAAAAAAATTAACTCCATCCGAACTTACTTCCACAAAAGCTAACTCTAAAAATAAGCCATTAAATGAATTTTCAAAAACTGCAAAATCAGCACCAACACCATCCTGAATTTTCCCATCAAAAGTTAAAATAGCAAAACCTCCATCACCTAGGCTAACTACGCCGTTTACGCCTGATTTGCCAGTAGCAGAAGTATCGTTTCCGGCAGTAACTTTACCTAAAGAAGTATCAGAAATGTCTTGCCAACCTCTTTCTATAATGGCATTAGTAGCCCATGATACTATGATTGAAGAATCTTTGTAAATGGCTGTAGAACCTGCTTGTCCAACTGGTGGAGGGTATGGACCCTGAGCGAAAATAGTGCTGAAGAATAATAAGTTAAAAAATATTAGAATTAGAAGTAGTCGTTTCATGATTTTTTATTTTCAACAAGGGGTTTTAACCCCTTGTTGTAGTTATATTATTTCTACTCTTTTATAAATTTCTGTGTTTGTGGAATTCCCTTTGAAAATACCTGAATAAAATAAACACCAGCTTTCAAATCGGCTACATCTATCTTTATTTCCTTGGTATTGGTAAAACTATTTTTAACTAATCTTCCATTTATATCTGAAATGATAACACTTTCAATTATTGCTGTATTTTTTATGTTTAAAAAAGTAGCAGCTGGATTGGGATACAACTTAAAATTAATTAAATTAGTTTCAGCAATACCAACAGTATTTAGTTCAAGTTCATCTAAAGCAAAAAATGCAGGAGTATTCATGCCCCATGTACCATTGTCAGAAGAACTTAATTCGAAATAGACACTATCAATAGGATTAGAAGTAGTTATTCCTGCATATCCCCAATCTTTAAGGATGTAGTCTTGAGCATTATTCCCGAAACGAAAGTCGGCTAAAAAGAAATCTGTACTGTCTTGATAATTTCCATTAGAATATGCTTTAATGGTTACTTTAAACCAATCGGGGTCGTTACCAGATGCACCACCAAATTTTTTGGCAAAAGCATCTCCATCTTTCATACTATAATAGGCGTAGGCAGAGTTGGTGATGCCAATTTGTAAAAAATTATAACCACCTGTATTATTTATTTTTAGATACGAATTATTGGTTGAAACTGCATAATTGGTTGTTCCATTTGCACCGCTTCCTGCTCTTGCACTATAGAGGTTGCCAAAACCTGAAGTAACTGAATCGGTTTTATTAGAGTAGGCAAAGCCTTCTAACCAGTAACCTGGCATTCCAAAAGTGGTATCAAAAACATTTGGAAATGTAAAATCTCCTGTAACAAACTCCGAATAAAAAGTGCCATTGTTGTGTGTTCCACTTAAATCAGAACCATCCCAATACGATTCGGCTGGTAAGGTTAGATTTTCAAAGCTCGCAGTTTGTGCGTTACTATTTTGTGTGGATAATAGTAATCCAAGGCAAGCAAAAGTTGCCATTTTGTAATTTTTTTTCATCGGTTTAAATTTTAATTAGTTAATAAATTAATAAACCGGGAGTTCAACAAGGTAGTTAGCATGAGGTATAACTATATTGCCTTTTTTCCCGAAAGCTGTGAAGAATTTATGAAATAACTAAAAACAGTTAGTTATCGATAAATAACTTCTGTTAAAGGCAGGTCTTCTGACTCGCTCCATATTTTTACGTCTTCCCGAGGATTAGTCAGTGACTTAGTGTAAAAACGTGCAGAGCTTACAGCTGCGGGTACAGTTTAGGATTTTCACCTAATTCCCTATTAATTTCGAACTTTAAATTCGAAAACCAATAACGCTACAAATTTATAAATAAATGGAAACTAAGATTTATTTTAAGGAAGTTATTATTAACAATTTTTAAAAAAAAGTAATTCGTCCGATTAATCGAAACTGAATAAAAATAGAGTTTACATCTTCTTATCCATAATTACTACATAAACACAATCGCCTTTCACTTCCTCAATGTTAACACCAAAATTCATTATTTTTAGTTGCTGCATTTTAACCAATTCTAAATGGTTTTCATTATGTAGTGTAAAAATGAAAAATGACTTATTATCGACAAAACTTAGCAGTTTAGTGATGATATCCATATCACTGTCTTCAATTTCTTTTCTTCTTTCGGTTAATTCCTTTACATCAAATTTATAATGATCATAAAAAATAGTTGCTAATATTTCATTTCCTTTAAAAAAGGCATCTATATTTTCTATTTCCCAAATTTGAAAATCGGTATAAAGTTGACAGGTCTCACTAAATTCTGTTACAATCATTTATCTATTTTTTATTTAGTTAGTTTAGCGGTAGGAAATGTTTTTAACGCTTGCATGTAGGAGTGTAAAAAAGCTTCTTCATTAATGTTAGTTTCAATTCCAATCGATTCTAAGTATTCTAACATATTACTTGTTCGTAAATTACCAACTAGTTGACCAACAAGTGCATTAGGACATCCACCTAAACCATTGATAACGGTATCAAACCTTCTACAACCATTTTGATAAGCTGCATTAACTTTTCCGTACCAATGCACCACTGAAGTGTGTAAATGGAAGGCAAATTCTATTTCAGGGTATCGTGGAATTAATGTGGAATATAAATCAGCTATTAGTTGTGGGTTTGAACAACCAATGGTATCGGATAATGGAATGATACGAACACCCATTTGGTACAATTGTTCTACTTGTTCGCATACGATATCAACATTAAACTCATCGCCATAAGGATTTCCAAATCCCATAGAAATATAAACCACTAGTTCTTTTTTATTTTGGTCACAAATCTCCAAAATATCTTTTATGGCGGTGGTAGATTTTTCAATACTAGAATTGAGGTTTCTATTCAAAAAAGTTTCCGAAACAGAATAAGGAAAACCAAAATAAGAAATTTCTGGGTACTGAGCTCCAGTAGTTGCACCTCTTACATTACCAATTACAGCCAATAACTTAGTGGTGGTCTGGCTCATGTCCAGTAGTGCTAAAACTTCTTCTGAATCTTTTAATTGAGGAATTGCTTTTGGAGAAACAAAACTTCCAAAATCGATGGTGTCAAACCCAACTTTTAATAACGTATTAATGTATTTTGCTTTTTTTGCTGTAGGGATGAAGGGAATAATTCCTTGCATGGCATCTCTTGGACACTCTACTAGCTTTAGTTTTCTTACAGCAGTTAAATCTATCTTTTTTCCCATTGTTAAATGATTAAAGTTTTTTCGGGAGTGGATATTTTATCTTTTTTTCCACTTAAACTTTTTGGTATTCTACCATTTCTTAAAGTTTCTGAGCGAAGTTGTCTTCCAACAATTCGTTCCACCATTTTGCCTGTTTCTAATATTTTATCAATATCTAGTCCAGTATCAATTCCCATTTCGTCCATCATCACTACCATGTCTTCTGTTTGAACCAACCCAACAGCACTAGCATCTTTGTAATAATAAGCTCCTGTTCCAGAAACAGGGCTTCCATCAACAAAATTAGCCGGCTGACCACCTAAACCTCCTAAAGCTGATTCAAAATTGGTCATTCCTGCTTGTAATGCAGCCAACACATTGGCTGTTCCCCATCCTCTGGTTACATGAAAATGAGCGATGTGCTTTTGTGGATTTTGTACCCTATCTAACAACATTGAAAAATAATCATACACTCTATTTGGTGCAGCAGAACCATCATGATCGGCATGTTCTACATCGTTTGCACCAATGGCTAACCATCGTTCTGCAAATTCTACAGCTTTTTTCATCTCTGTTGGTCCTTCCATTGGACAACCCCAAATGGTGCTTACAGTTCCATTCACCTTCATTCCAGCAGCATGAGCCATAGGAATGTACTTTTCGCACATTTTCCAATAATCAGCTAGCGATAATCCAGAATTTTTAATGTGATGTGTTTCGGAAGTAGAAACCATAAATAAAATTCGATCGGGTCCATATCCCTCTAACTTAGCTTGTATTGCCCTTTCAACTGCTCTCTCACGAATAGTAACCGCTGTTAAACTAACTCCACTTAACAAATGTTGAACATTTTTACTGGTTCTAATTCCTTTAAACAATAAATCGGCATCTTTAAATTGCGGCATTCCTTTTGGGTTTCCAAAATTAGTGACTTCTAAATGCTTCACCCCAGCTAAAATAAGTTGTTCTAACACCCATAGTTTAGCTTCAGTTGGAATAAACTTTTCTTCGTGTTGAAAACCATCTCTAACGGTAATATCACCAATGGTTACTTTTTTTGGATAATTCATGGTTATCTTGTTTTTTAATTTTGGATTAGAAAATTATTAACTATTCTTTAATTATTTAACCGCAAAGCACACAAAGATAGTACAAAGAATGTTATTTCTTTTCTTAATAATTCAAAAATTCAACTCTTTTTTTTGTGAATTCTCCAAATTCTTTGCGGATATTTTTTATTTTTTTCTACAATTGCTTTATTTATTTTCTTTACCAAAACTGGTCCTTCATAAATAAAACCTGTATAAATTTGTATTAAATCTGCTCCAGCATTTAATTTTTCTAAAGCATCCTCTGGCGACTGAATTCCTCCAACTCCTATAATTGGAAATGCTTTGTTTGATTTTTCTGCCAAATATCGGATAACATCTGTCGAACGGTTTTTTAATGGCAAACCACTTAAACCTCCATTGGCTATTGCTTCGATGGTTTTTTTATCCGTTTTTAAATTTTCTCTGGAAGTAGTAGTGTTGGTAGCAATAATACCATCAATTTTTGTTTGAGCAACCAATTCAATAATTTCATCCAATTGACTGTTGTTTAAATCTGGTGCAATTTTAAGTAAAATAGGTTTTGGGTGTTGATGAGTGGTGTTGATTCGTTTTAGTTCACCTAATAAAGCGAGTAGGAAAGGAGTATCTTGCAATTTGGTTAAATCTTTCACATTCGGACAACTTACATTCACCACAAAATAATCAACATAATCGTGTAAAATTTTAAAATCGAAAAGATAATCAGCAAATGCATCATCGTTTGGAGTAGCTGTATTTTTACCAATGTTTCCACCGATAATGAGATTTGTTTTTCTATTTTTTAATCGCTTCACTGCATCTTCAACTCCCAAATTGTTAAATCCCATTCGGTTAATCAATCCTTCATCTTTTGTAATTCTAAACAAGCGTGGTTTTGGGTTGCCTATTTGTGCTTTTGGAGTTAATGTTCCTATTTCTATAAAACCAAACCCAAAGTTGGCTAATTCGTTAAACCAACGTGCATCTTTATCGAATCCAGCAGCTAAACCAACAGGATTTTTAAATGTTAATCCAAAAAGTTTTCGTTCTAAATGGGGATGTTCATAAACATAACAACTTCTCAATAAAAATGAAAACCCAGGAATAGCAGAGAAAAATGTTAATAAGTCAGTAATGAAATAGTGCACCTTTTCGGGTTGAAACAAGAATAAAAAAGGTTTTATTAAATACTTGTACATCATTGCAAAAGTACGAATTGAAATTTTAAGGAGATGAATTTAAGGTGAAGAAATTAGTCAAAATTTTTAGGAGTGAAAAGTTGTTGGAATTATTAGTCACACTAAATTTCTTGATGAGATTTACCAATGAGCAAAGTTTTTTAGTAGGGAACAATATCCTATAAATTTTTTCAAAAAAGTCAATAACCACCTGCAACCATCTAGGAATTTGACGTTGTATTTTTTCGTCAAACTCATCATCAATATTCTTGTTTGAATATTCGTTTTTATACGTTGTTGGTACATCGTCTGCTGCAAAAAATGGATTAAAAAATCGGTAAGTTACCGCTAATAGCTTTTCAAGTTGTTGGTCAAAAATGTTAAGTTTATCTTTACTTGAATTTAAGTTTATTTTTTCCTTTTTCAACACTTTTAAATAATATTCTTTAGAAGTTTGATAAGTTTCTTTAGTGCTGTAATTTTTCATAACATCTATTTTTATACAAATAAACAAGCAACTTTTGATAATATTTTTACGTTTAAGTGATAGTTACACTTGAATTTTAATTTAAGCTGAATTAAATTTGCGTTACTTAAATTTAAGTTATATATTTAAGCGTTTAAATTTAAATGATGATCAAACGATATACATTTTTAACTCCTCCTTTTCATTATGTGTTGGAAAATGCATCCAAAATGGTGAGCGGATTAGAAAAATGTATTGCCGTGTTTTATAATAAAACTACTAAGAACATTGAGGTGTTGAGTTTTGAAAAAGAGCTCACTCCCTTAATTTCTGAAGATGCTACTTTTATTGAAAACCTTCGGAAATCGAAAAAAATAGCCAATTGGATTTCGATAAATCAAGTTCCTTTTGAAGTATCTAATCAAGAAAATGGTCAATTAACTTTGGCTGACGAAGAAAAAAATTCGGTATTGGAACTTCGATTTTTAAACGATTTTGATGAAAATTACGATGTACTTTACTTTTATTTTAAAAATAACATCTCTAATTTTAAATTATCAAGCACCAACGAAGCAATGGCGGTAACTGTTAAGGAAGTCATTCAGAATATCTTATACAACCAAATTCAACTCATTATAGCATCTAATAAAAGCGATGCAGCCATTCACCAAAAAATTGCAAAAACCTATAACGACAGTCATTTGCAGGGAAAAATTAACCAATTGAAAAAAGAACGATTGGAGCAGGCAAAATCAACTTATTTTTATCTCCTAAATAAATTAACGCTAAAAGAGGATATTGAATTTATTTTAGCCAACGATGCTATTGCTAAACTGAATGATTTAAGGCTGTCCTTAGACAAAATAGAGAGAATTTTAACCAATAGTTTAGAAATTATTTTAAATAAATATGCACCGTCTAATTTTTACGAAATATCGGTAAACGATTTAGTCCTTAATAGTTTTATCAACCAACCAACTCTAACTATAAAACAAGAAAATTTAAACAAAACACAGTTGTTTTTAGATAAGTACGAAGCGGCTGCTAAAATTCTACTAACAAAAAACGAACGAATTACTGGTTTAAATATTGGCGAGCAATGTTTTCCAAGAGTTTCCCCAGCAGCTATATCGGATGTGTTAAAAAAACACCACAAAAAAATAAATAACTTATTTCAGCAATATCCTGAGCGTTGGTCTATTATTCGCACTAAGTTTAAACCAGTTGTTCATATCTACGAACGATCGATTCATGAAAACCAAGTACAGAGAGGAGCTTAATTTTTATTTCCCCTTTAAAAAGTGGGGCGTTATTGAAGCAGCTCTTTCGCTTATTAACTTTCGCTAAAAGGTTGGAAACTCGAAATGATATTTTTAAATGACTTTCTTTCTTAAGGTGGGTTCTAAAAATTGATTCGCATCAAAATTTTCATAGTTTTTTAGAGACAATGAAAATTTTTGAAACACTATCTGGATTCCGTCAGCTGACGGATGAAGCAGTATATGAAAAACTATGAAAAC
>Ga0210033_1002838_pt1 | contig 14453 bp, 8 predicted proteins | sample CryGeymeta201501_FD_185465 | JGI IMG/M metagenome (GOLD analysis project Ga0210033, IMG submission 185465) | Groundwater microbial communities from Crystal Geyser aquifers in Utah, USA - Crystal Geyser metaG 2015-01 (SPAdes) (version 2) | ecosystem: Environmental > Aquatic > Deep subsurface >... | reverse complement strand
ACGACGACCTCTTCGAGTACATGCTCAGCCACATGGACTACTCCATGTCACCTCGCAACACTCCATCACGTACACTGACCCCATGAACAGGTGACGAGCTTGTGGACAAGGCCGAAAGGTTTCATCAGGATCGCCTCTTGAGTTGAGGGGGGCCTCGTCTCCGGTCGTATCCACGGTTCGACCGCCTGATGCGGGGACTTCGCTGCCAAACCGCACGGCTTCCATATGGGAAGATCAGGTGATCAGTGGATGCCCCTAGAGATGATGCCGTTGAGGTTTGATGACGCGATTTAGCCACAACGATGAACAAGCCGCTATACGATAGCGGCGACCTGAGCACCAGTCGGCGCGCGCCAACAACCGCTGCTGCTCACGATGCTCTGACTTGCCAGCAATATCGGGAGATGTCAAGGCAATTTGTGAAGCTAGCTACGAACCCCTGTCTGAGCCAAAACCGGCGCGGCCTTGGTCATCGTTTGGGCCACCCTTGGGGCGGCCACAAGGGCAACCCCACCATAGATCCCGTCTTGGCCGGGATTCGTAGGCGCACCCCTTGTGGGTGCTCCTCGCCGGGTGGCCGGAACGATGACCGACGCCACCGGCGCGGGCGATCGGCACAAGTATCCAATATCATTGGACATTGTTTTTAGATAAATCGCACTTAGGGGGCGTACACGGGAGTTACTTGTCAGGGCAATCGCGAAGTTCGCCTCGGCGGTGGAGATCGAGATTGAGGGGGCCGGCATCGCCGCGGGGGGATTCCCGCGGCCGCAACCACTCGGGTTCGTCTCGTGCGCGGCCTCGGCCCCTCGCGAGCACTGACGGGTGCGATCCACAGTCCAGTCATGCCGCAGCCCAGGTCAAACCCTGCCCGTCTACACCCGCCTGCTCGCCGAAACGACGGGGCCAAGGTGAGTGAGGTGACCCCGGCGCGATGTCTCCAGCGCATCGGCCTCAGACCCTCGCCTGAAGATGCCCACTTCGGCACCCCAAGAACCGAAAACCACTCCCACTATTTATGACAGCTACCCTGGTCGGTTCACATCCCAGCGCCCTTGCCGCCGTCCCCGTCAGGCTCTTCGACGCCTGCACACGCGATGTCGGTTCGAGCGCGGGTGACAAACGGGAAGAAAACAACGTCCCCGATGCTCTCCGCGCCGGTGAGGATCATCACGATCCGATCGACTCCGAGACCCTTGCCTCCGGCCGGAGGCATACCATGTGCGATGTGCGACGGCCACGAGGAACTCCTCGCCCAGGTCATAGGCATCATCGCGGGAGACCTGCTGAGAGGCGAGGCGGTTGCACTGCTCGACCGGGTCGTTGCATGCTCGCCGCCTCCTCCTGAACGCGCTCTCCTCGGGCGCAGGCCAGCGCTCTCCATACCTGAACCCGTCGGTCGTCGCCAGCGCACCGCGCGCGCCTCCCGACGCCCTTCCATGACAGATTCCCTTGCAGCGATCGCCAACCCCGGATAAACCTCCCGCCGAGGCGTCTCCCACGCGCGCCCGCGCTGCCCATCCCCGCGAGGTCCTGTCATGGAAGTCTTCAAAGAGTTCACCTTCGAGGCCGCTCACTCCCTGCCCAACGTCCCGGCCGGACACAAGTGCGCCCGCCTCCACGGCCACTCGTTCGCCGTGCGCGTGTTCGTCGAGGGGCCGGTCGGTGAGCAGAGCGGCTGGGTCCAGGACTTCGGCGAGATCAAGGCGGCCTTCAAGCCACTCTTCCTCCGCCTCGACCACTACCACCTCAACGAGATCGACGGGCTCGAGAACCCCACCGCGGAGAACCTCGCCCGTTGGATCTGGGACCGCCTCCTGCCGACCCTCCCCCTGCTGAGCAAGATCGAGGTGCGGGAGACCTGCACCGCCGGCTGCATCTACCGCGGCCCGGCGCACGAGAGGGCGTGATGGGCGTAGCCCTCATCCACCTCTGACTCCGATGGCGTACGCCTCCCCAACGCCGCCGCTCGCCTGAACAGCCGCCGACACCGTCCCCGACGGCATCGGCGAACCTGGCACAGGCCCTGCGTTGGGCTCCGGACATCGCGGACCGACCCGCCACTGACCGGAGCAAGACCTCATGAACCTGACCGCCTGGAACCGTTACCGCTGGTGGCTGCTCGCCGCTGCCTTCTTCATCCTCCCCTCCCTCGCCTCCGCCACACCCACCCACAAGCCCGACACCACCGAGGTCGAGGGCCAGGGCGGCCAGGGGCGCTACTACTACGAGCCGTTCAACTGCGCCGGCGCGCGGTACGCCGTCGGCCTCGACACGTTCAACGCTGGCGGCACCATCCGGCACAAGACCAACGACGGGGTCACGGTGGCCGTTGGAGGTCAGTACGAGCGGGAGACCGTCGTCAAGACCGTCCTCCTCGAGCCGGCCCCCACCTGCGCCCCCGACGCCATCGGCTGCGTCGAGACCGACGGCGACAACAGCTCGCCCCGACCGCTCGGCGAGGTCCGGGAGACTGGCCGGGTCGGCGGGCGGGTCGGCTATGACTTCACGCACTTCGGCGGCAGCTTCGGCGTGCAGGCCCTCTACCTGGAGGACGGTCTCACCGCCCTGCCCGCCGCAGACCTGTGGGCGGGCACCGACTGGGCCTTCGTCAAGATCGATCTGCTCCCCATGAACGCCGCCATCCCCAACACCTACCTCGACCTCGGCCTCAACGTCGGCAACGACACCTTCCGCGGCGGCGTCGGCCTGCTCTCCGCCCCCGAGACCGGCGGACCCTACGTCTTCGCCCAGGCCCGGGTGACCGAGAGCGGCTGGATCGGCGCCATGGGCGTGCTCGGCGATGACACCCACGGCCTCAGCGGCTTCGGACAGCTCACCCTGCGCTTCGTCCGCTGAGCACCCGCCGCTCACCTCAACCCAAAAATCGACGCGTGACGCAATTTTTTCGGCGCCACGGCAAGGCGCGAAAATCCTGCGCCTGAGCGCGTCGAGGCCCTTCGCGTCCGCGCTGGTCGACAGTCAGCCCGCGCCGTTCGCAGCGGACCCCTTCACACTTGAGGGTGCTTCTGGTAACGTGCCGGCAACTTGGTGTTGCCAGGCTCCGATGGCGCATGTTTTGCGCGCGAATGTGCCAGGATCCCTGGTCGTCGTCCACCAGTGCTGTGTTGTCTGCTGAACGGTCCAACACCGCGACCTGTGTTCAGCCACCTCGGAGTGAAGGGAATGCAAGAGTTTTCGAAGGAGGAGCTCCAGGCCCGATTGACTGGCGACGAGCTCGTCATCGGCGTCGATGTCGGCTCCACCACCGTCAAGCTGGTCTGCGTCGATCCGCTCACCCGCGAGATCCTGTGGAGCAAGTACGAGCGCCACGAGACACGCCAGGCCAACAAGGTCATGGAGATGCTCGTCACGATCGGCGAGACCTTCTCCAACGTCCAGCGCGACAACATCCGCATGTTCATCACCGGCAGCGGCGCCGGCCCCCTCGCCGAACCCCTCGGCGCGCGCTTCGTCCAGGAGGTCAACGCCGTCACGCTCTCGGTCGAGGCGCTCCACCCGGACGTGGGCAGCGTTGTCGAGCTGGGCGGCCAGGACGCCAAGATCATCATCTTCATGGAGAACCCCACCACGGGCGAGAAGCAGGCCATCTGCTCCATGAACGACAAGTGCGCCAGCGGCACCGGCGCCACGCTCGACAAGTGCTTCATCAAGGTCGGCATGCCCCAGAGCGCCGTCACCCAGGTGCACTTCGACGCCGAGCGCCTCCACAAGGTCGCCGCCAAGTGTGGCGTCTTCGCCGAGACCGACGTCGTCAACCTCATCAAGGCCGGCATCCCCAGCCCCGAGATCCTCTGCTCGCTCGGCGACGCCATCGTCACCCAGAACCTCTCGGTGCTCACCCGCGGCAACACCCTGCGCTCCCAGGTCCTCCTGCTCGGCGGACCCAACACCTACCTGCCCTTCCTCCGGGAGGCCTGGCGCATCCGCATCCCCGAGACCTGGGACGAGCGCGGCTACGACTACCCGAAGGACGTGCCCATCGAGGAGCTCATCATCGTCCCGGACAACGCGCAGTATTACGCGGCCTACGGCGCGGTCATCTTCGGCCTCGACGAGCCCGCCGACGTCGGCCGCTACGCTGGCCTGTCCGGCCTCAAGGCGTTCGTCGATCACGGCCGCAAGGCCTCGCTGAGCGCTGGCTCCGGCCCTGGCCTCACCGCCGACCACCGCGAGCTCACCGACTTCCGCGCCCTCTACGCCATCCCGCCCTTCCACCCGGCCGTCTACGAGCCCGGCCAGAAGGTCCAGGGCTACATCGGCCTCGACGGCGGCTCCACCTCCTCCAAGGCCGTGCTGGTCGACGAGCGGGGCGACATCCTGGCCAAGGCCTACAAGCTCTCGGAAGGCAACCCGATCCAGGACATGAAGGACCTGCTGGCGAGCCTCAAGCGGCACGTCACCGACCAGGGCGCCGAGCTCGAGGTCCTCGGCTTCGGCGCCACCGGCTACGCCGCCGATGTGCTCGAGGAGTCCGTCGGCGCCGACGTCAACATCGTCGAGACCGTCGCCCACATGCTCAGCGCGGTGCGCTTCTTCGGCGAGGTCGACGTGATCTGCGACATCGGCGGGCAGGACATCAAGGTCCTGTTCATGCAGAACGGGGACATCAAGAACTTCCGGCTGTCCAACCAGTGCTCGGCCGGCAACGGCATGCTCCTGCAGGCCATGGCCGACCAGTTCGGCGTCGACCTCAAGCAGTACGCCGATGTGGCCTTCAAGGCCGAGCTGAGCCCCGTGTTCAGCTACGGCTGCGCCGTCTTCCTCGACACCGACCGCGTCAACTTCCAGAAGGAGGGCTACTCGGCCGACGAGCTCCTGGCCGGCCTCGCCATGGTGCTGCCCAAGAACGTCTGGCAGTACGTCGTCCAGATCCCCCGCATGGCCGAGCTCGGCACCCGCTACGTCCTGCAGGGCGGCACCCAGTACAACCTCGCGGCCGTCAAGGCCCAGGTGGACTACATCAAGGACCGCGTGCCAGGCGCCGAGGTCTTCGTGCACCCCCACACGGGCGAGGCCGGTGCCATCGGCGCGGCCATGGAGACGCTCCGGATCGTCCAGCGCCGCGGCAAGTCCACGTTCATCGGGCTCGACGAGGCGATCAACATCGCCTTCACGACCAAGAACGACGACGAGACCACGTGTCACTTCTGCGCGAACAACTGCTCGCGCACGTTCATCGACACCCGCACCAACGACGGCCGCACCAGCCGCTACATCGCCGGCTTCTCCTGCGAGAAGGGCACCGTCGAGTCCCACGACGCCATGCTCGACCTCGTCGAGCAGCGCAAGGAGCTCAAGAAGAAGTACGTCAACCTTGCCGAGTACGAGTCGCACCTGCTCTTCCGCTCCTTCCACAAGCCCGACCCGATGCCCGAGGACGGCACCGAGATCGAGGACATCCGCGTCAAGGTCAACTGGCTCGGTCAGCTCAAGCGCGAGCCCTACCGCCGGGCCTTCCGCCGCTCCAGCGAGGCCGCCGCGGCGCGCCGCGCGAAGCTGCGCATCGGCATCCCGCGCGTGCTCAACATCTGGACGACCGCCCCGCTCTGGCGCACCTACTTCGAGTCGCTCGGCCTGGCCAAGCGCAACATCGTCTTCTCCGACGAGACCGACGAGGAGATGTGGAAGCAGGGCGCCAAGTACGGCTCGGTGGACCCGTGCTTCCCCTCCAAGGTGGTCCAGTCCCACTTTCACAACCTGTTCTTCAAGAAGCACACGGACGCGCGCAAGCTCGACCACATCTTCTTCCCGAGCATCACGCACCTGCCGAGCTTCGTCGAGGGCGCGATGGGCAACACCTCCTGCCCCATCGTCTCCGGCTCGCCGTGCGTGAACCAGGCCTCCTTCATCAAGGAGAAGGACTACTTCAAGGAGCGCGGCATCGACTACGTCTTCGACGCGGTCAACCTGCTCGAGCCGACCCTGCTCCGCCAGCAGATGTTCGCCATGTGGAGCGAGCGCCTCGGCATCACCGAGGACGAGAACGACTTCGCCATGGCGCAGGCCTGGGAGGCCATGCGTCAGGTGGACGCCGAGCTCGAGCGCCGCGGCATGGAGGTGCTCGAGCAGGTCGAGGCCGACGACCGCATCGCGCTGGTCCTGCTCTGCCGCCCCTACCACCTCGACCAGGGCCTCAACCACGGCCTGCTCGAGGAGTTCCAGGCGCTCGGCTACCCCGTGATCTCCATCCGCTCCATCCCCAAGGACAAGGCCTGGCTGTCCCGCTGGTTCGGCAGCGAGGCCGACACTGGCATGAGCCCGCTCGACATCCGCGACGTGTGGCCGGAGAACTACTCGACCAACAGCGTCCAGAAGGTCTGGGCGGCCAAGTTCGCCGCCCGCCACCCCAACGTCGCCGTGCTCGACCTCTCCAGCTTCAAGTGCGGCCACGACTCGCCGACCTACGGCCTGATCGACACCATCATCAAGGCCGGCAAGACGCCCTACATGGCCCTGCACGACATCGACGCCAACAAGCCGTCCGGCTCGATGAAGATCCGCGTCAAGACCTTCGGCCACACGCTCAAGCGCGTGGAGGAGGAGCTGCAGGACCGGGCCGCACGCATGGACGAGCTGGAGCGTCGCATCACCGAGCGCCGTCGCGAGTTGATGCACCAGTACCGCGCCCAGCAGCTCGAGGAGGCGCTGGCCGACCCGCGCAAGCGTCAAGCGCTCGAGGAGATGGACGCCGCCTTCGAGACCTACCTGGCCGAAGACGAGCATATCCTCGGCATCCGCCTCAGCGAGACCTCGCATGAGGGCCAGCACCTCATCAGCCTCCGCGACGACATCCGGCCTTCCGAGCCCGAGATCACCGTGCTCGATCTCTCTGGACGCCGCCTCGCGGCGGCGGAGAACCGCTGAAACCGACCCCGTCATGACACGCCGAGCCCCCCGCGCGAGCCGTCGGGCGCGTGGGGCTCGAACTTCCTGAGGAATCGATATGCCTACGACCCCCACCAGCCCCCTCCGCATCACGTCGACCGGGATCGAGTTCAGCGGGAGCGATCACGTCCCCGCCAGCCCCGGCCACCACGCGATCGACTTCTCTGACATCGAGGCGGAGATGAAGGCCTTCGAGGAGACCGAGCGCACGCGCCTCGGGCTCATCGAGGAGACGCTCGATCACTGGCTCGACGACAACCCCCAGGCGTTCACCGCCGGCCAGCGCTCCTCCACCACCATCCTGCACGGCGGCCTGACCTTCGCCCAGGACATGATGATCGAGGCCGCCCTGACGGGCATGGGCTACCGCATGAAGGCGATGGCGGTGCCGGACAACGACGCGCTCCGCGTCGGCAAGGAGTTCGGCAACCGCGGCCAGTGCAACCCGACGTACTTCACGGTGGGCAACCTCGTGAAGCACCTGCAGCACCTGCGGGACGTCAAGGGCATGGCGACGGACGACATCATCGAGAACCACATCTTCCTGACGGCGGGCGCGTGCGGCCCGTGCCGCTTCGGCACCTACGCCACCGAGTACCGCAAGGCGCTCCGCGACGCGGGCTTCGACGGCTTCCGCGTCATGCTGTTCCAGCAGCAGGGCGGCCTGAAGCAGGCGACCGGTGAGGCGGCGGGTCTGGACATGACGACCATGTTCTTCCTGTCGATCATCAAGGGCATCGTGGCCGGCGACGTCCTGAACGCGCTCGGCTACCGCATCCGCCCCTACGAGGTCGTGCCTGGCGCGGCCGACGCCGCCCTGACCCGCTGCCGCGACATGATCTGCGCCACCCTGCGCGAGCGCGGATCGCTCCTGCTGACGCTGCTCAAGTGCCGCCGCATCATGGAGGCCGTCGAGGTCGACCGCCTCCAGCCCAAGCCGAAGGTCATGATCATCGGCGAGTTCTGGGCGATGACGACCGAGGGCGAGGGCAACTACAAGCTCCAGCGCTTCCTCGAGCAGGAGGGCGCCGAGGTCGACATCCAGCTCGTCACCGCGTGGATCCTCTACAGCATCTGGGAGGTGCGCTGGGACACCAGCAAGCGCATGAAGCTCCGCGGCGTCGACGCCGCCGGCGACGGCCTCGAGGGCGTCGAGCCCGTGCACCGCGTCGCGATGCTCCGGATGGCCGATTGGGTGCTCCGGGCCACCTTCCAGGTCTTCGCCAACGCCATGGGCCTGACCGACTACCACCTCCCCGACATGGACGAGCTGGCCTCCACGGCCAACGAATTCTACCGCAACGAGCTCCGCGGCGGTGAGGGTCACATGGAGGTCGCCAAGCTGATCCAGAGCGTCGAGAAGAAGAAGTCGCACATGGTCGTCTCGGTCAAGCCGTTCGGCTGCATGCCCAGCTCGGGCGTCTCCGACGGCATCCAGACCCTGATCACCCGCAAGTACCCCGAGGCGATCTTCTGCCCCATCGAGACGAGCGGTGACGGCGAGGTGAACGTGCACAGCCGGGTTCAGATGTTCCTGTTCAAGGCGCGCCAGAAGGCCCGCGCGGAGTTTGAGGCCAGCCTCTCCGGCAAGGGCCTCGACCTCGAGACGGCCCGCGGCCGCGTGGACACCTACCGCCGCCGCGGCATCTACTACCCGCCCCACACCGCCGTGGGCACCGGCGCCAACATGGCCAACGCCCTCTAGAACCCGCGAGCCCCAGGCTGGTCTAACATCCTGTTCCGAAAAGACTTCCCGAGGCCCTGCCTCGGCCTGACGAGGGACACCTCAGGGCCGCGGCAGGGCCTCGATCGCTTGGGACGTGCACTCCGGCGGCGCCGTGACCGGATTGCACCGCGACGGGCTCCCGTCGGCCAGCCGCACGATGTACCCCGTCACCGGGTCGGCCACCGGAAAGTCCGTGCTCACGAAGTGGATCCCCGCGGCCAGCGCCGCGTCCCGCTCCGAGCCATCGGCCTCCTCCGGGGCGAGCGGCGTGCCGTCGATCTTGTCCCGCACGATGAAGTGCGCCGCGTGCGCCGCCGCCACCGTCCCCGGATTCCCCGTCGACAGGATGGCCGCGATGGGCGAGTCCATGTCGGCGGTGACGAACATGGCGCGCCCGGCCAACGTCGTCTGCCCCTGCGCGTAGGCGTCGCGGTGCCGACCGTCGTCCAGCAACACGAACACGATCTTGTCCCGGCTCGCCCCCAGCGTCGGCCAGCCGGCGCTGTTGACCGCCTCCCGCAGCGTGGCGTGGTCGCCCTGCACGTCGTCCGGCGTCAGCACCCTCCGCCGCGGCCACACGCTCAGGATCTCCGCGTCGATGTCGCCCAGGTGCCCGTCCAGCTTGTCCGTATCCAGATCGTCCTTGGCCTCCATGAACACGAAGAGGGCGTGGTGCCCCGGGTTGGCGTCCGACCACCTCTTGAGCGTCGCCAGGCAGTCCACGAACCGCACGCACGTCGACTCCTCGTCCGCGAACGGGATGTGATGCACCCGAAGCGCCCCCAGCGCCGCGTCCCTGTGCAGGTCCAGCTCGAACTGCCGCACCCCCTGCTCACCGAGCTGCACCTCCAACGGCGCGAAGCTGTAATTCCAGTCCTCGATGAACGACGGCTCGCTGCGAAGGTGGTAGCTGTTGTGCGTCCCCACCCCCTGGAGCTGGTCGAGCCGCAGCACGTCGTCCAGCGGATATCCGTAGTCCGGCGGCGGGAGGTCCGGCTCGACATCGGGGGCGGTGTCGACGGCGACATCGGGCGCGACGTCGGGGGCGGCGTCGGGTGGCGCGTCGGCGAGGACGTCCGCCTCGTTCGCCGACGGCGTCGCAGGGTCATCGACGCACGCCGGCGCGACCAGGACGGCAAGCGCCCACAGCGCAGCACCAGCGCAGGAAAAATTCCCGGTGGACATCACCTTGACCACTGCCCAAAAATTACTAAATACTGAAAATATCCACAAGATATCCTCATCGATCTATACCATCCCGCTTTTGTTCAAAAAACGATAGAGGGTCGCGCGCGCAACTCCCAACTCTGCCGCTGCCCTCACACGGTTCCCGCCGCAGTGATACAACACCTGGTTGACCCAATCCACCGTCAACTCTCTCCGCTGAACCGAGCTCTCCCCCTCTCTCTCGCCGGGCCGCACAGGAGGCATCGAAGACACAACGGACTCGGGACCACGCAGGAAAGTGTGCTCGGGCAGGTGGCCGACGTCGATCGTGTCGCCTTCCGTCATCAGCGCCAGGTAGCGCACCACGTTCCCAAGCTCGCGCACGTTGCCTGGCCAGTGGTAGTTGGTCAGCCGACCAAAAGCGGCAGCGGAGATGCTCAGCTCGCGCCCCAGTTCGTCACAGCACTTACGAAGAAAATAGTGGAGCAGCACGACAAGATCCTCAGTACGCTCCCGAAGAGGTGGCAGGTGAAGTGGGATGACCGAGAGTCTGAAGAATAGATCATCACGAAAAAGGCTGCTCTCCACACGTTCGCGAAGATTGACCGCCGTCGCGCAGACGACCCGCACGTCCGCGCTCTGGGAGCGCCCCTCACCCACCCGCTCGTAGCTGTTGTCCTGCAGCACCCGCAGGAGCTTCACCTGGGCCTGAAGAGGCAGCTCTGCGATCTCGTCAAGGAACAGCGTCCCGCCTCGTGCCAACGCGAAGCGACCCTCATTCGCCCGATCGGCCCCCGTAAACGCCCCCTTGACGTGCCCGAAAAACTCACTCTCAAACAGACCTTCAGAAATAGCACCACAATTAACCGCAACGAAAGGCCCGTTCTTACGCGCGCTCTGGGCATGGATCGCCCGCGCCAGCAGCTCCTTGCCCGTCCCGCTCTCGCCAGTGATCATGATCGGATACTCCGACCGTGCACAAGTCGACGCGGCCCGCAGCACCTGCTTCAGCGCCGCCGAACGGCCGATGATCCCATACTGCCCGGTGCGCTCCTGCGCGCACCGGCGAAGCTCCACCACGTGACTGATGTCCGTGATGTAGGTCACCACCCCACCCGTCTCCGTGTCGATGGAACGTTGCAAGCACAGGTGGAGCTCTCGGCCGTCCACCTCCCGCACCGACTCACAGCGCTCCGCTCCCGCCGACGCCTCCGTGCCAGACCCCGTGCACACACAATTCGCCCCGCAGAGCCCCGACGCGCCGAATGCGACATGACAGTCCCGCCCCAACACGTCCTCACGTGCAACCCCGAGCAGCCGCTCTGCAGCGCGGTTGACCAGATACACCCGCCGGTGCTCGTCGTGCGCGACCAGCCCGGTTGGCAGATCGTCCGCCAGCTGCTCGAGCTTCCGATGCGTCGCCGTCAGAGCCTCCAGGTACTCGTGCTCGACCAGGATCACGAGCTGCGTCGCTATCTCCTCGCGCGCCAATCGAAATGCGGCGCGAACCGTCTCCGCCGAGCCGACCACCTCCGCAGGATCCGCCACCGGCCAGTGCAGACGGACCGGAGCGCCCACGACCAACGAGCTCAACGGATCGGGCTCGACCGACGGTGCCGCTCCGTCGCGCAAGATCGGCCCTGGCGGTGAGGTGCAGTATTCTCGCGCTTCATCACACAACGTGACGACGATGTCGAAGCGCTGCCCCCCCAATGTCCCGACCTGCTTGGCCACCTGCTCGGCGATGTCGATGCCGACCTCCGACATCACCTCCACCGTCATCGGATGCACCGTGCCAGGACGAACCCCCGCGCTCGTGGCGTCGATCCGCTTCCCGAAGCGCGCCCGTGCGAGCCCCTCCGCCAGCTGACTCCGGCAGCTGTTGCTGCCACATACAAACAGGATCCGGACCCGACGTGTCACATGACCTCCCGATATGTCTCACGGGACAGGGTGAGACACCGCGGGACACCGTACCGGCTGTACCGCCTGACGGCAAGTCTACAGTGCGAACGGCGTGCACGACGCGCTTGCCCCCTCCCTCCGAGTCCCGGCCCGAAGTGGCATCCTGCTTGCCAAGCTGGGCCGCGTCCTCCGCCAGAGAGGACCTGATGTGTCGTGCAGCCTCCGTGGACCACGACAACCATCCATCCTGCACTCCATTGAGGAGGTTCACATGTTGCGTGACACCGTGTCACCGCTGATCGTCACTGCAGTCCTGTTGCACTTTGTCTGTGCCTGTGCAGGCGCTGATGGCGAGCGCGGGCCCGCGGGCGCCCAGGGCGCGGCGGGCACACAGGGAGAGCCCGGAGCAGCCGGTGAGGCTGGACCCGCCGGCCCACAAGGAGAATCAGGAGCCCAGGGAGAAACAGGAGCCCGGGGAGAAACCGGAACCCAGGGAGAAACAGGACCACAAGGAGAAACCGGCCCACAAGGAGAAACCGGACCACATGGTGAACCGTGCACCGTCGCCGCGGACGCCGACGGCTCCGTCGTCATCACCTGCCCTGACAGCTCCGAGGTCACCATCGCCCCCGGCGCCGACGGCGCAAGCTGCCAGGTCACACAGAACCCCGACGGAACCACCACCATCACTTGCGGCTCCACCACCGCCACCGTCGAGGACGGCACCGTCTGCACCATCGTCCATAACAACGACGGCACCGCCACCCTCACCTGCGACGACGGGACCGAGGTCGTCTTGCCCCGCCCCGACCAGGCCGGTCCACCCCAGGTCGACCCCCGCACCAACCTGAGCGCGGTTCACGACCCCAGCTCCCCGAGCTTCGATGCGGGCTGCGTGCGTTGCCACGCCGACAAGCTCACCGAGTCCACCCTCGACCCGAATGTGCCCGGCTTCCACGCCATGAAGCTTGCGCTGCCGATCATCACCGGCGACACAATGGATGAAAAGTGCGTCTTCTGTCATCGCGAGACCAGCCTCGATGATCGCACCTCGCCGAACCTGCGCCGACACTTCGATGTCGAGATCTGCGCACAGTGTCACACCACCATTGAACCTGTGATGTATCAGCGCTGACCGCCGGCCTTCACCCAAAGGATTCGACATGGGCAACGAACGCAAGCACCCCTCCGTCCTCAAGGACGTCCTCAATCACCCCCTCAGCCGTCGCCACTTCCTCGCCGTAGCCGGCGCCGCAGCGGCGACCACGGGGGTCGCCAGCCTCTTCACCGCCAACAAGGAGGCCGCCGCGCTGAGCACCCCCGACGACCTCGAGACCTCGCCCGACGTCGCCGTGCGCTACTCGGTCTGTCTGAGCTGCCACAGTAAGTGTGGCATCCGAGTTCGGGTCAAAAACAATACCGTCATGAAGATCGACGGCAACCCCTGGCACCCCAACAACGCCGAGACCGGCGAACGCCTGGACTTCAGCGCACCGCTCGAGGCCGGCAAGACCGCCCCGGCGACCCTCTGCCCCAAGGGTCAGTCCGGCGTGGAGGTCATGTACAACCCCTTCCGCATCGCCGGTCCGCTCAAGCGCGTCGGCCCACGAGGCTCGGGACAGTGGCAGTCGATCACCTGGAACCAGGCGCTCGATGAAGTCGCCGAGGCGCTGCGGCCCTACTACCAGGGACACGCCAACAACATCCCCATCCACACCGCCGACGGAAGCGACGCCCTGGGCTCCATCGCCAACCGCGTCGTGTTCGCGCCTGGCCGCATCCAGCACGGCCAGAAGGAGCTCACCGATCGCCTGTTCAAGCTCGGCTTCGGGACCGTCAACTACCGCCACGACCACACCTCGATCTGCGAGACCAGCCATCACGTCGCCGGCATGTTCTCGACCGAGAAGTTCCGCCCCGATCTCACCGAGGTCAAGTATCACTTCAAGCCTGACATGCTTGAATCCTCGTATATCCTCTGGTTTGGCACCAACCCGCTTGAGGCCAACTTCCCCACGCAGACCCTCGCCAAACGCGTGGCCAAGGGACGCAACGCTGGCGTCAAGCACGTCATCATCGACCCGAGGCACTCGCGCTCCTGCGCCTTCGCCCACCGCTGGCTCCCGGTCAAGCCCCGCGGCGATGTCGCCCTCGCCATGGCCATCGCGCGCGTCCTGATCGAGCAGGGCAACCACGACCTCAGCTTCCTCGAGGCCATCAACGACGCCGCCGCCAAGGCCACGGCGGACTGGAACGGCACCGCCAAGGCCGTCCAGTACAACACCACCGACGCCTCCTGGCTCGTGGCCGTCAAGGCCGACGACACGAGCGCCGAGCACGTCTTCTACAAGCGCGCGGGTGCCTACGTCGCCCTCGATCCCCAGACCGGCGCGGACTTCGACATCAACCGGGCCACCTCCGCCAGCGCCCAGTGGGGCCGCCTCGAGCTCGATGGGACCGAACCCAACGCCGTCGAGGCCCGCACAGTCGGCTTGAGCGGCGTGGGCTCCCACGTCATCGATATCCACGGGGACGGCAGCGTGTACCTCGCGCCCGTCTTCCAGCTCTACCAGGCCGCCCTCTTCGCCCACGATGTGGGCTTCTACGCCATCGGTGTCCCGTCGGCAAACGTGCATGAACGGCGGGTAGGGCGGGTGTAGTGTCGCTGGCCGTTGACCAACCCGGAGGACAACGGCCGATGAGAGCGAAGAAGGTAGTGACCGCAGCCCCCGACATCCGAGCCCTT
>Ga0210033_1002831_pt1 | contig 14466 bp, 5 predicted proteins | sample CryGeymeta201501_FD_185465 | JGI IMG/M metagenome (GOLD analysis project Ga0210033, IMG submission 185465) | Groundwater microbial communities from Crystal Geyser aquifers in Utah, USA - Crystal Geyser metaG 2015-01 (SPAdes) (version 2) | ecosystem: Environmental > Aquatic > Deep subsurface >... | reverse complement strand
CTACGACGCCGCGCTGGCCCAGGACTTCAACACCCCCAAGGCCCTGTCGTACCTGTTCGAGCTGGCCCGCGCGATCAACCGCTTCGCCGACGCCAAGAAGGCGCTCAAGCGCGGCGGCCCGGTCGTCGCCCCGGCGCTCGCCGCCTTCGACCACGTCCGCGCCACCCTCAACCTCGCCGCGATGGACACCCGGTCCTTCCACGAGGAGGTCAAGCACAAGCGCCTGGCCGCCATGGGGCTCTCTGTCGAGGCCATCGACGCCCTGATGGCCGAGCGCGACACCTGCCGCCAGGAGCGCCGCTGGGCCGACGCCGACCGGGTTCGCGACGACCTGGCCGAGCGCCAGATCCTCGTCATGGACACCCCCGAAGGCTCAACCTGGCGCCTCCAGCTCCGTGGCGCCCTGCCCGAGTGAGCCTGGCGAGCCAGCGACGCCCGGACTCGACCATCGACCCGCTCCCCATCACACGCGCACACATGCGCACACGCGCGTCAGACGCCGCAGGGGCACGACAGCCGTCGTCATCCTACCCGTCGCGCGCCACCAGGAGGACCCTGTGACCATCACCCGCAATCAGCTCCTCGGCGCCTTCGAGCACCGATTCGACTACCAGTCGGCGCGCACCGTCCTCGGCCTCGCCCTCGCCCAGGCGCAGCTCTCCGAGCAGGACACCTACGCCCCCGAGGCGATCGACGCCATCTGCGGCGCTATCGAAGCGCGCGGCGAGCGCGGACGCGGCGTCGCCGAACATCTGCGCCAGCTCGCGGGCCTGTCGGTAGCCCCGGCGCCCGCGCCGAAGCCCGAGCCCGACAAGAAGGCCGCCTCAAAGCCCGAGCCGAAGCCCGAGCCCAAGCCTGAGCCAAAGCCCGAGCCGAAGCCTGAGCCGAAGCCCGAGCCCAAGCCTGAGCTTGAGACTGAGCCCAAGCCTGAGCCGGCCGCGGACAAGAAGGCCAAGGCCGCACCCGCGAAGGCCCCGGAAGCCGCCGTCGCGCCCGCCCCCGAGGCTCCTGCCGCCGTCGAGCCGGCCCCCGCCGAGTCGGCCCCCGCGAAGGCCCCCATCGTCACCTTCCTCATCCACGGCGTCGACGCCGGAGATGGCAAGGTGTACGTCTGCGGGAACGACGAGGGCCTCGGCGCGTGGGATGTGGCGAAGGCGCCCGAGTGCGCTCCCGCCAGCGACACCACCTGGACCGCGCAGCTCTCCTTCCCGCTCGGCGCCTCACTCGAGTTCAAGTTCGTCAAGGTCGACGCGAGCGGCGAGGCGACCTGGCAGGTCGTGGAGAACCTTCACCTCGACGTGGTCGCCGACGCGACGATCGAGTCGACCTGGTAGGCGCAAGGTTTGCGTCCAAGGGGCCTCCGGCCAGTCTGAGCGCGCAATTCCTGCGCTGGTGTTCTGAGACCTGAGGCCAACGCAGCGGCTCCCTACCGACGCGCCCCAGAGGCCGCCTGCTCGCGGTACGGAACCTGCTCCGCATGCAGCGCGGCCGCGGGCGGCCGTTCGTCGATCGGCCGCCGCCCTCCCCGCTGTCCCCCGGAAGCCCCGATGCCCGACCCCCTGCTGACCCTGCTGCTCGGAACCCTGGCGCTCGCCGCGCTGGCCGCCGTGCTCTGGCCGGGCCGCGGGCTGCTCAGCCGCCTCCGCCGCCACCGAAGCGCCGACGCCCTGCGCCAGGACGCGCTCAAGCACCTGTGCACGGCCACCTGGCGCGAGCAGGCCCCCACGCTCGAGAGCGTGGCCGGGGCCGTGGGCATCTCCACCGACCGCGCCGCGACGCTGCTCGAGGCGCTCATCACCGATGGGCTTGCCGAGCCCCACAGCGACTCGCTCGCCCTCACCGAGGCCGGCGAGCGCGAAGCGCGGCGCATCATCCGCGCCCACCGCCTGATCGAGCACTACCTCGCCGAGCACACCGGCGAGGATCCGCTGGACTGGCACCACATCGCCGATCTGCGCGAGCACGAGACGACCGAGGCCGATCTGGAGCGGCTGGATCAGGCGCTCGGCCGCCCGCGGTTCGATCCGCACGGCGACCCCATCCCTACACCTTCGGGCGGCCTGCCGCCACGCGACCACGGGGGACTGCACGAGGCGGCGGTCGGTGACGTGCTGCGCGTCGTCCACATCGAGGACGAGCCGCACCGGGCCTACGCCCGCATCATCGCAGAGGGCCTGCACGTCGGGGCCATCCTCCGGGTGCTCGACAACGGCCCGGCGGGATGTCGGGTCGAGCGCGACGGGCAGACCCTCGAGCTGCCCGTCATGGTGGCCAGCAACCTCTCGGTCCGGCCCGTCAGCGAGGACGTCGCCACCGACCAACCGACGCGCACCCTGGCGGCGACCACGCTCGGCGAGACCGTCGAGATCATCGACCTGGCCCCGACGTGCCGGGGGTTGGAGCGGCGGCGGCTGCTCGACCTGGGCATCCTGCCGGGCACGCGCATCACGGCCGAGCTGCGCAGCCCGGGCGGCGACCCGGTCGCCTACCGGGTGCGGGGCACGCTGATCGCCCTGCGGGGCGAGCAGGCCAAGCGCGTCCACGTTCGGCCGCTGACCGGTGGGACGGAATGAGCGCGACGCACGCCCCCTCGGCAGCCTGCGCGACCTGCCCGGCGCGCGACGCCCACCTCGTCAAGCTCGGGGTCAATCCGGGCGACGTCGACTTCGTGCTCGCCCTGGCCGGCAACCCGAACACTGGCAAGAGCACGGTCTTCAACGCCCTGACCGGACTGCGCCAGCACACGGGCAACTGGCCGGGCAAGACCGTCAGCCGCGCCGAGGGCGGCTTCGAGTACGGCGGCGCGCGCTTCCGGCTCATCGACCTGCCCGGCACCTACTCGCTGCTGTCGACCAGCCAGGACGAGGAGGTCGCCCGCGACTTCATCCTGTTCGGTCGCCCGGACGTCACCATCATCGTGGTCGACGCCACGCGGCTGGAGCGCAACCTGAACCTGGCGCTTCAGGTCCTCGAGATCACCGACCGGGTCGTCGTCTGCGTGAACCTGATGGACGAGGCGCGGCGGCACGGCCTCGACATCGACGCCCGTCGGCTCGCCCGCGAGCTCGGCGTGCCCGTGGTCACGACGTCGGCGCGCAGCGGCGAGGGGCTGGAGGCGCTCAACGCGGCGATCCACGAGGTCGCCTCCAGCCCGCGGCCTCCTCGCCAGCCCCACAGCCGCCGCCTCCCCGACGCGCTGGCCGAGGGCTGCGACGCCGTCACCGTCGCCCTCAACCGGGCGTGGCCCGGTCTGCCCAACGAGCGCTGGATCGCGCTGCGCCTGCTCGACGCCGACGCCACGCTCACCGCGGCGGTGCTCGACGGAACCCTCGGCGAGCTCGCCGATCCTCCCGAGCCGCACCCGGCACCGGAGGACCTCGAGACCCTGGTGGACGTGGTCGACCGGATGCGGTGGCGCACCGGTGAGTCCTCCCACCAGGGGCTTGTGGAGACCCTCTACGCCGAGGCCGCCCGGATCGCCGACGGCGTCGTGCACACCGATGGCGACGAGCGTCGGTTCAACCTCGAGCGCACCATCGATCGCGCGGTCACCAGCCGGCGGTGGGGCTACCCGTTGATGCTGCTGATGCTGGCGGTGGTGTTCTGGATCACCATCGAGGGCGCAAACCTGCCCTCGCAGGCGCTCTCCTGGCTCCTGCTCGACACGCTGCACCCGTGGCTGAACGCCCTGGCCGCCAGCGTGGGCGTGCCGTGGTGGCTGAGCGGCGTGGTGATCGACGGCGCGTATGTGGCGACCGCGTGGGTGGTCAGCGTGATGTTGCCGCCGATGGCCATCTTCTTCCCGCTGTTCACCCTGCTCGAGGATCTCGGCTATCTGCCGCGAGTAGCCTTCAACCTCGACCGGTTGTTCCAGCGGGCCGGCGGTCACGGCAAGCAAGCGCTCACCATGACGATGGGCTTTGGTTGCAACGCCGCGGGCGTGGTGGCCACGCGCATCATCCAGAGCCCGCGCGAACGGCTCGTGGCGATCCTGACCAACAACTTCGCCCTGTGCAACGGCCGCTGGCCCACCCAGATCCTGCTCGCCACCCTCTTCGTCGGCGCGCTGGCCCCACCATGGCTGGCCGGCTTCGCCTCGATGGGCGCGGTCGTCACGGTCGCGCTGCTCGGCGTCGGGCTCACCTTCGCGCTGTCGTGGGGCCTGTCGCGGACGGTCCTGCGGGGGCAGAGCTCGGCCTTCGCGCTGGAGCTGCCGCCCTACCGGCCCCCACGCCTGTGGCAGACCCTCTACACCTCGCTGATCGACCGCACACTCTACGTGCTGTGGCGCGCCATCGTCTTCGCGGCCCCGGCCGGCGTCGTGATCTGGCTCATGGCCAACATCGTGGTGGCGGACAGGCCCGTCGCCGCCTGGCTGGTGGAGTGGCTCGACCCCCTGGGCGGGCTGATCGGCCTCTCAGGCGTCATCCTCCTGGCCTATGTGGTCGCCATCCCCGCCAACGAGATCGTGATCCCTACGATCCTCATGCTCACCGTCCTGCTCACCCGGATGTCGGGGGTGGGCGACGGCGCCGGGGTGCTCTTCGAGCTCGAGCCCGGCGCAGACCTGCACGGCGTGCTCGTCGCGGGCGGCTGGACGCTGTTGACGGCGGTGAACACGATGCTGTTCAGCCTCATCCACAACCCCTGCTCGACCACCATCGTCACGATCTACAAAGAGACCCGCAGCTGGAAGTGGACCGCGCTGGCGACGATGCTGCCGCTGGTGCTCGGCCTGATCGTCTGCTTCTTCGTCGCCCAGCTCTGGCGGCTGCTGACCTGACGACAAGCGCGCTTGACGGTGGCAGGAGCGCCCGACCGCACCTGCGGCCATGCGAGCTCCGCGCCGCGCTCAGCGGCGCCGCGCCATCGCCGCCAGGCCCAACAGGGCGAGCGCCGCCAGACCCCAACGCGAGGTCGTCGACACCGGCACGGCGGCCGTGCTGCACAGGGTCGCGCCGCCGCGCACCGCGGCGTTCGGCTCCGGAGCCCCGGTGCCCGCGTCGTCGTCGCCGCCGTTGTTGGCGTCTCCCGAGCTGACACACACACCCGCCACGCAGGTCTCGCCCGCGTCACAGAAGGTACCACCGCAGCTCCCCAGCGGCTCGCAGCCGTCAGGACCGCACTGCTGGCCCTCGGGGCAGACCACGCCGACACAGCCCGGATAGATGCAGTTGCCGCGGTCGCACGTCTGTCCGGCGGCGCACACCACGCCGAAGCACAGGTCCGGCGTACAGCTGCCGAGCCGGCAGACAAAGCCCGTGCTGCAGGCCACGCCCTCACAGGCGTCCACGCAGGCGCCGGCCTCGCACCGCATCCCGGGGTCACAGACCACCGTCCGGCACGGGTCGGGCACGCACGTGCCGTTGTCACAGACCTCACCGGCCGCACACGCCACGCCGCGGCAGGCGTTGACCGCCGCGTCCTCGCACACGCCCAACCAACAGGCCTCACCCTGCGGGCAGTCGACCGCCGCGCACGGGTCCGTGACGCACTCGCCGCCCACGCACACCAGCGACGCATCGCACGACACCTCGCGGCAGGCCACCTGGTTGTCGTCGAGGCAGTCGCCATCGATGCAGCGCTCACCCGTCGAGCAGGTCCGGCCCAGGCAGCGATCGATCAAGCAGTAGTTCTCCGACGCGCAGTAGAAGCCCGCCGGGCACTCGCTCGCCGCGCAGCGCGACGCGCACTCGCCGCGCACACACGCCCGACCGTCCACGCAGTCGGGGTCCTCGTCGAGCTCGCCGTCGCAGTCGTTGTCGACACCGTCGCAGACGTCCAGCCCGAGCGAACCGCAGGTCCCGCAGCGGTTGGTGACGCCCTCATCCACCTCCCCGTCACAGTCGTTGTCCTGGCCGTCGCACACCTCTTCGCCGATGACGCCGCAGGTGCCACAGCGGTTGGTGACGCCCTCGTCGACGGTGCCGTCGCAGTTGTCGTCGAGGCCGTTGCACAGCTCCTCCGGCTCCGGGCCACAGCCGCCGCAGCGGTTCGAGACGCCCTCGTCGATGTCGCCGTCGCAGTCGTCGTCCACGCCATTGCAGACCTCCTCGCGCGTCTCCCCGCAAAAACCGCAGGCGTTCAGGACGTCTTCGTCGATCTCGCCGTCGCAGTCGTTGTCCTGGCCGTCGCAGACCTCCTCGGGCGTGGGTCCGCAGGTTCCGCACGCGTTCAGCACGCCGTCGTCGATGGCGCCGTTGCAGTCGTTGTCCAGACCGTCACAGATCTCCACCAGCACCACCGGTTCACACGCGCCGCAACTGTTGGTGACCCCTTCGTCGATGATGCCATCGCAGTCGTTGTCCAGCCCGTCACAGACCTCCTCCGGCGTGTCACCACACGTCCCGCAGAGGTTGGTGACGCCCTCGTCCACGACGCCGTCGCAGTCGTTGTCCTGGCCGTCACAGACCTCCTCGGGGGTCGGGCCGCAGGTCCCGCAGAGATTCGAGACCCCCTCGTCGGTCTCGCCGTCACAGTCGTTGTCCTGGCCGTCACAGATCTCCTCGGGCGCCGGGCCGCAGGTCCCGCAGAGGTTCGAGACCCCCTCGTCAATCGACCCGTCGCAGTTGTCGTCCACCCCGTTGCACTCCTCCTGCGACGGCACCGCCACCGAGACACACTGATAGTCGCCGTTGAGGCAACGCCGCTCGCCGAGCCGGCACGCGCCCGCGAGCGGCGTCGTGCAGGGCTGGCCGCCGCCCGGGTTGTCGTTGTCCACCTCCCCGTCACAGTCGTTGTCGAAGCCATCGCAGGTCTCGGCCACGGGCAGGCACACGCTCGAGACCGTCACCTCCTCCATCACCGGCCCGATGAAGTCGTTGCGCGTGAAGAAGAACGCCTCGATCTCGATCCAGCGCCCTCGGCCGGGGATCGGACCGCCAGGCGTCACATCCACGAACGACGCCGTCGCCAGACTCGCCTCGTCCTCCGCCACCCGCACGCGCACGCGCAGCTGTCCGTCCACCGGAACCTGGCTCAGCCAATCGATCCGCGCCCACTCGAGGTCCGGACGCCCGCTGTCGTGGCGCACGCGCCACGAGCCCGAGCGCAGCGTCACCGAGCGCAGCGTGTAGCCCGCCATATCCGAGTACGTGTACGGCTCCAGACCGCAGGTCGGGTAGGTCGCCACCGACGATCCATCCGACGAGCGCAGCTTCGTCACCGTTCCACCCACCGCCGGGTCGTGCCCGTTCGGGCAGGTGAAGTCCTGCAGGTTCGCGCCGCCACCCCGGAAGTTCACCACCCAGATGAACCCCTGCGCGTCCGGCGTGATCCCCACCGACCCCATGCCCGTCGGGACCGCCAGGATCGGCTCGCCCGTGGCCCGGTCCAGCTTGACCGCGTAGCTCGGCGCCGTGCGCCAGTCGCCGCCCGCCACATCGTTGATGACCGCCCACACAAAGCCGTTGGCGTCCACCGCGATGCCGCGCCCCTGATAGGGTCCGACCCCACCCACCGCCCCGACCACCTGCCGCACGTCGATGTTGCGACGGATCCCCGTCCCCGGCCCGATCGAACACTCCGCCGCCCCGTTCGGGCAGGCGTAATTGCCGTCGATCCAGACGATCTGGGTGTTGTCCGCCCCCGTCCCTGTGAAGTTCTCGCGCCAGTACGTTCCCCAAAGGTCGCCGTCGATGTCGACAGACAGCCCATAGATGTTGGCCTCCGCCAGTTGGTCGACCCGCCAGCGCTGCTCGACCGCGCCCGTGGTGCCATCCACCCGCTGGATCGACCGATCCCCCAGCCAGCTCGTCGTGCTGAACACCCGGCCAAACGGGTCGATCACCAGACCATAGGAGGGGATGTCCTGGTCGATCTGCAGCGTCTCACGGAAGGTGTTCGGATCCACCTTCGACCAGCCGTATCCGTTGGTCGGCCGCACGCTCCGCTCCGAGCTCGAGATCCACACCTCGCCCTGGCCGTTGATGGCGATCCCGCGCGTCCGCGCCCCGACGTACTGGGTCTGCCCCAGCACACGCCCGTCCTCCGACGAGATCTTGATCGCCCGCCCATTCGTCTCGAACCGCAGCGTCACCCAACAGTTGAAGTCCAGGTCCACCGCCGTGCGCGACGGCCCCGAGGCCGTCGGGAAGCCGTCGAACGGCAGGATGTCCGTCACGCTCAACACACGCCCCGAGACGGTCGAGATCCGTGAGACCGTGTTCGAGCCCGAGTTCGACACCCACAGATAGGGCGTCGCGATGCCGCCCAGCTCGAGCTGAAGCTGATCGGGGACCTCGTCGGCATTGACGTTGACCTGCTGCCCCTCATCAAAGTCGGCCGTTGTCGTCCACTTGTGCCTGTACGTCTGGGCGTGGCCCACACCGCACAGCGAGAGCACCACCGCCGCGCTCAACAGCGCCGCCACACGACGAAGACCCATGGTTTGCTCCACCTTGTCCCCCCGCGCCATGAAACGTTTGCAGGGGGAGTGACAAAAAACGGCGCTCATGGACGCTGAAGCGGCGCCGAGCAGGACCCGTCGCGACTTGCGCGAATCCGCTGGCCAGGAGCCACTGCCGCCATCATATCGCGCTCTGCGCCGCACACAACCCTTCAGTGAAGGTCGTGTGAAACAGTCACGGTGGAGTCCCTACCGATGGCTCGATTCTTGCGTTGGATCGCCTCGGCAAATTCAATCGTGCCCAGAAGCGTGCGGTCTCATGTCTCGACTCAATACATCCCCCTGCTTCCAGCTACGCCTGTCCAGGCCACCTTCCGTGCGGGCCGACGTCCGCTTGACCGCAGGTCTTCTCGATCGATACTCTCCGGCAGTGAACCAGGGACCCCTCCCTCCAGCGCAGTGAGTTCTGTGATGCACACACCACAACCAAGGTCGTTTGTCCTGGTGCTCGTGGCCGCCCTGCTCTCCGTGGCAGTCGCGTGTCAGGACACCGAAACAGTGTCCTCCCACGGCGAGGGGGACCTGTCCTCCCGAGAGTCCGCGCTGTGCGCGACGCCGCCGGTCATCACGGTGAACAGCCCGATCGTCAAGGAGTGCGCGGGCGCGTTGACCACGGTCAGCATCGCCCCCACGGTCGTGTCGGCCTGCGACCCGATCCCGCAGGTGGCGTTCGACAACGGCATCGCCGCGGACAACTTCGACAACGGTAACGGCAACCCGGACGACGATCCGGACGGCTACCCGTTCAACGGCCAGGGCACCCGCGTCCGCATCACCGCGACTGACAATACCGGCTTGTCCTCGACCGCCGAGGTCGGCGTCGTCATCCGCGACACCCTGGCGCCGTCGATCAACCCCGGCCCGAACCTGCTCGGCGTCGAGTGCACCTCGCCTCTGGGCGCGGCGGTCACGCTCAACACGCCGACCATCTCGGACATCTGCGACCCGAACCCGCGGGTCGGCACCGACGCCCCCGACCCGGCGAACTTCGCGCTCGGCACCCACACCGTCAATGTCTGGGCTGACGACTCCAGCGGCAACCGCCGTGAGGCGTCCTACAACATCGAGGTCATCGACACCGTCGCGCCTACGATCGAGGCCGGCCCGAACCTCGTCGTGGCGTCGATCAGCAACTGCGACAACGGCAACGGCACCCTCGTCACCCTGCCGCAGCCGCTGGCGGTCGATCTCTGCACCAACCCTGCTGACATCGTCCTCATCAACAGCATCACCAACACCAACGTGCGCTCGGTCTGCCTCCCCAACGAGCAGACCACGACGGTCACCTGGACGGCGCGCGATCTGCGCGGCAACACGGCGACCGACAGCCTGACGGTCAACGTCACCGCGGGCGCGCTCCCGGTCGATGTCAACGGCCCATCCGGCTGGACCCGCACCAACGCCACGGTCAGCGCCACCGTCGTCGGCGGCCCCGCCCCGTATGCGTGGCAGATGCTCGGCAGCTCCGGCCCGACCGTGCCGCCTGGCAACACCGCGAACGTGACCGCGACCTTCGGCAATGAGGGCCTCTACTGCCCGCTGTACGTGTCGGCGACGGCCAACAACGGCACCGTCGGCGCCAACGCCAGCGCCTGCTTCGGCATCGAGCGCACCGCGCCGACCGGCACCTACGCCGCCATCCCGGCCCAGTGGCTCGACAACAACGATCCGAGCCAGCTCGTCGCGACCGACCCCAACGACTCGACCACCTGGCCCGTCTTCTTCGCTGGCGAGCGCATCCGCGCTGAGGTCCTGGCGATCGACGAAGGCGTTATCCGCTCCGGCATCGCGTCCGTGCGCCTCGTGGCCAACGTCGGTGGCCCGAACGAGCACGTGCTGATTGACTCGACCACGGCGCAGGGCGGCAACCCGCCCACGGGTCCGTTCCTCCACCGCGTGCTCGGCTGCAACACCGCCGACGCGGCCTGCGGCGACGACGGCCGCATCCGCGTCGCCGCGCTCGGCACCGGCAACCACGTCATCAGCCTCATCATCACCGACGCCGCCGGCAACGAGGCGGTCCAGCAGAGCTACCTGCGCGTGATGAACTACGGCGACGCGCTCGGGCTCATCCAGGGCTACGTCACCGCCGTGCGCGCCCACCCTGCGACCCCACTCGCCGCCCGGACCACGCTGGATGAGGCCAACGGCTTCTTCGCGTCTTCCCAGCGCCTGTTCACCGCCAGCCCGGGCTACGCCTTCCTGCTCTCCCGCCGTGCCTGGCAGCTCCTCGACAACGCCGAAGGCGCTGGCGCGGACACCTACGCCATCCGCGACATCATCGCGCGGGCCATCAAGGCCGAGGTCCGTCGGCTCATCGAGGCCACCGAGGCCCGCAACTTCACCGACTGGACCCCGCTCGACGACCCCACCCACGACGACGAGTTCTACAAGACCCGTACGCTGCTCACCGGCCGTACCTTCGAGTATACGGTGGAGGTCGCGCCGACCCTGGCCGCGGCCAACCAGAACATCGTCGAGGCGACCGACGCCTACAACCAGCAGAACTTCCTCGACTCCATCGACGCGGCGCTGCGCGGCTTCAACGCCATCTCGGTGCTGTTCAATGACGTGACCTTCTCGACCGCCTTCGGCATCGCGCCAAACCAGCTCGAAGATGGCACCGACGAGCGCATCTACCGCGGCAGCGTGCCGGTCGAGTGGGGCCTCCCCATCGCCGAGACCCTGGCCAACCAGATCGAGCGTGTCGCAGCCGATGACGGCGTGCCCGCCGAGGCCAAGGCCACCCTGCTCATCGTCCAGGGCCGCATGGGGGAGATGCGTCAGGCCGTGGCTGACATCCGCCTCGGGGGCCCCGGCTCGAACGAGCGCCTCGTCCGCGGCATCTACATGAACGCGCAGCTCGCCATCGAGGATATGCGCACCATCCAGACCTCCAGCGTCTACACGCACTACTGGCAGACCGAGCTCGCCTACATCCTCACCTTCGTGCTCAACTACTCGTTCTTCGAAGGCCCCTCGGCCATCCTCAAGTTCTTCGATGCGGACGCCCAGAACACGGGCGTCTGCGATCCCGCTGCCGAGGTCGACATCGACTGCGACGACCAGGCGATCGTGGCCGAGTGCCGCTTCGACCGCGCGATGCAGGCCATCGTCGATGGCCGCCTCGAGGGCAACATCCGCGCTGCGCTCGACATCTTCAACGACTCCAAGTGCCTCATCGTCGACATCTACAACCGCTACTACGGCAACAACCTGCAGTGGCCGGCCGACCTGCCCATCGATCCGGCCGAGTACGGCTGCCCCGCCGTCTCCGGCCCGCTCGACGTCGACGCCGAGTGCCCCTGCCGCTCCGCCCAGGGCAACGCCGCGCTCGACAACAACTGCGACGGCATCGACGACAACTGCAACGGCCAGGCCGATGAGGACTACGTCGGCGACACCTGCGGCAGCGGCGGCTGCACCGCCTCCGCCCTGTGCATCAACGGTCAGGAGTTCGCCTGCATCCCGCCCGAGGCCTCCGCGACGGTCGACGTGACCTGCGACGGCGTCGACGACGACTGCGACGGCGCGGTGGACGACGACTGGGTCGGCGAGAGCTGCGGTGTGTGCGGCTGCGCCTCCGAGGCGACGTGCGTCAACGGCGTCGAGACCGCCTGCACGCCGCGCCCGGCGGCCGCTGAGGTGTGCGACGGCCTGGACAACAACTGCGACTGCCGCATCGACGAAGGCCTCGACGAGGACCAGGACGGCTGGGGCGCCGTGATCGGCGCCACGTGCCGGTTCGGCCCCAACGGCAACCCCGCCGCCATCGACTGCAACGACGGCAACCCGTTCATCTATCCCGGCGCCCTCGAAGTCTGCGACAACCGCGACAACGACTGCGACACCCTCATCGACGAGAACGTGCTCAACGCCTGCGGAAACTGCCTGTCCGGCTGCAACACCACCGCCTACGGCGTGTGCAACAACTGCATCCCCTTCAACCCCACGCCCCTGCCCGCCGGCAACTCCGAGAACATCCAGCGCGACCCGGACGGCAACATCTCCCTCGGCTCCGAGGTCGTGAACGTCCAGTTCGCCTGGCTCGTCGCCTCGTACGGGACCAACGGTGAGATCTACAAGCTCGACACCACCACCGGTCGCCAGGTCGGTCGCTACGCCGTCCACGGCAGCCCGTCGCGCACCGCGGTCGACAACGACGGCAACGTCTTTGTGGCCCACCGCAACAACGGCACCGTGATCAAGATCGCCAACTACACCCAGGCCTGTGAGCAGGATCTGGCCAACTGTGGCTGCGTCGACCGCAACAACAACGGCACCATCCAGACCTCGCGCGATCTCAACGGTGACGGCCTCATCGGCAACAACGAGATGGTCGTGCTCGACGCCAACCACAACGGCGACTGGGAGACCGGCACCGACACCAACGGTGACGGCGTCAGGAACCCGCTCGACGACGAGTGCGTGCTGTGGATCTCTCCCTACGTCGGCTCGGGCCCTCGCGCCGTCTCCATCGCGCCTGACGGCTTCATCTGGGCCAGCGACCAGGACTGGCAGCAGAACAAGCTCGACCCGAACACCGGCGCCCTGCTGGCTCAAATCAACACCAACATCCGCAACACCTACGGCTCCGTGATGGACTCCTCGGGCAAGCTCTGGTTCCGGGCATGGGCCGGCAACGGCTGCCTCCAGTCCCTCGACACGGCCACCAACGCCCTCTCCCCGGTGCGCTGCGGCGGCGTCGGTGGCTACGGCATCGCGCTCGACGGGCAGCAGCGCATCTGGACCGCCACGTACTGCAACGGCAGCTACCTGGCCTCTCGCTACGATCCGGTGGCGAACTACTGGACGCTCTTCCGACTCCCCAACGGCTCCGGCGGCTGCACCCGCGGTGTCACCGTCGACGCCAACGGCACCCTCTGGGCGAGCCACTGGGGCGCGGGCGCCTACCGCGTCACCGCGATCGACACCAATGTCCCGAACGCGCCGGACGTCACGCCCGTCGCCATCAAGGACGTGTACTTCAACACCGCGATCTGCAGCGGTGTCCTCGGCGTCGGCATTGGCGCCAACGACAACGTCTGGACCGCCTGCTACTACACCCGGCGCGCCGTGGCGATGAGCCCCGATCCGGCGTCGACCGCCCAGTCCAGCCATCCGATTGGGCCGTACCCCTACGTGTACTCCGACTTCACCGGCAACCTCTTCCGTACGTTCACCGCCCCTCGCGGCACGTACACCGAGGTCATCGACGGCTGCCCCGGCACCACGACCGTCAGCGGGTGGGACACGCTGAGCTGGTCGGCGATCACCCCGCCGAACACCGAGGCCCAGTTCCGGGTTCGCACGGGCAACACCCGCGCGGCGCTCGACGCGGCGCCCTGGAGCGGCCCTTACACCCAGACCAGCGCTGGAAGCCCCTCGCCGGTCGATGTGTCCGGGCTCGCCGCAAATGAGTTGATTGAAGTCCAGGTCACGCTAGTATCGAACCAGGAGGGGCAGGTGCCCCGCGTCAGTCTGCTCAACGTCACCCGCTACTGTGAGTAGCCAGGTCGGAACCCATCCATGACACACCCTGTTTGCGAGACCCCTTCTTCTCGCAACGTGCTCGCCGCCCACCCCTGGTGGGCGGCGGTGTCCGTTGTGCTCCTCGGCGTCGGACTGTTCCTCGGAGGCTGTGGCGACGAGGAAGATCCGCCAACGGCGGGGTTCTGCACCCCGACGTGCGCGCTTGGCTACAACTGCATCGGAGGCACCTGCATCCCCATCGGAGGCGGCAACAACGACACCGACGTTGACGCTGACGCCGGGGGGGACAACAACGGCGGGATGGATGCCGATGGTGGCGACAACAACGGCGACCCGGACGCCGACGGCGGCACCAACAACGGGGACATGGACACCGACACCTCGGTCGACATGGACGCCGACACCTCGGTCGACATGGACGCCGACACCTCGGTCGACATGGACGCCGACACCTCGGTCGACATGGACACCGACGGCGGTCAGCAGGACGCCGACCCGGACGCGGTCGACGACCGGTGTCACAGCAACGCTGACTGCCCTGATCAAATGATCTGCAACGCCGCGAA
>Ga0210033_1002828_pt1 | contig 14473 bp, 9 predicted proteins | sample CryGeymeta201501_FD_185465 | JGI IMG/M metagenome (GOLD analysis project Ga0210033, IMG submission 185465) | Groundwater microbial communities from Crystal Geyser aquifers in Utah, USA - Crystal Geyser metaG 2015-01 (SPAdes) (version 2) | ecosystem: Environmental > Aquatic > Deep subsurface >... | reverse complement strand
TGCATCTCGGTTGAGCCCGCGATGCAGGGTCTTCTGCGAGCTATCGCTCACAGAACCCCCTGCCCTGCGGGCTCAACCGAGATGCAGACTGGGTTGGCCCCAGGCGGGTTTTCTGCTCGGTCATGGGCCTCTGGGCCCACTCCCTCACATCAAACGCCGCCTGGAACCAGAATCCACGTCGGATCCATCGGCATCTACTTTCTCAACGGCTTCTGAGCTCGGCGGGCAGCAGGGCAGGGGGCGCCCGCGCGCCCGCCGGCCCTGCGCTACTTCAGGTGCACCTCGTACTTCTTCATCAGCTTCCGAAAGTACTTCCGGTCGATGTCGGCGTCGCGCGCCGCGTGGCTGATGTTGTTGTCGTTCCGCTCCAGCAGCGCCACGATGTAGTCGCGCTCGAAGGTGGAGATCCACTCCTCCTTCGCCTCCTTGAACGTCTTCTGCTTCAGGTCGTTCGGGTGCGGGACGTGGTCGTACTCGGAGGATTCGTCCAGCTCGTCATCGAGCGAGTCGTCGAGGGCATCGGCGAGGTGGCGGATGGAGTCGGGCAGGTCATCGACGTCGATGGAGCCGCCGTCGGCGAACGACACACCGCGCTCGATCACGTTGACGAGCTCGCGGATGTTGCCCGGCCAGTGGTAGTTCAGCAGCAGGTCGGTCGCATGCGGGCTGACCCGCGTCACCTTCAGGCCGCCGTGCGCGTCCCGATTGTAGGCGTGCTTGTGCAGGAAGTAGTCGACCAGCAGCGGGATGTCCTCGGGGCGCTCGCGCAGCGGCGGCAGGAACAAGCGCACCACGCTCAGCCGGTAGAACAGGTCCTCCCGGAACCGACCCGCACGCACCTCCTCCTCCAGATCCCGGTTGGTGGCCGCGATGACCCGCACGTTGATCGGGATGGACTTGCCGCTGCCGACCCGCCGCACCTCCCGCTGCTCCAGCACCCGCAGCAGCTTCGGTTGCAGGTCGATCGACAGCTCCCCGAGCTCATCGAGGAAGATCGTGCCCCCCTGGGCCATCTCGAACAGCCCCTGCCGCGCCATGATCGCGCCCGTGAACGAGCCCTTCTCGTGGCCGAACAGCTCCGACTCGATCAGCGACTCCGGCACGGCGCCGCAGTCGAACACGATGAACGGCTTGTCCCGCCGCGGAGACATCTTGTGGATGGTCTGCGCCACCACCTCCTTGCCCGTCCCCGTCTCCCCCTCGATCACGACCGTCGCCCCCGTCGGCGCGATCTTCTCCAGCATGCCGAAGATCTCCCGCATGCGGATGTTCCGGCCGATGATGTCGCCGAAACGCTCCGCCGGCGAGGGCGAGATCTCCACCTTCTCGTCGTACGCGTAGAACGACACCCGGCACTGACCCAGATGGAAGTCGCCGCCAGGGATCAAGAACGCCTCCCGCACCTGCACGCCGTTGATGAACGAGCCGTTCGTGCTCGTCAGGTCCTGAAGCACATAGCCGGACTCTTCCTGAACTATTTTACAGTGGTAGCGGCTGACCGTCTCCTCCTCGATGACCAGATCGTTCTCCGGCATCGCACCCACCGTCACGACCCCCTGGTCGAAGATCTGCTCCCGTGGACCCGACGCCGCGTGCACCACCAGCTTGCACCGACGCAGGTGCAGCGTCTGCGGCTTGCCGTTCACGTAGGCGATCTTGGTCGGCGGGTTGAAGTTGGCGAACTTGCGGTGTGACACCATCGGTGGTCCAGGGCTCGGTGTGCGATTTGACTCGTGAGGTTGAGGGGCCCTATAGTGGGGGCCTGTGGGCACCATGTGACGAGACCCCTCGACAGACCCGGAAACCCCCGCCACTGCGGGCTTTTTTGAGATCATGTTAGACCTTCCCGAGCTGTTTGGCAAGTATGTCCTCCTCGACCGCATCGCGATAGGCGGTATGGCCGAGATCTTCAAGGCCAAGGCCGCTGGCCTCGGAGGGTTCGAGAAGCTGCTCGCCATCAAGCGCCTCCACCCACGCTACTCCGAGGATGAAGACTTCATCCGGATGCTCGTGGACGAGGCCAAGATCGCCGTCCAGCTCAACCACATGAACATCTGCCAGATCTTCGACCTCGGCCGTCACGATGACCTCGTCTACATCGCGATGGAGCTGATCGAAGGGCGCGACCTCTACCGCCTCCTGAAGCGCCTCGCCGAACAGGGCCGCATGATGCCCGTCGAGGCCTCGGCCTTCGTCGCGATGGAGATGCTGTCGGCCCTCGACTACGCCCACCGCAAGATCGACAAGGACGGCGTCCCGCTCGACATCGTGCACCGCGACATCTCCCCCCAGAACATCCTGCTGTCGTGGGAGGGCGAGGTGAAGCTGGTCGACTTCGGCATCGCCAAGGCGACCTCGCGCGCCTTCGAGACCCAGTCCGGCATCATCAAGGGCAAGTTCTACTACATGTCGCCCGAGCAGGCCCGCGGCGACAAGATCGACCAGCGCTCCGACATCTTCTCCGCCGCCATCGTGCTCTACGAGATGCTCACCGGCGTGTTGATGTACGGCGAGGAGAACGACGTCACGCTGCTGTCGAGGGTGCGGCGCGCAGACATCGCCCCGCCCACGAAGTTCCGCCCCGAGGTCCCGCCCGATCTTGAGCGCATCGTCATGAAGGGCCTCCGCCGCGACGTGCGCCGCCGCTATCAGAACGCCCACCAGTTCCAGATGGCCCTGGCCGCCTGGCTCTACGCGTCCGGCCACCCGTTCGGCCGCATGCACCTCGCCCAGATGATGCGCGAGGAGTTCGGTCAGGAGCAGGTCCACCCCGCGGTCGACTTCTCCATCGACATGCCCGACCGCTTCTTGAGCCGCGTCGAGTTCACCGGCCACGGCGAGGCCGTCCAGTCCGAGACGCTGCTCAACGACGTCGACGACGAGACCATGCGCTTCGAGGGCCGGCCGGCGGACATGGCCACCCACGCCACCCCGCGTCGTCCGTCCATGCTCGACAACCCCGGCGCTCCCCGCCAGTACGACCCCTATGCCGAGGGCATCCTCCTCGATGACCACGAGTTCGAAGGCGGCCCCACCGACTTCGCCGGTGAGGGGGAGGGCTTCCTCGAACCCGACGAGCCCACCGGCATCTACCGCGGCCACCTCCGCTCCGACGACCTCGCCGATACCGGCGCCAACCCGCACCTCTCCCCCGACAGCAGCCCGCCGCTGCCGCCCCCGCCCGTCCGCGGTGCCGCACCGCCGCCCGAGCCGAACGCACCCTCCGCCGCCCCGCCGCCCCGCCGCCGCGAGCTGGCCAGCGACAACTTTACCAGCGACATCATCACCGGCGTCTACAACGAGCCGACCAAGGTCAACTACATCGGCGACATCGACGCCCGCATGCGACAGGCCGAGGAGTCGGAGAGCTTCGAGGTGCCCGGCAGCATGAAGCTGCTCTTCGCCATCGGCCTCGTCCTCATCCTGATGATGGGCGGCACGATCAGCGCCCTCGGCGGCGTCCTCGTCGACTCGGCGACCCCTTCGCCGCCGACCGCCTTCGCCACGACCCCCGACGCCGACCCCGGCACCGCCGTCGGCGTCGTCGCCCCCGCCCCCGATGCCGCCGCGCCCGTCGCTGCCGCGACCACCACCCTCGCCGTCGAGGTCGAGGGGCTGACCGACGCCGTCGCCGCCATCGAAGGCGTCGGCTCCCGGACCGCCCCCACCACCTTCGAGGCGCTCGAAGTGGGCCGCAGCTACACCCTGCAGCTCGAGGCGCTCGGCTACGACAAGCTCACCGAGGCCTTCGTCCTGCCCAACGCCGACCCCGCGCGCCGCACCTTCAAGCTCGTGCCCTCTGAGCGCTCGGTCATCGTCACCTCGACCCCGTCCCGCGCCCGCATCCTCGTCGATGGCGAGGACTCCGGCCTCACCACACCCACCACCGCCCTCAAGCTCGCCCTCAACGTCGACCACACCATCAAGCTCGAGCTCGATGGACACGAGTCGGTCGAGGTCGCCTTCAAGCGCGGCAACAGCGATGAGGAGCCCCTCGAGGTCAACCTGCCCGCCGCCGCGAAGGAACCTGCGCCTGTCGCCGAGGTCAAGGTCGCCGCCCGCACCCCAACACCTCAGCCTCAGCCCCGCCGCGATGTGGTCAACAACAACAACAACAACAACCGCGACCGGGAGCGCGAGCGCGAGCGCGAGCGCCGCGAGCGTGAGCGCCGGGAGCGCGAGCGCCGCGACGCACCCCGCGACGCGCGCGGCGGCAGCCGCAACGGCGCCAGCAACAGCAACGACGTGGGCTACATCTCGGTGACGTCGCGACCCTGGGGCCAGGTCCTGATCGACAACAAGCTGGTCAAGAAGGAGACGCCGCTCGACCGCAAGCCCGTCTCCGTCGGAGACCATACGGTCACCGTCGTCTTCCCCTCACTCGCTGGCCACCGCAAGACCAAGCGCGTCCGCGTCGCCAAGGGCGCGACCGTCCCGATCTTCTTCTCGCCGTGACGGGCGACCTCCCCCGCAGCCAGCCTCTCCCTACTTCCACTTCAGCACAAACGGCAGCATCGAGACCGCCTCGCCGTCCCTGAACAGCAACGCGAGGTCGAGCGCGGGCCGCATCGGCTCAAGCAGGGCGCGCAGTGGGCCGTAGGCCTGCCAGAGCTCCGCCTGGGAGGCGTCGGCGCGCACGGTGGGCACGTCGCTGCCGATGAGCTGCGTCAGGTCGAGCGCGCCGATATGGACGCCGATGCCCGGCGAGAACGGCGCAAACAGGCTGGTCTGGGGGACCGACGTCACGTTGATCTCCTCGTCGTCCTGGAGGCCCGCACGGCGTTTGGCCAGCGCGATGGCGTCGAGGATGCCACCGTGCTGGTCGCACAGCTTGACCTTCACCGCGTCACGCCCGGACCAGATGTGGCCGCGGCCCACCTTGTCGACCTCGCTGGTCGACATCTTGCGGCCCGCCGCCACCTGCTCCAGGAACAGCCCGTAGAGGTAGGTGATCTGCTCGAGGATCTCCTTGCGCTCGCCCTCCGTCCACGGCTTGTCGATGCTGTAGAGGTTGGCGTTGGCGCCGCGCTCGTAGGACACGCGGTTGAAGCCCAGCGACGCGAACAGCTTGTTCAGCGCGAACTTGCCGCTGTAGATCCCGATCGAGCCCGTCAGCGTGGTGGGCGCGCACACGATCGTCTCGCCGGCGGCGGCCACGTAGTACCCACCGCTGGCGGCGATGTTGCCCATCGAGACGATGACCGGCTTCTTGTCGCCGAGCTGCCGCAGCGCCCGGTAGATGATGTCGCTCGCCACCGCGGAGCCACCCGGCGAGTCGACCCGAAGGACGACGGCGGCGACGTTGTCGTTGTCCTTGGCCCACGTCGCCGTGCGCTCGATCGTGTCCGAGCCGCTGAGCGTCCCGCCCAGCAGCGGGTTGGCCCCGCTCTCGCCGGTCACGATGGCCCCGTCGATGTAAATCACCGCGATCGTTGGATTTTTACCCCAGGCGTAGTCCCGCTCGCGCTTGCCGTAGCCCTTCTTGATCGCCACCTTGGCGCCGTAGCGCGCCTCCAGCTTGTCCTCCAGCTCGTCCTCGTAGATCACCTCGTCGATCAGCCCCGCGTCGCGGGCCTCCTTCGGCGAGTGGGGCGCGTCGTTCACGAGGGCCTTGAGCGCGTCGACGGTGAGCTTGCGCGAGGTCGCCATCGCGCTGACCTGCTCCTCGTAGATGACGTCCATGAAGGCGTTGAGCGTCTCCTCGTTCTCCTCCGAGGGCGCCTCGCGCATGAACGACTCTGGCGCGGTCTTGTACTCGGCGATCTTGATGAAGTCCGGCTCGACCCCCAGCTTGTCCAACGCGGCGCGGTAGAAGTCCTGCTGCGCCAGCACGCCCCGGGCGTTGAAGGTCGCGCTCGGCCCCATGTAGATGGCGTCGGCGACCGTGGCCAGGTAGTACTCGCGGTAGCCGCTCGCCCGAAGGTAGGCCACCATCTTGACCTCCCGCGCCTTGAACCGCTCCAGCATCTGCCGGAGCTCCCAGAGCTGGCCGTAGCCCATCGAGATCTCGTCGAGGTCGAGGATCAAACCCTCCACCGACGGATCGGCCACCATCGTCTCCAGCCCCTGCATCAGCTCGAGGAAGGAGGTGCCCACGGTCCGGCCGAACAGGTCGGCCCCCGCCCGCTCCGAGAAGTCCCCGGCCAGCTTCAGCCGATGGAACCGCTTCGGGTCCGACGCCGGGCTGCGCCACGACAGCTCGCTCACCCGCGCCGCCGCCGTGTACCCGCCCGCCCCGTCGGCGACCACCGCCGCCGCGCTCGTCCCGAAGTGGTCGAAGTTGATCTCCAGCCCCGCAGACGCCTCCGAGAACTCGAAGTCGCCGCCGTCCGGCCCCGTGTCCGTGACCACCTGACCGAACAGCCGGATCCCGTCGAACGGCTCGATCAGGCCGAGGAAACGCGGCTGGACCTGCTGCGTGCCGTCCTTGAACGTGGTGTTCGTCTCGAACAGGATGCGGCCATCCAGGAACCGGAGCGCAAGCCCCGCATCCAGGCTCGGGCGCACGGTGTGGGTGTCGTCGTAGAACGGCGTGTTGGCGTCCCGCACGTTGGCGGCCAGCGCCAGCCACGACCACGGCCGGAACTGCACCCCCACGTCCCACGACGACAGCTCGTCCAGCGCCCGGTACGTCTCGCTCCCATAGAAGTTGTAGTTGAAGCCCAGCGCGACCGGTCCGCCGAAGCCCAGCCCCAGCGTGTGCTTGGTGTACCGCTCCCCGCCGAGCCCCTGATCGAGGATCTGGTGGCCGTAGCCCACCGCCAGCCCGTCCACCAGCGGGGCAGCCAGCATCAGCCCCACGCCGTCGTTGCGGTTGTCCTGAAGGTAGGACTGCGTCACGATCAGCTCCCACCCCTGCAAGTGGGCCAGCCCCGCCGGGTTGAGCTCGAGCGACTGCGCGTCCTCCCGATCGGCGATCGACGCGAAGGGGATGGTGAGCCCCCGCGTGACGTCTTGCAGCTCGGCGTTGAGGTCGGGCGTGACGGGCGTCTCCTGGGCAGCGACCGCGCTGCTCGCGATGATCGTGAGGCAACCGGCGAAGACGGCAAGGGTCCTGGCGCGAAGACCAGCGCGATGGTTCATGAAGCTCCTCGGTACAGAGGTCAGCGCCGCCGCTCAAGGTGAGCCGCGCCGCGCGTCAGCAGGCCTGGAAGGCCACGGGCCGAGACCCGATCAGGGCCCCGCCGGGGCGAGCGTCTCGAGCACGGACGCGAGGATGGTGGAGGTCTCCTTGTCGGTCAAGGTCAACACGACATGCACCCGATCCGCCACCCGCGTGACCACCGTCCGAGACAGCGCCCCTGGCGCCAGCCCCAGCCAATCGAGCTCGTGATGGTCGCCATCAGGCGCCAGCCAGGCCCGCGTCTGGTCACGGAACGTGTTGGCGTCGGCCTCGGTGCGGCACGAAAACTTGAGCTCCAGCAGCAGGCCGTGGTCCACCGTCAACACGCCCGTCGTGACGATGGGCTCGGGCACCGCCGCCGCCGGCGCCAGCGACGCGAACCACACCGATGCCCCCACCGCGGGCGTGCCCAACGCCGTCACCACCGCCGGCGCGGTCGCCTTCCCGCGCCGCGTCAGCCCCGTCTGGATCTGCTCCACGATGCTCCGATGCCCCAACACGAAGGTCGTGGCGGACAGCTCCAGCACCGAGAAGTCCGGCGGCCGCTCGAACGTGTCCCGCTCGCCAGTCGAAGGCTCGGCGGGGAACCACGCCTTCAGCCCTCGTGTCGCCGCCCGCCCACCGCGCTGGTCGGTCAGCCCCGCCGCCCGCATCATCGCCTCGAAGGTCTGCCGCTGAATGTCGTTCATCGGGTCCAGCGTCACCACGAACGCGCTCTGCCCGATCCCGTCGGACATCATCAGCGCGTCGTGGATGCCTCGCGGCAGCCGCGCTCGCCCGAGCCAGTCGAGCAGGGTCGCGAAGTGGAGGTCGCGCCCGAGGTAGAGCTGCGCGACCCGGCGCGCGTCAGCGTCGCCGTCAAGGTCGATTCCCACGACCTCGATCGTGCTGCCTGGCACCACGGCCAGGTGCTGCGACGGATCACCCGCCCAGGCCACCGACCCGAGCAACAAGCTCGTGCCAAGGCAACTCAGCGCAGCGACGAGTGCGAAGGACTTCACGGCGGACCTCCAGGCGCGGGGAGCAGGGGCTCGAGGCGTCCCGTGCGCGCCTGGCGCGCCGGGAGCCGCAACCATACCACGTCCGAGCCGCCCTGGCTCGTTCCCCCGACCACATGCGACGCGCCCTCGGCGTTCACGAAACGCAGCCCCAGCCCATCGGCGCCCGCGGCCGCGAACACCACCCAAGCCTCCATCCCGTGCTCCTCCAGCCACGCCTCCACCGGACGACGGCTGCGTGCGTCGACCTCCGCCAGCAGCACGTCCTGCGCACTCCACGCCACGACGATCCCGTCCGCCACCTCCACCTCGGACCGCACGGGCTTCGGGGCGGCGGCCGCGTCGCCGAAGCGCACGGGCCCCTCGGGCAGCTCGGCGGCCTCGTCCGCGTCCACGCGGTTGACGTACAGCACCGCCACCCCATCCACCTCCGCCCCCCGCGCCTTGTCTCCGCTCCCCCTCCAGCTCGCCGTCATCCCTCGCCGCGGCACCCGCCGCACCCGAACCGGCGACGCCAGTCCATCCAACACCAACCGAGCCTCCAGCGTCACCGCTGGCGCCTCCCACGGCGAGGGCGGCTCGACGCCATCCTCGTGCACGGGCGTCCACCTCAGCCCGGTCGTCTCAGCCAGGCGTTCGCTCGGCAGCGGATCAAGAGTTAGATAGAAAAAATCACGAAAATCACGAGCAATATAGCGCGGAAAATTCATGTGCCACATTTTATCGATCATGCGTTTAGCCTCGAACTTCTCTCCTTCATCGTCTCTCACGTTGTAGAACTCGAAGCCTGAGTGACCCGCGTTCATGTCGAGGTGCACTCCGTAGGTGCAGTGGTAGGCCAGCATCGCCGCCCCCAGCGTGTCCGCGCTCACGCTCGCCCCGAAGAAGTACGCCAGCGCGCCACCCTCCAGCAGGCAGATCCCCGTCCGCGTCGTGTGGGTGTCGTCGACGTGCTCTCCTGCCGTCGAGCCCCACTTGCGCCGCCCGCTCGGGTTCAGCCTGCCGTCCGCCACCAGCGGCTGCAGGTTCTGGCGCAGCGAGTCGATCCCCGCGGGCAGCGCCACCGCGGGCGCCAGCGTCTTGCGGTCCGGCGCTGGCCCCGTCGCCGTCCACGTCCCGAGCAGAGTGCGACCGTCGGTCAGCGTCGCCACCGTCGCCCCTTCTCCGGCCGGTGGCACCAGCGTCCGCCCCTCGACGCGCATCCCCCAGGCGCCGTGCTTGGTCTGAAATCCCCCGTTGAACGCCGCCACCAGCCGGGGCAGCAGCCCCGGCCGCCTCGGGATCTGGCCCGTGCCCGAGATCCCCGTCGCCGGGATCGGCTCCCGCGTTCCGGCGACCACGCCCAGCTTCACCCGCTCCGGGTCCCACGCCGTCACGCTCACCCGCGCGTATGCACGCTCCGCGTCCGGCCGCAGCCAGCTCTGGACGAAGTACGACGAACCGTCCGGTGACGGCCGCACCAGCGTGGTCATCGGCACCCACTGACCCTCGTGCGCGCCGGCGGGCTGGACCATCGGCGAGGCTGGTGCCGGGGGCCACAGGCGCCCCTGGAGCGTGTCGGCCACCGGGCGGATGGCGCCGGGGGGCGGGGCGATCGGCGCTACCGTCTCCGCTTGCGCGCCTGCCGCCAACGCGGGCTCCTCCAGCTCCTCCGGCCCCAGCACATCGGCCCGCGCGCGCCGCGCGTCGTCCAGCAGCCCGAAGGCCAGGTGCTCCACCGCCGCGACCTTCTCCGGACCCACCCACGACAAGTCGCGCACCGTGTCCACGACCCATGCCAGATGCCCCTGCTTGCCCTTCGTCGGCGCCTGCACCATCGGTGACTCGCCGCGCCCGGTCAGCGACCGCATCGTCACCCGGCCCTCCCCGTCGATGTCCAGCGCCCACTGAGCTTCCTCGCCGTCGCCCAGGTCGTATCCGCCGTCCCGTTTGAGGATGGCGAGCTCCCGGATCGGCTCGTTCAGGCCGACATGCGTCACTGACAGACCGCTTGCCTGCCCCGTCTGCTGCCAGTTCGTCACCCGATTCTTCCACCGGTCGACCCGAGACCAGCTCGCCGTCAGCGCCAGCGGCTCCCCGCTGAAGTCCACCAGCATCAGCCCGATGCAGCCCCGCGCCTGCCGCAGCGAGACCAGCACGCGCCGCCCGTCGATGTGCTCCAGCCGCTCCGACGCCCCGCTCGACGCCGACAGGTTGAAGACCGGCCCCACCCGGATCGGCTCCAGGTTCGGCGCAAGGTCCACCGTCACCCGGTAGAGATCCGTCTCCGTATCCTCGAGCCCTCGCCCCGCCATCACCACCGCGACCTGCCCACGCTCGCCGTCCAGATCGATGTCGACGGCATCGCCCACGGACACCAGCCCGTTCGCTGCCATCGCCTGCTTCGCCGCCAGCACCGACGGCTCCTCTGGAATCCCCTCGTCCGGCACCGCCGCCCCTCGCTGCAACCCCACCATCGCGGCGCCGCTCAGCGTCGCCACCACCACCGCCGCCGTCAGGCGCCGCCCGAAGCCTGTCAGGGCACGATCGCGCAAGGAGGCCGAGGACTGGAGTCGCTGGAGAGTGCTCAAGGGGCCTCGATCTCGGGGGTGAAAGGGCAGCCGCGGCGAGGTGCGGCGGCTCGCTCATGATAGCCAACCACGCCCCGCCCGCAAGGCCGTGCACCACCGCAAAAGTTGACGGTTCACCGTGATCAGCGACCCTGCACCTACATGAGGCACGCCCCATGACGGCAAAGACTGCCGGCGCGGAACCACCAGGGAGGTCATGAACATGAAAAGCGGACGCATCGCCAAGCGCTTCAATCCCAACTTCGTGGCGTTCTACGAGAGCGACGACAAGGGCGTCGCCTGGTCCAACCCCGTCGACGACCTCAGCGTCGGCGGCGCCTTCCTTCGCACCAGCCACCCCCTCGAGCTCGGCAGTCACTTCGACATCCTCCTGGCCGACAAGCGCGACCCAGTCTGGGTCCGCGCCCGCGCCGAGGTCGTCTGGTGCGGCCGAAAGAACCGCCACCGCGGCATGGGCGTCCGCTTCTCCCACACCCGCAAGTCCATGGGCGCCATGCGCTCCCTCATCAGCTACCTCCGCGAGGCCGGCAGCATCGAGTGACAGGCCCCCGGCCCCTCGCCCTGGCCCCCCCGCATGCCTTGCCGAGGCACCGGCGCCTTGCCACCCGCCATCATGCGTCTAGCTTACCGCCCGTTGTTGGCCGACGCCGTTGGCGTCGGCATGGACCTGTTGAAGCAATGCACTGGTATACCGCCGTGAGTCGCAGTCGAACCCGCGATACAGGGCCCCCTGCGAGCGATCGCTCGCAGGGCTCCCTGCCCTGCGGGTCCGACTGCGACTCAGGCTGGTCTAGGGCGGGAGGTCGCTGTGCCCATTTACGAATACGCGTGTCAAAGTTGCGGTCACGAGTTCGAAAAACTCCAGAAGGTGTCTGCCCCTGCGCCCGACTGCCCCGAATGCGGTGAGGGCGTGCGCAAGAAGGTCAGCAAGACCTCCTTCCAGCTCAAGGGCACCGGCTGGTACGTCACGGACTACAAGAAGACGCCCGGCTCCACCGCACCCTCGTCCACCACATCCATCCCCCCGGCTTCGAGCGGCGAAGCTGCTTCGAGCGGGGACTCTGCGTCGAGCGCGCCCGCCGCGCCCGCCAGCACCGAGTCGACCACCTCGACCCCGGCCAGCACGCCCGCCTCCAGCGGTGCCTCCAGCGCAGGCTGACCCCCATCCCTTTTACCGAACCATCCCCGCGCCGCCCTCGCCCGTGACATCGCACCCCGCCTTGGGCTACAACGGCCGGCAGCGCTCTGCCCATCGGTCGGCGGGGCTGGACGTGGGAGCCCACGCGCGCCTCTCGGGCGCGCCGTGGCCGGGCCAGGGAGCGGCATCGTGCTTGAGAATGTGCGTCGGATTCATCTTCTGGGGATCGGTGGGATCGGCGTCTCCGCCGTGGCGCGCGTGCTGCTGCAGCGCGGCTTTGCCGTCAGCGGCTCGGACGTCCGGGAGAGTCAGCTGACCGAGATGCTGCGCGGCCTCGGCGCCGAGATCACCATCGGCCACGCCCCGACCAACGTCGACGGCGCCGACCTCGTCGTCGTCTCGACGGCCATCCCGGCCGACAACGTCGAGCTCGTCGCCGCCGCCGACAAGGGCATCCCCGTGGCCCATCGCGCCGAGGTGCTCAACGCCCTGGTGGCCGGCCGGTCCACGGTGGGCGTGACCGGCACCCACGGCAAGGGCACCGTCTCGAGCATGATCACCTGGATCCTCGACGTCGCCGGCCGCGATCCGGGCTTCATCATCGGCGCGCTGCTGCACAACTACGGCGTCAACGCCCGCGACGGCGCGTCCAGCTTCGTCATCGAGGTCGACGAGTCCGACGGCTCCCACCACAACGTCTTCCCCGACCGCGTCGTGTGCAACTTCCTCGAGCTCGACCACCTCAACTACTACAGCGGCATCGACGACATCATCAACGCCATGGCGGCCTTCATCGGCCGCAACGACCACCTCCAGGCGGTCTACGTCAACGCCGACTGCGACGGCAACCGCCAGCTCCTGTCCCGGATCGGCGAGGTGCCCGTCGTGACCTACGGCGTCGACTCGGACGACGCGGAGCTGCGCGGCGAGCTGCTCGGTCGCGGCCAGATGCCCACCCGGTTCAACGTCTATCGCAAGGGCGACCTGCTCGGCCAGGCGGAGCTGAACCTCCCCGGCCGCTACAACGTCGTGAACGCCTGCGCCGCGCTCGCCGTGACCCTCGACATGGGCGTCGCTTTCGAGACGGCCGCTCGCGCACTGGCCACCTTCAAGGGCCTCGAGAACCGCTTCACCATCGTCGAGGCGGGCGGTGTGTGGCTGGTCAAGGATTACATCAGCCACCCCACGGGCATGCGCAAGGTGCTCGAATCCGCCCGCGACCTCGTGGACGGCCGCCTCATCAGCGTCTTCAAGCCCTATCGCTACACCCTGATGAAGTACCTCGAAGGCGAGTACGCCACCGCCTTCGAAGGCAGCGATGAGGTCGTCATCACGACCATGTACGCCGCCAACGAAAAACCCATCCCCGGCGTCGACACCGACTCCTTCGTCGCCAACCTCCGCGCCGCCGGCTACCGCGTCACCCACCTGCCCGTGCAGGAGGACATCCACGCCTGGGTGCTCGACCACGCCCGCCCCGGCGACAAGGTCCTCTTCTTCGGCGGCGACGACTTCTTCCAGCTCTGCGATCGCATCGCCGTCGACCTCCGCGCCCGCCCTCAGCCGTAGTGCCCCATCAGGAACGCCGCCGTCCGCGCCGCCATCGCCCCTTGCCCCATCGCGACCGCCACCGCCCGGAACTCCGGACACGTGCAGTCCCCGATCCCGAAGATCCTCCGATGGTGCGTCCGCCCCTGGTGATCGACCACCAGGTAGTTGCCCTCCGAGGTCAGCGGCGGATGCCCATCGATCCGGATATCCGGCAGCACCCCTGAGACCCCGATCCGCGCCAGCAGTCCATCCGTCGCCTCCCGGTACGCCTCCCCCGTCGCCCCCCGCATCCACACCGCATCCAGAAACGGCGCGCCCGCATCCCCCTCCAGCGCCAGCACGTGCGTAAACAACCGCACCTCCACGTTCGGCCGCCGCGCCACCGCCTCCACGAACTCCGGTCGCGCCCTGAACTGGTCCGAACGATGCGCCAGCACCACCTCCCGCGCGTGCCGCGACAACAACAACGCGTTCTCCAACGCCGCGTCGCCCCCCCCGATGATCACGATCTTCCGCCCCGCGAACCGCTCCTTCTCATGGCTCCCCGACACGGCCACCCCTCGCCCCACATGCGCCTGCTCCCCATCCAGCCCCAACCTCCGCCTCGCCGTGCCCGTCGCCACCAGCACCGCCCCATACCGCGCGCACCGCTCCTCGCCTCCCACCGCGCTGTGAACCTCCACCCACCCCGCCTCCGCCGGCGCCCGCAGCCGCAGCACCGCAGCCCCGAACGTCGGCGCCAACCCCAACGCCCCAAGCTGCCCCACCAGCCGCGCGATCAACGCCGCCCCATCCGCCAGGTTGTCCCCCGCCAGATTCATGATCGGATTATAGACGCAGTGCAGCGTGCCACCGATCCGCTCCGCACGCTCGAACCAGTCGAACGGCACCTTCAGATCCCGCAGCCACAACGCCGCGCTGATCCCAGCGACGCCTGCACCGACGATGAGCGCTCTGTGTTCGTACATGGTGTCCGCCCTCACCCCCCAACCCGCCCTCACCCCCCAACCCCCTCTCCCCTATGAGGGTAGAGGGGGAGGCCCTCACCCCCCAGCCCCCTCTCCCGTCATACGGGAGAGGGGGTTGGGGGGTG